>ENA-UOUL01002882-UOUL01002882.1-bioreactor-metagenome-genome-assembly--contig:-NODE-2882-length-18917-cov-3.017091_pt1 | contig 18917 bp, 11 predicted proteins | sample MGYA00249838_ERZ747220 | MGnify/ENA primary metagenome ERZ747220 (study PRJEB28778, sample SAMN05720191) | bioreactor metagenome | isolation source: Anaerobic biogas reactor | place: USA:Washington...
AGCCTTCCCTTCATCTTCAAGGACTCCCAGGAGGCCCATGATGTTCTGAACGGCCCCGTAGGCAAGGAGTTCGAAGAAGGACTGGCGAAGAGGAACCTTATTATCCTCGGTTGGTGGGAGAACGGAATGCGCCACCTCTTCCCGCCGAAACCGGTCAACAGTATCGAGGATCTCAAGGGGCTGAAACTTCGGGTCATCAACTCGGCTGAAATGATCGACACGATCAACGCATTTGGTGCGAGCGCCGTTCCCATGGCATTCAACGATGTCTATTCAGCCTGGCAGCTTAAAACGATCGACGGATGCGAGGGAACGACAACGCACATGCTCACCCAGAAATACTTCGAGCTGACGAAGAGTGCTGCGCTCCTCTGGTACATGCATGTCTCCAACCCACTCGTGGCTTCCAAGAGGCTCTGGGATTCAATTCCGGACGCAGACAAGGCTGTCTTCCTCGAAGAGTCGAAGAAGATGAGCGCCTTCTCCTTTGATTTCCAGAAGCAGATGGATGAAAAGGAGATCAGGCAGTGCGAGGAACTGGGGGTTGTGTTCACCCGTCCGGACAGGGAGCCTTTCATAAAGGCGGTTGCCCCGGTGTATGAGAAATATCGCCCGAAGTACGGCGACATGATCGACAAGATCCAGGCCATCACCCAGAAAAAATAGCTCTGCGCTTCAGCAGCAATCAAGACGATCCGGGGGCCTTTTGCGAGGCATTTCCCGGATCGTCCCTGTATCTGATCCATGGCGTTCGCTTTTCAGGTCACATTCCAGGGAGGTCCATTGCACTATGCTCAAATTACTGAAATTTTTAAATGATAAGATAACCTGGATACTGAACTGGCTCATGATCGCCCTTATGTCCCTCATGGTGGCGTTCATAGTCGCCCAGGTATTTTTCCGCTATGTCCTGCTGAAACCTCTCTCATGGTCTGAGGAGCTTTCAGGGTATCTGTTCTCGGGGGTCTTCTTTTTCGGTGCAGTCTTATTGTACAGAGAATCGAGGCATATCAACATGTCCCTCCTCGTTGAATCGATAAAGAACCTTTTTGTAAGACAGCTTGTAACTGTGATCGCACATCTTTTCTCGTTCTTCTTTCTCGCCGTCATGGTCTGGTATTCATATCCCATGGCAATGCAGATCCTCGAATTCGAAGTCGTATCACCGTCTATGGAATGGCTCAAGATCGGATATGTTTTTCTGATAGTCCCTGTGGCAAGCTTCCTGTCTCTTTTCGTGCTGCTGGAAGTTATTCTTGATTCGCTTGTGAAGCTGAAGGAGTCCCGGTCATGAGTATTTACCTGGTGCTTTTTTTCATTTTCTTTCTGCTCATCGGTGTGCCTATAGCGGTCTCCCTCGGGCTGACCTGTATTTTTTCCGTGCTGGTGACGGGAGCGTTCGGCGTTGAGGTCCTTATACAGAAAACGTTCAACGCCGGGAACTCTTTTGCCCTGATGGCAATTCCATTCTTCATCCTGGCCGGAAACATCATGGCCGCGGGAGGCGTGTCAAGAAGGCTCGTAAACCTTGCCGGTGCTCTTTTCGGGAGGATGAGCGGCGGGCTTGCTCTTGTGGCGACTTTGGCGTCTACTTTCTTCGGTGCTGTATCAGGATCGGCTCCCGCGACCACTGCGGCCATTGGCGGCGTTATGCTTGCCCCCATGGCCGAGAAGGGATACGACAAGAATTTTGCCGGTGCAGTGGTTGCTGCGTCCGGGACCATCGGACTCATCATTCCTCCAAGTCTGACCATGGTCCTGTACGGAGTATCGACAGGGGTATCCATCGGCGAGCTTTTCATAGCCGGCGTTATCCCCGGGATCATCATCTGCATTGTCCTCATGGCAGTGGAATATGTCATTTCACTGAGACGGGGATACAAGGGAGACGAGCCTGCCTCCTTCAAAACCATATCCAGGTACTTCAGGGAATCGGTCTTCGCCCTTTTCATGCCGGTCATTATTCTGGGAGGAATTTACGCGGGGGTATTTACCCCTACGGAATCCGCAGCGGTGGCAGTGGTTTACGGCCTCATCGTCGGTATCTTCATCCACAGGGAGCTGACCTGGAAGGATGTATCGAAGCTCATCCTGAAATCTGCAAAATCCACGGCCCTCGTCATGTACCTCATGGTCACCGCAGAGGTTCTGACCTATGTCCTGGTGAGCGAGCAGATCCCCCAGACGATTGCGGCCTCGATCCTGAACATTTCAACCAATGCGATAGTAGTGCAGCTTATTATGGTGTTCATCCTGCTCGTAGTCGGGACTTTCCTGAATAACTCGGCAGCCATGGTACTTCTGGCCCCCATTTTTTACCCCATTATCATGAGCCTGGGAGTCGATCCGCTCTTTTTCGGGATCATCATGGTCATCTCCCTGGCCATCGGGCACAATACGCCTCCGGTCGGCCTGTGCCTGTTCATTGCATGCGATATAGGCAACCTCAAGCTGGAGCATCTTGTGAAGGAGATCGCTCCGTTGGTGGCGGCCCTCATCGTGACTGTGGTGGCACTGAACTTCTTCCCCGACCTCATTCTCTTTCTGCCGAGAATGATGCGATAACCGCAGAAAAGAGCACCGGAATTCCGCAGTCCGGTGCTCTTTTTAATTTCCTCTGCTCTTTCATAAAAGAAGTGACCTGAACTCTTTCTCAATCACTTCCGGAAACTTTTTATCGCTTTTTCGATACACTCCATACCTTCCTGTATCAGCAGCCTGGGAGCGGCAATGTTGATCCGTGCGAATCCCGTTCCTCCCGTGCCGAACCAGTGCCCTCCATCGAGTGCCACTCCGCCTTTTTTCACAAGAAGGTCCTGGAGTTCGGGGCCGGAGAGCCCCAGAGACCTGAAATCAAGAAGGGGAACATAGGTTCCTTCAGGGCGTATCAGGGTTATTTCCGGCAGGTGTATCTCAAGGTAGTGCTCTATGAAGTCAAGGTTTTCCTCCAGATACGCCGTCAATTCATCGAGCCATGCGTCTCCCCTGTTGTATGCGGCTTCAAGAGCGATCGTTCCGAATACGTTGCCGCCGTCCAGGTGGAGAAAGTCGATCACTGACTGGTAATTGTCCCTGAGTCTTTTTGAGGGAATGATAACTGCGGCTGTGCTGAGTCCTGCTATATTGAACGTTTTACTGGGCGCTACCGTGGTTATGGTGATGTTCCTGGCTTCTTCCGAAACCGAGGCAAGGGGGGTGTGCTTTATTCCCCTGAACAGAATATCGCAGTGTATTTCGTCAGAGATCACCACAACGCCCCTGGACGCACAGATGGATGCGAATTTTTCCAGTTCTTCCCTGGTCCATACCCGTCCTCCGGGATTGTGGGGAGAGCAAAGGAATACCAGTTTTACAGAAGAATCCTCCAGTTTTTTCTCCAGGTCACCAAAATCCATTTAAAAGCGTCCGTTGAAGAAAATCAGCGGATTTTCAACAATCCTGCGGCCTCTTCCGGTGATGGCTGCAAAGAACGGATAATAAACCGGAGGCTGTACAAGCACACCGTCGCCGGGCTGCGTAAACGCGAGAACAGCAGCGGCAAGAGCCGGAACCACCCCCGGAGTATGGCGGATCCATTCAGTATCTATCGTCCATCCGTGCCTTCGCTGAAACCATCCCGCAATCGCGTCATGGTAGGAAGGCAAGCGTTTCGTGTAACCGAAAATACCGTGATCCACCCGTTCCCTGAGCGCCTCGATGACCTCGGGAGGAGCCTTGAAATCCATGTCCGCGATCCACATGGGAAGAATGTCACCGGTGCCGAAGATCGTCTCCATTCCGTCCCACTTCGAACAGATGGTCCCCCTTCGCTCGATGACGGTCTCAAAATCATATTTGCTCATGATATATTTGTTCCTCTCTTTCATGATTTGCTGATAATAGAATAACTGAATCCTTAATATCATATCATTTTCTTCCTATTTCGAAGAAAACGGAAGTTTCCGCCCCCCCCTTGTATCCCCTTTACGGAAGTGGTAGATTGTGTAACTGGATCTATAACACACAAGATATTGTGTGTGAAATTATTACCATGCCTCTAATGGTGTGGAGGAGGGTCTCATATGTCCTTATCGTACAAAGACCGGTTCCGTTCTTCTTTCCCTTTATCTGGAGCACCTTCGGGGGAGGCACGGCTTTCTGAAAATGCCATGTGGCTGCTTGACCAGCGGTATTTCGCCAGGCGATACGACCCTTCGACTGGAACTGTGAGGAAAGAGGCGACATTCGAGGAGTTTGCGAGAAGGGTGGCCCGAATCGTTGCAAGTGCAGAGACCCTTTACCTTTCGGGGGGAGAGGGTGATCTTGAGTGGCTGCGCCGCCTTGAAGGAAACATCTACGAAGATATTCTGAACCGACGCTTTCTCTTCAATTCCCCCTGCCTTTTCGGGACCGGGGCCGGAATGACCGTAGACCCAGAGCTCTCCGGGAAGATTTACAGTGAACCTGAATCCATGTCTTTTGAAGACTATGATCTTCTCAGACGTTCGAAGACAAAGAGCCAGCAGCTCTTCGCCTGTTTTGTCATCAATGTTCCCGACAGCATCGACGGCATCTTTGACGGTGTAAAGGATGCCGCTGTCATCAGCAAATACGGCGGAGGAGTCGGCGGAAACTTCGGTCATTTGAGGGAGAAAGGAAGCTCCATCAACGGGGGGATAGGCGGCCAGGCGAGCGGACCTGTTTCGTTCATGGAAACCTGGAACACCATGGGGGCAGTTGTGGTTCAGGGAGGACGCCGACGGGCTGCCCTCATGGGGATGCTTTTTGATGATCACCCGGATATTTTTGAGTTTATCGACGCAAAGATAGAGGAGGGGAAACTCCCCTATTTCAATATTTCCGTCTGTGTTTCGGACAAGCTCATGGATTCTGCCGAGAATGGGGCGGATTTTTCACTCCTCTCCAGGAGCACGGGTGAAGCGATACGAACGGTGAAGGCTGCCGACCTCTGGAACAAGCTGTGCGAGAGCGCATGGAAACGGGGAGACCCGGGAATCTTCTTCATCGACAGGGCCAATGCGGACAACCTGCTCAAACTCGGGGAGACGTGGAAAATAGAGTCCACGAACCCCTGCGGTGAACAGCCTCTTCCCAACTACACGAGCTGCAACCTTGGCTCTGTAAATGTGGAGGCATTTGTTGCAATAGGCAAAGACGGGCGGAAGTTCTTTGATTTCCGGGCTTTTGTCGATCAGGTCTTCCGTTCAGTGTATTATCTCGACCTTGTCATTGACGCCTGTTCCTACCCCCTTGAGAGGATCGAGGAACGGACGAAGCGTATCCGTCCGGTAGGCCTGGGTATTATGGGGCTCGCCGATGCTGCCATAATGATGAACATACGGTACGGTTCGGAGCAGTTCAAGGTATTCTGCAAATCCCTGGGGGACTCCATGGCAGCAGCATCGTTGTGTGCTGCTGCGGGAATAGTTTCGGAGATGGGGAAAGAACCATTTCCCGAGTCAGGACTGGTTGCAGAGCTTTTCTCTGCTTTTGCCCGGGAGCAGGGAGAAGAACTCTTTCCGGAGTCCTGGTACGGACGCCTTGACCGTGAGGGGCTGAGGCTTCTGTTGGACAAGATGCGGTCTTCGTCCACGATGCCCTACACACTGGCAAATTCCATTGAGAGTTTCGCTTCGGCTGAGGGACTCGGCGATGAAAAGGAAAGACTTTCCCTCGCAGGCAGCATATTGCTCGCGTTTTCCAAAGGACGTATCCGTAACAGCCGGAGGCTCTCCATCGCCCCCACGGGATCAATATCCATGCTCATCGATACAAGCGCCGGGATCGAGCCGAATTTCGCGTGGAGCTGGACACGAAGGATTGCCAGGGCGGACGGAGACGGGCAGGAGACGAGGGAATTCTGCCACAGGCTCCTTTCGGATGCCCAGGTCGCAGAACTCCATGAATTCGGAAAGATATCGGACCCCGTCTTCGTGACGGCATATGATATCAGTCCTGAAGAACACGTGGAGGTGACGGGAATATTTGCCGGCATTGTTGACAGCGGCATCAGCAAAACGGTGAACCTTCCTTCATCGGCGACCGTGGATGAGGTAAAGCAGATATACCGCCGCTGTTATGCCATGGGAGCCAAGGGAATAACCATCTACAGGGACGGGTCAAGGTCGCTCCAGCCGATCGAGACCGCGAAAAAAGCCGAGGAGCAGGTGCCTCATACCAGCCGGGTCAAGGAACGTCCAGGGCTGGTTGTTTTCGGCAAGACCATAAAGGAACAGACTCCCTGGGGCAGCATCTATGTCACGCTCAACTTTGACGGCACGGAGCCGTTCGAGGTATTCGCCACTATCGGCAAAAGCGGTTCGGAGCTCAAGGCAATGACGGAGGCCCTTTCCAGGGCGATCTCCATAGGGCTCAGAAGCGGAGGAAAACTGGAGGATTTTATTGCCACCCTGAAAGGGCTTTCGGGCAAGGAGTACTGGCTCTTCGAGTTCGACGACGAGCATGTTGCGCGCTCTATACCGGATGCTATTGCCGTGCTGCTTGAAAAACTTCTTGGAAAGGACGGAGCTGTACACGGGGCAGGCGGGGGAGCGGTATGCCCGGAATGCGGTTCGCCCCTGGAGATGATTTCCGGATGTGAATACTGCTTCAGCTGCGGCTATTCCCCATGTAAATAGTAATTGCGTCTTTCGGGCAAAGCCGGTTAAAAGGCCCGGCAGAATGGAAAGGAAATATTCCTGGGATTTTGTTTTTTCAAGGTTTTTGCATTTGACAAGGGGACGAAATGCCGTATAATGCTTCCGGCAGTTTTGCGTTGACAATTGAGACTCTTATCGAGAGAGGTGGAGGGACTGGCCCGATGAAGCCCGGCAACCTGCCTGAAAAGGGTATGGTGCCAATACCAGCAGCCGCAGGCTGAGTGATAAGAGAGAGTGCTTGATGGTTATTTGATGGCCCTCTCCCGGAGAGGGCCATTTTCGTTAGTCAATTTACATGCAGGGAGGACAAATACGTGATAAAAGAGCGGCACCTTTTCTCTTCCGAGTCAGTGACCGAGGGACATCCGGACAAGGTAGCGGACCAGATCTCAGACGGGGTCCTGGACGCTATTCTGAAGGATGATCCCCTGGGCCGAGTGGCATGCGAGGTCATGTGCACTACCGGTATGGTAATGGTAGCCGGTGAGATTACGACAGAAACGTATGTTGATATACCGCAGCTTGCCCGTAACATTGTGAAAGAAATCGGATATACGAGGGCAAAATACGGTTTCGACGGCGATACCTGTGCCGTTCTCACAGCCATTGATGAACAGTCAGAGGATATTCGCGAAGGGGTGGATACTGCGCTTGAAGTGAGAGACCACCTTGTTTCAGAAGAGGAGATCGCGAAGACAGGAGCCGGAGACCAGGGAATGATGACCGGTTTTGCATGCAACGAGACAGAGGAGTTTCTTCCCATGCCTATCGCACTCGCTCATCGACTTGCACGGAAACTTGCAGGGGTGAGAAAGGACGGCACGATCCCCTATCTCAGGCCTGACGGCAAAACCCAGGTAACCCTTGAGTACGAGGATGGAAAGGCTGTTCGTGCTGACACCATCGTTATTTCAACTCAGCACCACCCGGAGGCGACAAACGAGGAGATCCGGGCGGATATCATAGAACACGTGATTACGCCAGTAGTTCCGGCCTGCCTGATGAAAGACAATACACGTATTCTTGTCAACCCCTCCGGCCGTTTCGTCAAGGGAGGTCCCATGGCGGATACCGGTCTCACGGGAAGAAAGATCATCGTCGATACGTACGGAAGCTGGGTAGCCCACGGAGGTGGTGCGTTTTCAGGGAAAGACCCGACAAAAGTCGACCGCTCAGGTGCCTACATGGCAAGGTACGTGGCAAAGAACATCGTAGCCGCAGGCCTTGCGGACCAGTGCGAGGTCCAGGTAGCCTATGCCATCGGCGTGGCGGAACCTGTGTCGATCATGGTGGATACTTCGGGAACGGCGAAAGGGATCAATGACGAGGAAATCACGGCTCTCGTCAGGAAATACTTTGATTTCAGGCCGGCTGCCATCATACGGGACCTCGACCTGCGCAAACCTCAGTACAAGCGTCTTGCGGCCTATGGACACATGGGAAGGATCGACCTTGATCCCCTTCCCGGCTGGGAGAAGACCGACCGGGCCGCTGTTCTTGCTGCCGCAGTGAAAAAATAGAGAATTTCGGGAGTACGTTGCGGAAAACGGAAGGGGGAGGCGGGATCAAAAGACCTCCCCTTTCCGTTTTTATTCGAAAGCGTATACTTTCCCGTCGTAACTTCCGAAGAAGAGTACTCCCTCAAAAAACAGCGGGTCTGAAACTATCTCCCTTGATGACTGGAATTTCCAGACCTCTCTTCCTGTGGCGGCGTCAAGGCCGAAAAGGGTTCCGCCGTCGCTTCCGAAGAATACCATTCCTTCATGGACAGCGGGAGCTGAGTGGACCCCCCCGGGAACTGCAAACTCCCACAGAAGCCCTCCGGAGTTTTTGTCCAGTGCAATGACCTTGCCGTTGACGGTTCCGAAGAAAATCCTGTTTCCCGATGGAACGGCCTGTGTCGTGATCGATTCACCTGCGCTGTATTTCCACTGGGGAATCACTCCCTTTATGCGGACTGCCTGGAGGGTGCCGTCCCAGCTTCCGAAATACACATTTCCGTCCGATACGGATGCTGCCGTGTTGATAGGGGCTCCGCTTCCCCCGCCCCATTCACGTTTTCCGTTTTTTGCGTTTAGTGCGTGGAAGATGCCTTCATAGGTTCCCACGAAGAGAAGCCCTTCGCTGTACGTTGGAGAGGAGCGCAATTCCCTGCCGGTGTCGAATGTCCATACAGGTGTGCCCTTTGCTCTGTCCATGGCGTAAACCTTTCCGTCGGCACTGTTGAAGTAAACAAGATCTCCTCCCGGGGCAGGGGATCCCCATACGCCTCCGGGGGTATTGATCTCAGGCGGGGAGAACTGCCAGAGCAGCTCTCCGGTATGGATGTTCAGCGAGAAAAACTTGCCGTCGGCAGTTCCGGCGAAAACAGCCTGCCCGTTCACCGCAGGCTTTCCGTTGATCGCTGAACCGGCGCTGAACGTCCATACAAGTGATCCCGTCTTCTGGTCGAGTGCGAGAAGCCGTCCCTCACTGTCCCCGATAAGGATTTTGCCCTCTGCTGCCAGGGGAGAACCTGTAATGCTGTTCTGTGCGTCATAGCTCCACTTCATGGTTCCTTTCCAGGCTGCCGCTTTTTCTGCAGTGCAGAATGCCAGCGCGAAAAGAAAAATTATCCCGATAATCAGCTGAAGGCGTTTTTCTGCCGGATTTCGCTTCATGTACAACACCCCTTTTCCAGAAAAAATAGTGTTCTTCTGCATTATACACCGGGGGAAAAATTGATAAACCGTACTTTCGGCAGAAGACCTCGGGAAGTTTTTCCATGGATTTGATAAGAGCGGGGGGAAGGAATAGAATGGCCGGGAAGCCGAAAGGAGTGTGGATAGGTTTGGGAAACATGCAGCATGCGGAAATTTGGCTCAGGGAATATATAGATTCGTTTCGCAGCGGGGAGGGAACTCTTCACCCCCTTATCGAAGTCAAGCGTGTTCACAGCATCCGGGTCAGGGACAACGGAGCAAGGATAGCTGATGAGCTCGGCTGGGAAGGGGGGCTCCGCGACACCGCGGTCACTGCATGTCTTTTGCACGATACAGGCCGGTTCCCGCAATTCAGGGATTACGGCACATATTACGACGGTGCTTCAGTGGATCATGGAAACTTGGGCGAGAAGGTGCTCAGGGAAAAATTCCCCTGGGAGGTTTTGGAGGGCATCGGCGTAAAAGAGACAATACTTGAGGCGGTGAGGCTGCACAACAAAAAGATCCTTCCGGATACCCTTCCTGAAACTGTGCTTCCGGTGGCCAGAATAGTAAGGGACAGCGACAAGATCGATGTCTTCAGGCTCGTCAGGCGTCATGTGGAGGAAGGCAGGATACATGATCTTCTGCCGCGCATTGAAATCACAAATGAGTACTCGTACGATCTGCTGAAGGAACTGGGTGAAGAGGGATGCGGTTCTTACCGCAATGTCAGGACGCTTGCCGATTTTCTCCTTGTACAGCTTTCATGGGTGTTTGACCTGAACTATCGCCCTTCCTTCCGGATCCTTGAGGAGGATGGAGTGTTCTCCTGGATAGCAGGGCATCTGCCTCCTCACCGGGAGGCTGACTCCTTCGTTTCCGCCGCTCTTGAATATGCGCGTTGATGTTCTGCACTGCGGAGCCTGAAAGGAAAAACTCACGGGTGCCCATCAGGATCCGGACTCCAGTGGACAGGAACGGGGGGCGTCCGAAAACGCCCCCCCTTTATTCTGTTATTCTATGTTCAGGCGAATCTCTGGTTTATGACTTCGATAATTGCCCTGTCGAGGTTCTCCATGCCGTTTTTTGAAACAGTGACCATGTTATTCACCGTGTTTTCCAGGTTATGTCCCACGAGTCCCTGGGCTTCAGGGTGATGCCCCGCCATGACGATAAGAGCCGCGTGGTAGGCTTCGAGCGAGCCCGTTCCTACCTTGAGCGCGCATGTGTACTTTGCGCCGTCGCACATCATCCCGGCGAGGTTCCCCAGGATGAGCAGCATCGCCTCCGCGGCTTTTTCAGCGTCTTTAGTCATGAGATAGGTTATGCCTGCAGCTGCCCCGGCTCCGGCGGCGACAGTGCACCCGCATGTGGGGGAGAGCCTGCCCGTACGGCTTTTCACGTAGCTTGTTGCAAGGTGACTGAATGCAATAGCTTTCGCTGTTTCTTCCCGTTCTTTTTTGTAATGGGCCGCGCAGACGGCCACGGGGAGAATGGCAGTGACCCCGTGGTTTCCGCTCCCGGCGCTGCTCATGACCGGCATGGGGGTTCCGGCCATCCGTGCGTCCGCAGCAGAAGCGGCATACGCCTTGATCTTCATGCTGAGATCTTCCGAATCAAAACAGGGCCCGCTGTGGTCCCTGATGGTTTTTCCCACGTCAAGCCCCGTGCTGTGTGCGGGGTCGAGTCCGTATTCCGCTATGGCCATGTTCATATCCACACCGGCCATAACGTATTCAACATCCTCTTCATCCATGGTGTCCACAAGGGATACCAAGTCGCCAAATTTCATGCCGGCAACTTCATCGGTGATGCTTTTCCCTGCGCCTGTAGATCCCGCAGAAGGTTTCTCAGCAGAAAAAACGGTCTTTTCGTTGAGAGTGACCTCTGTGATCCCCGTATGAGATTTCTCAATTATGCAGACGGCTTCATCCTTCCCCGACCTGACGGACGCCTTTACATAAACGCCGTGTTTTTCAAGATCGGGAACAACCTGTACTGCGTTTTCCTTAAGCAGATCCATGGCTGCGGAAATATCTTCCCTGCTGCAGTCCTTCAGGACCTCCAGTCCGTATTCGGATTTTCCGCAGAAAGCAGAAAGTGAAGCAGCCACGTTATTTCCGCGAAGGCCGTCCGTACCCGGAATGCCAACATCCACGCCGTTTTTGTATATGCTGTCGCTCACGACCGCACAAACGGCATCGACTTTTCCTTTCAGCTCCTCCCGTGCCCGGGCGACAGCAAGCGCCACCGCTCCGGGCTCGGTACATCCGAGCGCCGGTTTGACTTCTGCACGCAAAAACTCCCTTATTGTGAACACGTTCTTCCCTCCTGTGAGTGGATATGATGAGTTCTTTTTTATAGTAACTTCCCGGGTTCATCCGGTCAATTGAAATAACTAATTTTTTTAATGCCCGGAACTGGATAATATGAGGATGAAGGCAATTCTTCCTTGATTGATTGCTTCACTATAGGATAAAATATGACGGTTCAGCAAAAAGCGCATTTGTTTAAAAAACGCGCATGCTGGCAGAACAATTGAAGAGGAGAGAGCCTTTTGAGCCAATTGCCCGTTTTGAAGCTAGGAAAACACCAGTCCCTGTATCCATTGATACAGGGGGGGATGGGGGTCGCCATTTCGGGGCCGAACCTTGCAGGGCACGTCGCCAGGAGCGGCGGCGTGGGGACGATCGCCAGCGTCGGTCTTGCGTGCAATTCCCCCTATTACAACGGCCGAAACTACTTTGAGGCCAACCAGCTGGCCGTAAAAGAAGGCATACAAGAAGCAAGGAAAATTGCAGGTCCGGAAGGTGTCATAGCGGTGAACTGCATGGTAGCCCTCACCGATTATGACCGCCATGTGAAGTCCGCATGCGAAGGCGGGGTGGATGTCATAATCTCGGGGGCAGGGCTGCCGCTTCGGCTTCCCGAGTACGCGAAGGATTTTTCCGATGTGGCCCTTGTCCCCATAATCAGTTCGGTAAAAGCCGCAAGCCTCATCACCCGCAGATGGGAGAAGACCTACGGGCGTGTGCCTGACGGATTTGTTGTCGAAACACCGAAGTACGCCGGCGGACATCTCGGCGTGACGAAGATGGACCAGGTGGATGATGACGAGTTCTCTCTCGAGAAAGTCGTCCCCCCCCTTGTAGAGTTTGTGTCGAAGGAGATGGGAAGCGACATCCCGGTTATTGCCGCAGGAGGCATATGGGACAGAAAAGATATTGATTGGGCTTTCAGCCTGGGTGCCAAGGGTGTCCAGATGGGAACCCGTTTTGCCGCGACCTATGAAGGAGACGCCTCCGACAGGTTCAAGCAGGCCTTTATCGACGCAAAAGAAGAGGATGTGGTCATTATCCAAAGTCCTGCAGGCCTTCCCGGAAGGGCCCTGCGGTCGCCCTTCATCGATCAGTACATCAAGGGGAACGTGGAAAGCAAGCCCTGCATTGCCAACTGCCTGACTCACTGCAGGTATAAGACGGAGCGGGAGACCTTCTGCATCGCCCAGGCACTTATCGACGCCTACAGGGGAAACTGGGAGGAAGGCCTTTTCTTCTGCGGCTCAAATGTCACCCGGGTAAAAGGACTTGAACATGTCGATGACATCATAAAGGAACTTTTTCCAAACTGACATCTCCACCCGTTAAATGAGGTGCAATTATAGGCGGGAGGAATCCTCCCGCCTTCTTCGTTATTTTCGAGGAGGTAAATGAATGAGAAGAAATGCGATCAGATCTCTACTTCACCGGGCTGCAGTAATAGCGGCAGTCCTTCTGTTCACCCTGTCACTGATCCCTTTTGAAGTGTCAGCTTCCGATCCTGCGCAGCAGCCTGCCGCACAGGAAACAGCAAGTCAGGGAACAGCACCTGCATCTCCCGACGTGGTACCTGAGGCTGCGAAGGAATGGCAGCCTCCTGCAACTGCTGAAAAGGTCCAGATGCGGATCGATGAACTGCAGAAGGAGATGGACCTTCTCCAGAAGCAGCGGGAAGACCTCCAGAAAGAGGAAGGCATTGAGTCGGAGATGCACCGGAAGCTGGTTGTCGCCCTCGGCGGCGTTCAGAATGCGTATGCCCGGTATGCCACAGCCATCGACAACCTTTCAAGGGCGAAAAACGAGGCAGCAGAGGCCGCAAAAACTGAAGGCGCTTCCGTGATCAAGGATCCTCCTCCCTATAATCTCTCCTTCTATGACGGTGTCCGCAACCAGCTCGAGGGTGTCGACCAGAGGCTGAAGTCGGTCGTTTCCTCCGTAACCCTTGCGGAAGGCGCTCTGAAGGCTATTCCTGAACAAATTGAGAATGCGGAGAAAAAAGTACAGACTATAAAGTCTGAGCTTGAATCGCCGGAATGGGTGGGGAACAAGGAAAAGGAAATGGAACTCAAGGAGGCTGAGGCGGAGCTTGAAGCTTTCCGTCTTTCCCTGGCAGCCAACAAAATGAACATGGACGCCAATGTGCTGCGACGGAAATACCTTGAGGCCCAGAAGGCCACACTCACAAAGGACGTCGATCTGGTCGGGAAAAACCTGAAATACGACGAGGAAGACCTGAACCAGAGAGTCGACAGCATCGGGAAAGAAATAACAGTTGTCAGGGAATCCATCGCAAAGCTTCAGGCAGAGAGAGAAAGGTCCCGGACGAATCTCGTAAGGAGCCAGGGACAGCTGAACGCTGCCAAGGACGACAAGCAGAAGGTCCAGGCAGCTGCACTGGTGGCCGAGCGGGATGCGGATCTGAAGAGAGCCCAGGCTGCCATAGATGAGCGGGAACAAAAGATCGTACAGCTGGAGGAAGGAAGGCGTATCTGGCAGACCCGCTACAGGTTGGTGAACAAGGACATCAAGAGCGATGAGCTCTGGGATACCAGGAGCCAGGTGAACTCGAGACTGAAGGACCTGGAGAACACCTTCCAGGTTCACCAGAGGAGCCTTGCCTCACTGCAGGCCGAGCTTCTGGCAGCCCAGAAGGACTTGGCCGAGAATGAGAATGACAAGACGATCGCTCCCAGGATCCAGAGGCGGATAGGCTCGATCGAAAAAACGATCCAGCTCATGAATGCCACCGTTGCGCACGCATTCAACCTTTACAACGGGTACTCCCGCCTCTCGGAGGAGATCGATTCACGGATCGATACAGTGCGGATAGCCGCCCAGGTGACCCGCTTCAGCAAGGAGCGCATTCTGTCGTTCTGGAACATGTCCCTCTGGTCGGGTGAAGGATTCAACGTTACCGTCTCAAAGCTGGTCATCTCGGTCTTTCTTTTCTTTGCGGCGTTTTTTATGAGCGGCTGGCTGACGCGGCTCGTGGGAAAGACGATCCTGAGGCGCTTCCGCATGGACCCGACCGCCCAGATCGCTACTCAGAAGATACTCTTTTATATCTTCATGGTGTCCTTCATCCTCTCTGCTCTTGAAGTGGCAGGCATACCGCTGACAGCATTCGCATTCCTTGGCGGTGCCCTGGCCATCGGCATCGGTTTCGGCGCCCAGAACTTTTTCAACAACCTCATCAGCGGTTTCATCCTCATGTTTACGAAGCCGATCCGCATGAACGACACCATTGAGATAGACGGGCTCTTTGCCTCTGTTGAGGAGATCGGATCCCGGTCTACCCATGTGAAGACCTTCGACAACATTGATGTGCTGGTGCCTAACAGCTACTTCCTGAATAACAACATAATCAACTGGACCCATACGGACCAGAAGATCCGTCAGAAACTCAACATCAGAGTTGCCTACGGTTCGGATGTCAGGAAAGTGGAAGAGCTTCTTTCCAAGGCAGCTTCCGATCATTCCAGGATCCTGAAGAATCCCGATCCGTTTGTCATATTCAGGGATTTCGGCACCAGTTCCCTGGACTTCACTCTTTTCTACTGGATAGACATGACGAAGGCCTCAACGCTGAAGGTGGGAAGCGATTTGAGGTTCCGCATCGTTTCTCTCTTCGAGGAAAACGGAATTGTCATTGCTTTCCCGCAGCTTGATGTTCACCTTGATTCCGGGAGTCCCCTACAGCTTGCAATGACGCGGGGTCGAAGAACTGCAAGCGTGGAGCCAGACAGGGAACAGGTGTCGGAGGAATAGACTATGACGCTCTCCCTTTCCGGTGATGACCTGTACAGACTCCTTCTGGATCTTGTGGCGATCCCGAGCGTGTCGTTCTCGGAAAAGGAGAATGAGGCAGCTGATTTCATATATACCCGGCTGTCGGAGCTCGAGTACTTTCGCCGCAATCCGTCGTTCCTGAGGAAACTTCCTGCGGCGAAAGGAGACCCGCTGCAAAGAAATGCAGTTGCTGCCCTTGTAAAGGCTCCTTCGGGAAGGAAAAAAACGGTCATTCTTACGGGGCATTTCGACGTAGTTGATGCGGAGGCATACGGCCCTCTGAAATCGCTTGCTTTTTCACCTGAAGTATTGACGAAGCGGATCGGGGAGCTTGAGATTTCGAAGGATGCACAGTCTGACCTGGCGAGCGGAGAGTACCTGTTCGGGCGGGGCGTTTCTGATATGAAGTCCGGGATCGCACTGGAGATGGGGCTTCTTGCGGAAATATCACGGGCAGAAGATTTTCCCGCGAACATTCTTTTCCTGGCGGTTCCCGACGAAGAAAACACCTCGGCGGGAATGAGGGGGGCCGTTCCCTGGCTCGTGAGGCTCAGGGAAGAGTGGGGGCTGGAGTATGCCGCGGCCCTCAACGGAGAGCCGTCTGTTGGGGGACGTGACGTATCCGCTGGAGCGGTCTACCTGGGTACCATAGGGAAAATAATGCCCTTTTTCCTCTGCGTAGGGAAGGAAGCACATGTTGGTGATTATTTCGACGGAGTCAGTGCTTCTCTTATAACGGCAAACCTTGCCCTTACCCTTGAAGGTGCGGCGTCGACGTCTGAAACAAGGGACGGCAGAAGTTTTCCGCCCCTTGCCTGTCTCAGGTTCAGAGACCTGGTCAGGAATTATTCCGTTACGCTTCCGGAACGCGCGGTGGCATATTATAACCTGCTCACGGTGGAAAAGACTCCCGCCCGAGTTCTTGATGAAATGAAGTCGGCTGCTGCGGAAGCCCTCAGGAAAACGCTGGAAAGACTGGAAGAACAGAATGAACTTATACGTGCCGGGGGAGGAACGTTCCCCTCCATGAAATCCTTTGCTCCAAGAGTGATAGATTTCAGCGAGTTATTTTCGAAAGCCAATGCGAAATGCAAAGATCTTGCCGTGGAGCTCGAAGCGTTTGCAGGATCCCTGCCCTCTTCCCTGGATGAAAGGGACCGGTGTGTTGAAACCGCATCGTTCCTTCTGGATCTTTCGGGCGAAAAGGGACCCTTGGTTGTCGTGGGGTTTCTTCCGCCTTTCTATCCGCCGAGGGTGAATCAGAGAAAGACAGCCGGCGAACGGGCTCTTCTCCGGTCGATCGACCGGCTGAAACAGGACGGCAGAGAGCTCGGTCTTGACATTACATCCGTGGAAGTTTTCCAGGGTATCATGGACCTCAGTTATTTCGGTTTCCAGGGGGATCCCCGTGATCTTGACGTCCTGGCCCGCAACATGCCGCTCTGGGGAAAAGAGTACCATTTCCCTCTTGAGGATTTGAAAAAGCTCGATGTGCCGGTGACCAATTTCGGCCCAATCGGCAAGGATGACCATAAAAATACGGAACGCCTGCATCTGCCGTATTTCCTTGATACCCTTCCTTTCCTCTTCAGGAAGTTTGTTGGGTATCTGGCAGGAGGTCATGAAGAATAACGGCAGGAAGATCCCCGGAAAAAATTCCGGGGATCTTTTTTTAGTAAGAAGAATATTCGAAAAAGAAAAAGGAGTTTGAGGGAAGTAGTGTCTCGTAGTAAAATAAACAAAGTTTTGGAATGAAATATATTCAGGAGGTGGTGGGTTTTGAAACGGTACTGGATGATAGGTTTGGCAATTTTAGTCGTGATCGCCGGGTATTTTATGATGCAGGAAAAACCGGCACCCCAGGCCCCGAAGGAAACTCCGAAGCAGGAGGCTCCTGCGCCTAAGCCTGCGGAAACTCCCAAACCCGCAGAGGCTCCGAAAGCTGAGGAGAAACCCGCTGAGACGCCTAAGCCTGCGGAAGCCCCCAAGGCAGAGGAAAAGCCTGCAGAAGAACCAAAGCCTGAAGAAAAACCGGCTGAAGCTCCAAAGGCCGAAGAGAAACCTGCCGAACCTGCAAAGACGGAGGAGCCGAAAGCTGCCGTAGAACCCGTAAAGGTCGGATATCTTGCTGCGCTGACGGGAGACTGGGCGGCATACGGGCAGACGGAGGAGAAGACGGCACGGCTGGCGGTGAAAGAGATCAATGACAAGGGCGGAGTTCTCGGCCGTCCTCTCGAGCTGGTGGTGTATGATTTCAGGACCCGTGCCGAAGATGCGGTGAACGCGGTCCGGCGCATGATCGAGGAAGACAAGGTCGTCGCCATTGTGGGAGCCAACGGAAGCGGCATCAACATCGCCACGGCGCCCATAGTGAACCGGCTTGGCGTGTCCCAGGTAGGTACGGTATCCACGAACCCGCTTGTGACGGTCGACGAGAAGGGAGCGGTCCGTCCGTACTCCTTCCGTATCTGCTTCACCGACCCCTACCAGGGGAAACTCATCGCCTTCTTTGCTGCGAGCGAACTGAAGAAGATGAATGCGGCGATCCTGTACGACGTTGGGAACGACTATTCCCAGGGTCTGCGGGAGTTTTTCATGAAGAGCTACGGTGAATACGGCGGCAAGGTGGTAGCGGATCTTGGATTCCGTGGAGGCCAGGATGTTGACTTCCGTGCGCAGCTGACGGAGATCCGTGAGAAGGGCGCCGATGTTCTCGTGCTGCCGAACATGGGCAAGGAAATGGCGCTTATCATGAAGCAGGCCCGGGAGCTTGGTCTGAAGGACATCGTATTTGTGGGCGGCGACGGTTACGGCGAGTTCATGTGGGAGATCGCCGGAGACGCCATGGAGGGGTCATACTGGATCAACCACGTTGCGCCGGAAGATCCTGCGATGCAGCCGTTCTTTACGTCGTACAGGGAGATGTGGAACGACGAGTGCAAGGAGTTCGTGAACGGAGTACTGGGTTATGACTCGGTGTACTGGGTCGCGGACGCCATATCCCGTGCCGGTTCTGATGATCCGAAGGCGATCCGGGATGCCCTTGAGGCGACGAAGGATCTGAAGCTTCACCATGCGACGATCACCATGGACCCGGCAACGCACAACCCTGTGGACAAAGACGGCGTAGTGCTCATCGCCAAGGGCGGCAAGGGGCAGTTCTTCACGAAGATCAAGCCCACCGATGAGGTGAAGCCTGCGGAAGAACCAAAACCTGCAGAAAAACCGGCTGAAGCTCCGAAGGCCGAAGAGAAACCTGTAGAAGCAGTAGCGGCAGCAGTTGAAGCTGTCGCGGAAAAAGCGGTTGAAGCCGTTGCGGCGGCGAAGCCGGAAGCAGCAGCTGCAGTTTCAGCAGTGGCCGCTGCCGTTGCACCAAAGGAACCAGTGAAAGTCGGATATCTTGCTGCGCTGACGGGAGACTGGGCGGCATACGGGCAGACGGAGGAGAAGACGGCACGGCTGGCGGT
>ENA-UOUL01002883-UOUL01002883.1-bioreactor-metagenome-genome-assembly--contig:-NODE-2883-length-18913-cov-3.015290_pt1 | contig 18913 bp, 18 predicted proteins | sample MGYA00249838_ERZ747220 | MGnify/ENA primary metagenome ERZ747220 (study PRJEB28778, sample SAMN05720191) | bioreactor metagenome | isolation source: Anaerobic biogas reactor | place: USA:Washington...
GGATATGCCCTCATCCGCGGACCAGGCGACATACTGACTTCCCGCGTCCGTCCGGCAGACCATCATCAAGCGTCCATCACGCAACTCGACGACGCCGGGCTCCTGCACCATCACGGGCACGCCGTCTGCCCGCGGTCTGACCCGTGCCTCACATCCGCGTTGCCACGTTCTGCCACCATCGTCCGACACATAGCAGAGTGCGCGCCCATATGGCGAGAATGCAGGAGGATCGTGTTGCACCTCGTGCAGTGCTGCCGGAATGACCAGACGGCCGGTCTCCAGTTGGATCAAGCGATCGTTGTTGACCACGTAGTAGGCAGCATCCTCGTCCGGGATTACCTTGACTGGCTGACTCCACGTCTGGGCTTCGTCCTCAGAGTAGCGGAGGTAGGGCCGGCAGTCGGTCACCGACTCCTTGCGCAGGTAGAGGAGCGCGATGCGGCCGTCGGTGAGCCGCTGGAGCGAGACCGACATCACGTTCATGCCTGCCTCGTTGGGCAGCACGACGTGATCCTCCTGTGACCAGGTCGCGCCGTCGTCATCCGTGATTCTTGCAGCCAGGTGGGCTGAGGCGTGGTCGCCATCGCCTCCATCGAAGTAGGTGTACACGAAGAGCCATCGCCCGCTGTTGAGCTGCACGAAGTCACCTTCGCTGTTGCGCGGGTTGTCTTGTTTGGGCGGGAGGGTCAATACTCTGGCTGGCGTATGTTCATTCACAGTCATCCTCCGATCGCTTATTCGCGCACGCGTTCACTCACCGCAGCGTGCATCCGGCGCAATCCCCATCCGGTCGCAGATCGCGTGGTAGGCCCAGTCGTCCCATTCTTCCTTCACACCGATGCCGGGCAGATCAGGGTAGTTCTTGCAGATCAGGCCGCCTTCAAAGATGTCGATCATCTGGCGCGCGCCCGCCTCAATCACGGCGCGGTCACCGGTGGGCAGGATCTTCTGGATATCTACGGGGCTCCAAAGCGCCGCCTTGCGTGCCTTGAGCAGAGCGGCGAGCTTGGGCATATCGTAGAGCGCCGGTTGATCGAACTGGAAGACGTCCACGCCTGCGTCCAGCAGGTCGGGCACGATGTCCCAATTCTGTCCGCACGAATGCATAAGGACCTTCATCCCATAGTCGTGGGCGATGCCCATCAGACGGGTATACATCGCCTTGAAGTACTCGCGGAACATCTTGCGGCTGAAGAGCAGCCCGGTCTGGGTGCCCATATCCTCCCCGATCATGATGCCGTCGGCACCGGCCTTGCCCGCGAGATGGATCTTCTGCTCGTAGACATCGGCCACAATCTGGTGCATGCGATGCAGCTCCTCTGGATAGAGCGCCATATCGCAGAAATAGACCTCCATCTTGCGGAGGTAGCGCGCGTTGTCGAAGATCCAGCCACCGATGTAGGCGATCTTGAACTTGTCGGTGGGTTGTTGGAAGAGCGCCATCATCTGTGCCGCACAGTCGGGATGGGCGTAGTCGGGCGGTTTCAAGTCATCGAGCTGGCGCCAGTCCTCGATCGCGGGCTTCAAGATTTCGCCCTTGATCGAGCCTTCGCGCATGCGAACCCACAGGTTGCCCCACTCGTCGTCGTAGTATTCGACCTTGCCGTCAACCCAGCGCTTCTGGCGATAGCCGTGAGGTACCACGCCAACACCGAGCATGTCGTTGATCCGTCCGCCATCGAACGTCAGGCCGGGGCGCGGTGGGCCAGTATGTTCGATGTTTGCCAGGATGATCTCTCGGGGATTCATAGCGTAACGCCCTTTCTTCCATTGGGAGTTCTGTGGCGGTGGCCCTGGGCCACGATTCGGACGACCGGCACGGTCCTGTGACCCGCGGTGCCCCTGATGCCGGCTCCGCTCCACCAACCCCGGTCAGTATACCACCAGCGGCTGCTTCCGCAGACGACGTGTAGCTGCGACTCGTGTGTGTGCGCCCCGGCCTCGCTGCCTGTTCCGTCGGGGCGTCGTTTGCTCTCTACGCCACAATGAATGTACAATCCCAGGGCTTGAATCCGCCGCCAATAAGTCAGGCCGCAGCCGAGTCTTTCGGGCCGGGGGCCTGGCTCGGATGGAAAAACGGGGGGGCTATCGTGAAAGACCGGCAGTGGACCATCTACCTAACTCAGGACAAGCACCTCGATTACAACTGGTGCGGTACGCCAGCCGAGATCGAGGTGCGGATGGCGGCGCTGCTCGACTATTACCTGGACCTTGTGGAAAGGTCTGGAGGATGTTGGAACCTGGACGGTACGTTGTGGCTGGAAGTGTACCGGCGTCAACGCGGCGAGGCTGGCGCTGAAAGGTTGCTGCAGGCCATTCGCGAGGGCCATATCGGATACGCGGCTAACCATTCGGTGCTGCTATGGGGGCTGCTGAGCACGGAGTTGTCCATCCGTGCCTGTTACGGGGCGTTGCCCATTGAGAAAAGCGCAGGCCATCCCGCCCGAACAGTCCTTCTCATGGAGAACTACGGGTTGCCCTGGGGCGCCGCGACAGCGCTCTCCGACGCGGGGTTCGCCTACATCGGTCGTGGCATCTATCCGCTGCGGGCCGAGAGCTATGCAGCGGCGCGGAAGCCCTATCCGCTCTCTTGGTGGGAAGCGCCCGGTGGGGAGCGGTTGCTCGTACGCTGGGACTGCTATGAGGACACGCGTAGGTGGGGCGGCTATGCGGAGGCGTTTGAGCTTGCCCGGATCGCTGGGGAAGGCTGGGACGCGTACCACCTGCAGGACTGGGGCGACCGCAACACCGAGGATGTCTACCGGCAGCGCGTGGCCTACGTTCGCGACACTGTCGCGCGCTACGCAGCGTATGGTGACCGTTACCCAATCTCGAGTATCCTGTTGCTTGGCACGGGCTGGGATAACTGGACACGGACCCCTGACATCGCGTTGTTCATCCAACGGTTCAACGCCGAGTCCGATTCGCCGATCCGTTTGGTGGATGCACGCTACGAGGACTTCTTCGCGGCAGCACAGGCTGAGGTGGATGCGAGGGGACTGACGCTGCCGGTGCTGAGAGGTACCTTCGGCATATGCTGGGAGGAGTGGGCTGCACACCTGGCTGGGCCGACCCTCGAGTTCCGTGAGGCAGAGCGGCTGCTCCGTCAGGCAGAGGCGCTCTATGCTCTGGATGTGGCGGCGGGACAGGTTGACGAGAAACGTGACCACGCCATTCGGCAGGGCTTTCAGGCGCTGTTGCGCTTCGCCGAGCACGATTTCGGCGGCACGGATCGGTCTACGGCGGCGATCTCTGCGGGCGTACGGGCGGGAGCCGCGACGGAGGCGTTGTCAATCGGCCGCTCTCTCAGCGATGTCCCTGATGGCGTGCCCTGGCCGCGCCTGATGAGCCCCAGTCCGAGTGAGCTCGCCTTTGGGTGGCGCGGTGGACAGGTTCACTTCGACAGCGAGCTGTGCGGGGTGGCCTCCCTGATCGATTCGGGCGGTCGGGAGTGGGTACCTCAAGACATGGGCCTCGTGCTCGGCGAGTTCGCGCATGCCAGATATCACCCCGATGATAGGGCTGGGGCGGTCTTTCCTACCGCTATCTCCACACTCCCCGATACGCAGGTCGACAGGATCGTGTGCCGGCAGGGCGGCAATGGCATCGCTATCGAGACTGAGGGCCGGCGCTGGGGGTTCGAGTGGGCGACGCAGTGGTTCTTTCACCACGATCGACCCTGGATTGACGTGCGCTACGAGCTGGAGGGAGGCTGGACTGAAGACCCGCAGGCGATCCGATTCTGTTTCCCTTTGAGCATCGCTCGCCCCGTCTACCGCTATGACATGGGGGCAGCAATCCTTACCGCGGGTCCGGTCGACCACGGCGGGGACGATCTGCCGGGCGCGAATCAGGTGTTGTACGCGGCGCAGACTTTCGCTGCTGCGTGCGGAGAGGCGGGCGGGGCCGTTTTGCTCGTGCCTGATGCGCCCCTGATCCAGTTTGGATCCGGGGTAAGAGGTGCGTATCAGGATGCGCCTGTGCCAGCACAGCTCGTGGCAGTGCCGATGATGAACATGACCCGCAACGACTGGCAGTTCATGCAAGGGGGGTGGCGCCGGTGGCGGTTCCGCTACCGGCTGGTCCTCTTCGAGGGCGGCTTTGATCCCCTGACAGCGATGCGTGCTGGGCAACATCTCGGCGTGCCGCCGTTTCTGAAGGTCCCCGGCGAGATACCGGCAGTGACGGGACTTAGTTCGCTCGACATCGACTTCGAAGGCGGCCCGGTCACGGCGTTCAAGGTGGCGGAGGACGGCACGCGGTTGATCCTCCGGCTGTGGAATGTCCTGGATCGGGTCGTACCGGGGTCCGTGGCCACACTCCCCGGTTGGCCGCGTGTGACGCTCTGCGATGCGCTGGAACGCCCACTGCGCGTGCTACCCGTGGAGGACGCGCGGGCTGAGTTTGCAGTGGGCGCACGGACGACCCTGACGCTTGCGCTCTGCCATGCGGACGGCTCACGAGCAGCGTGGACCGGCAGCGCTTAGGCACGGCGCGTTGCGCTGGTATGGGGCGGCGGGAGTCTCAGCGTCTCACGGGCTTGAACGATTACTTCCACCGCTTTCTACACCGGAATCCCTTCGGCCATAGCGCGCTGGGCATCAAGGCCTACTACATGGGGCTTACTGGGCTCAGCTGGGCACAGACCTCGATGTGTGCTATGGCGGCGTGCTTCCTGGGCGGGCGCACGCTCAAGCACCATGCCTTTCAGGATGCTCGCGATCAAGCGGATGTATTCCGCACTATGCTTGATGAGGCACGCGTCAGGCATTTCGGCGCTCCTCGAATATGACTGTGTTTCTGGACGGTTTCTGATGCAGTAGATCGGTCTGAGAGTAAGCCCCGGCACTCTGAGACACACCATCATCTGAGCACTGGGAGGTGCACTATGCCTGACACCGCAGATCATGTCGCAAGCCTGAGGAAGATCATCGAATCGGCACACCGCTTGGGTGTGGAAATCGACGAGGAGGAAGCCCTGCAATGGTTGACCGCGATGGCAGCGATGGAGGCTGACACCGACGTCGTGATGGACGCCGACACGGGTGTTTACGGGCATCGGGTGACGATGCTCGATTTCAGCCCCCAAGAGCTGGCGCGGTTCCGCGAGATTGGAAGGCTGGTCGAATTCGAGGATCAACCGGGCAAGGTCGAGACGGCACTCGCGCTCTCCGGCTCGGCGGCGCAGTCCAAGATCCAGACCTATCCCGGTGATGCTGATTACTTCGAGCGCGTCAACATCATCGCCGGTACGTATGAGGAAGCATGCCAGATCCTGGGGCAGATCATGCGTGAGAAAGCGCTGTCTACTCTGGAGGGTACCACATACCAGTTCATCGAGGCAAAGTTCGGTTCGTATCCCGAGGACATCGTCCGCGACGGACATGTCTCGAAGGCGGGAAGCCCCATCTCCTGGTCAGCGGCGGAGGTGGTTGCCGGTCAGATCGTGAGCACACGGCCCGACGGCACCGATATCGTGGTGCGCTGGGACGATGCGGCTCGTGATCCCGGTTGGTGTAAGTTGGACTGGGTCATCGCCGACCCAATCCACAACACCTTGGCCAACGCTAGCAATATGCTCGACGTGACCTGGCAAGCGCCCGATGGCACGATCACACCATTGGATGGGTACCTGGACCCCTATTTCCAGGAGGTGTACCTGGAAGCCGAATCGATTCCCATTTTCTCGAAGTTGGTGAAGCACGTGTCGTCCGACGCCCTAAGCGATTACGTCAACGCACTCGAACGGGAGGTGCGGAAACACATCGCAAAGGATCCGACGAACTATGGGAAAGCCGCCAAGCGACTCTACAATATCTTTCGGCTAACGGGGGCGTACAAAGAGGCAGTGTTCCTGCGTGAGCTCTTTGACGAACCCACGACGATGCTCTACCAGGTTCATAGCCTGATCATCGCTAAAATACAAGACCACTTCCATCGTAACTAACTTTGGTTGCTGGTTATCAGGGTCATCCCCTTGCTTTTGTTTATCCTTACCCCAGGAGCTGCAGCCGGTTAGTGCAGTAGCCACCAGCAGGCATAGTACTACCAACAAAACCAGACCCTTTTTCTTCATCCTCCACTCATCCTTCCCATTCATAATTGCTTTAATTATAACCTTGTTCAACATTTAATACGCCATATCATATAATTTACTATCACTGAATATTAATAAGAAAAAATAAAGATAGGAGTGGCAGGGTAGGTGTCAGGGGAACGGTTCTCATGATACCCCCCTGACACCATGGGGACCGTATAAACCTTTGGGATTAGGGTAAGAATCAGAAAAAAGTCTGTTTGGAGAGATTTACCGTTGGATGTTGTCAAAATAAACATAGTATTCCCCAGGTTTATAAGCAAAGAAACCCGTGTCAGGAAAATTAATTCTTACATTCCTGACCGCAGCTACAAAGGAGGAGAAGCGTTGGAGGATCTGGTTAAATATTTAGCTAATGACCTGATAATAAGACTGGAAGAATTGGAAAAAGAAGCTGATTTTGAATTCTTAATGTCCCTAAGTGATGATGATATAAGTAATGAAGCTCATTTACTCTACGACGAAATTGTTAAATTAAAATCTCGGCTATACGAACTATAAGGAAAAGGCTCCCCATAGCCGGGGAGTTTTTTTTTGCCAGGGTAAGTAATTATTGAATGTTATGCTATATTATAGAATAGAAACGGGGGGGGGGAGGCCAATGTTTGATCTAATTAGTTCCTACCCAGCACTATACGATTTTTTCAGAGCTTCAGGTAAAGATTTTTACCAGCGCTTGTCCAGGGACATGTTTTTAAATGTGGGAATAAAATATAAGGGGAGCAGCCGTTTCTGGGAACGGGTAGAATTACAGCAGGTGGAAAAACTTCAAGGCCAACAAGAACTTTTTTGTCCCCAAAACGAGCACCAGGATTTAGATATTATCGCCTGTTTTCAAACTGCTACGCCGGCATCCAATTACTATCTCTTGCATTATGCTCCGGCTTGGGATTGCAACCATCACCGGAATCCAATCTTATTGGTACCGGGTGCCGGACTGGATGCAAATTCCTTTACCGACCTTTACGCCATGGGTTATGACGGACTGCAACAGCAACTGTTGGCGCTGGGTTACCGGGTTTTTGCCATTACCTTTTCCCATACTCATGGGGATAATTTTATTCAAGCAGAGCAAATTGCGGCTGCTATTTCTCGTATTTGTAGTGTAACCGGAAAGGAGCAAATAGACCTGGTGGCATATAGCAAAGGAGGGAGTGCGGCTCGGATTTACTTATCTGGTTTAAGTGATACCCCCTACCGGGGAGATATACGGCGCTATATCATGCTGGGAACACCAAATCAGGGAGTAGACTTTCCTTTTCGTAACCCGCTATTTAATTATGTCATATACATATCGGGATCCAACGGAGTATTAGCCTGGGATAAAATTCTTTCCTTCGGTACTATGGTAGAGGTGAGCCAGCGGTCTATATACCGGGATGGGGCTTTTCCCGGTCAATGCCAGCTTCTCTACCGCTGGGATGATACCTATGAATTGGACATGCTGCAGCAGGATTGGTGGACCACCTATTATGGAGGAAGCGGACTGATTAGCCACTCCCGGGGTATTGACCAGGCTATAGCTGATGGAGGAAATCTGGTTGAGCGCCTGGATGCGGTTGGTCTGGAGCCTGGTATAGATTTTTATGTACTGGCCGGGGATAATAATGTTTTCAATGCTTTTCCCGGTGATGAAAGCGGGCCTGGGGATGGCCTGGTTTTTTTGGAAAGTGTGCTTTATACTGATGGATTGGCGCGAAGAGGAGCGAATTTAAGGGATAAAGACATAGTCCCGGTTAATCACTTGGAATTCCTGTACTCCCGCCGGGTAGCCCACTGGGTAGGCAGTAAATTAGAAGAATAGTGCTTTATTAAGTTGACACGCTAACAATGCTTTGTTAATATCAGGGTGTAAACATATATAGTGGAAACACGAAAGTGTGTCTAGGGTTCCGCATGCAGGACATGGACTGGTCCAAGTGGCACAGGTGCTTACTTAAGCACTACACCGTATAGGGATAAAAGCCCAGGCGGAGAGGTTTCGGTTAAGAACCCTCTGGCCCGGGCTTTTTAGTTTCGATTATTTTGGATAAGGAGGATTAAGAATGCCTGCAATAGGTATCATCATGGGAAGCGATTCTGATCTGGCCATTATGAAAGAAGCTGCTGATATACTGGGCCGTTTTGGGGTAAATTATGAAATAACTATCTGTTCCGCGCACCGTTTACCAGAACAGACGGCTAAATATGCAACTACTGCTGCAGAAAGGGGTATTAAAGTAATTATCGCCGGTGCCGGCGGGGCAGCTCATCTACCTGGAGTAATTGCTGCCTACACCATTATGCCGGTAATCGGGGTACCTATCAAAACCAGTACCCTTTCTGGAGTTGACTCGCTTTACTCAATTGTACAAATGCCTCGAGGTATACCTGTAGCTACTGTAGCCATTAATGGTAGTGCCAATGCTGCTCTGCTGGCTCTGCAAATACTGGGGGTAAGCGATGAAGAACTGCGTTCCCGCCTGTTAGCCTATCGGCAGCAGATGGCGGGGGAGGTTATGGACAAAGATAATAAATTGAAGGAAATGGGGCCAGACGCTTACCTACGGGACAAGGAGAAACACTAAATGATAGAACGCTATAGCTTGCCGGAGGTCATATTTGGTCACGGGAAAACAAACTTGCCGGCATTTGATCAATAATATATATACTGCCAATGTCGATTATACTTTCCGGCGCTATGGTTTAGAAGATTAAGATTAGAGGGTTTTTATACCGCGTGGGGAATTGCTTTAGGAAAGAAGATTAGGGGAGGCAATAATGTGTTATACGAAATAGAGGATAAATTTAAAGACGAATGCGGGGTTTTCGGAATCTACCTGAATAATCCGGATAGTGCCATAGATGCCTCCCGTGCAACTTTTTACGGACTCTATGCCCTGCAGCACCGGGGGCAGGAAAGTACAGGAATTGCGGTTTCAGATGGCCACCGCATAAACCTCCATAAAGGTATGGGATTAGTCTCAGAGGTTATTAATGAACAAAACCTGGAGAAACTGCAAGGACATATCGCTATCGGGCATGTACGCTATTCCACTACCGGGGAGAGTGGACTGGTAAATTCGCAACCTCTGGTTTTTCACTACCTAAATGGTATGGTAGCCCTGGCCCATAATGGCAACCTGGTAAATACAGTAGAATTAAGAAAACGTTTGGCTACCTATGGTTCAGTTTTCCAGACTACAACTGATACTGAGATAGTAGCTAACCTGCTGGCCCGCTATTCTCAGGATACCATGGAAGATGCATTGGCCAAGTGCATGATAGATATGAAAGGTGCCTTTGCCCTGGTAATAATGGGTGAGGACAGGTTGGTAGGGGTTCGTGACCCTATGGGGATAAGACCTCTGTGCATTGGTGATTTAAATGGTAATTATGTGTTAACATCAGAATCTGCGGCTTTGGATACTATAGGGGCTGATTTTGTCCGGGATGTAAACCCGGGTGAAATAGTGGTTATTGATAAAGAGGGGATGCGCTCCCAGCAGGTACTTAACTCCCCTCGCAGTGCCCATTGTATTTTTGAGTATATTTATTTTGCCCGCCCGGATAGTACCATTGATGGTATAAATGTCTACCAGGCCCGCCGCAGCATGGGAAGACAGCTGGCCCGGGAATGTGGGATAGAAGCCGACCTGGTTATTTCAGTACCTGACTCCGGGACATCTGCTGCTCTAGGATATGCGGAAGAGGCCGGGTTACCTTTTGAAGAAGGTTTAATGAAAAACCGCTATGTAGGGCGTACCTTTATCAGGCCCACCCAGCAGATGCGGGAACTGGGAGTACAACTGAAACTTAATGCTATTGAAGAGGTAGTAAAGGGTAAGCGCATAATTATGGTGGATGATTCTATTGTTAGAGGAACTACCAGTAAGAAGATTGTGCAAATGCTACGCCGCGCTGGAGCCAGCGAGGTACACATGGCGGTAGCTTCACCTCCAACCAAATTCCCCTGTTATTATGGAATAGATACCTCGCGCCGGGAAGAGTTGATTGCCAACAACATGGATAATGATGAGATACGCGAATTCATTGGTGCTGACAGTCTTAATTATATTAGTCGCGAAGGGATGCGAGATGCCCTGCAAAAAAACTACCCGTTTTTCTGTGATGCTTGTTTTAGTGGTAGCTACCCGCTGCCGATAGAGTCGGTGGAGGTTTAGGATAGGGGGCTTATTATGAGCGATAAGGGATTGAGTTATAAGGATGCCGGGGTGGACATTGATGCTGCCAATCAGTCAGTGGAAATGATTAAAAAGTGGGTAGGAATGACCAAAAGACCGGAGGTACTGGCCGATATCGGCTCTTTTGGAGGTTTTTTTGCCCTGGATAACAGTAAATACCGGGAACCGATACTAGTTTCAGGAACTGATGGGGTGGGTACTAAACTAAAAATTGCCCAGCTGATGGGAGTTCATGATAGCGTAGGAATTGACCTGGTTGCCATGTGTGTAAATGATATTCTGGTACATGGGGCCGAGCCACTATTCTTCCTGGACTATATTGCTCTGGGTAAACTAGAACCGGTTCTGGTGGAAGGGCTGGTTAAGGGAGTAAGTCAGGGGTGCTTACAGGCCGGTTGTGCTTTGATTGGCGGGGAAACTGCGGAAATGCCAGGGTTTTACCGGGAAGACGAGTATGACCTGGCCGGTTTTGCGGTGGGGGTAGTGGAACGTTCTCGCCTCATAAACGGCAGCACTATCAAAGACGGAGATTTGCTGATAGGGTTGCCCTCATCTGGTTTACATTCCAACGGCTATTCCCTGGCACGCAAGGTGCTATTGGAAAAGGCCGGGTTAAAATTGGATAGCTATGTGGAAGCATTAGGGAAGACATTAGGTGAGGCATTAATTACTCCCACCCGTATTTATGTAAAAACAATCCTTGCCTTGTTAGAGGAAATAGAAATTAATGGTATGGCCCATATTACCGGGGGAGGTATAAGGGAGAACTTGCAGCGTATTCTTCCTGCCGGAATGGGAGCATTGATTGAGGCGGCTGCTATTAATACACCCGCAATATTCAATTTGATTGCAGAATTGGGTGGGGTACCTCAGGAGGAAATGTTCCGTACTTTTAATATGGGTATAGGCTTTATTTTGGCTATTTCACCACAGCAATACGATAAAGCTTTAGAACACTTGCACGCTAAAAAGGAAAAGCCTATAGTTATAGGCAAGGTAAGCCGAGACACAGAAGGGGTAATAATAAAATGATGCAGGTAATACCGGCGGGGCGTTTACAATTGGCGGTACTTGCATCGGGACGGGGCAGTAATTTCGACGTTCTTTGTGAGGCTATAGAACGGCAAGACCTTGATGCAGATATTAAGGTGCTAATTAGTGATAAGGAAAATGCGCCTGCTTTGGATAAGGCCCGAAAGCGCAATATAGAAGCTGTTTACCTTAATCCCCGCAGCTATAATAACCGGGATGAATATGAAACCGACCTGGTCAAGCTGTTAAAAGGGTACCAGGTAACAGTAGTAGTTCTGGCTGGTTATATGCGGCTGGTAGGCTCGGTGTTGCTAGAGCATTTTCCGTACCGGATTGTTAATATCCACCCGGCATTACTACCAGCCTTTCCCGGAATACAGGCTCAACAGCAGGCCGTAGATTATGGGGTAAGATACAGTGGGTGTACGGTACATATAGTTGATGCGGGGATGGATACTGGACCAATATTAATGCAGGCAGTAGTACCAGTTTTACCGGATGATAACGGTGATACCCTGGCCCAGAGGATATTGGTAGAGGAGCACCAAATTTACTGGCGCTCTCTGCAGTTGTTGGCTGAAGGCCGGGTGTATATAGATGGAAGAAAAGCAGTTATAGGAGGCTGTATTGATGAAAAGGGCACTTATTAGCGTATCCAACAAAGATGGCGTAGTAGATTTTGCTCGTGGTTTAGAAAAACTTGGCTATGAAATAATATCCACCGGTGGAACTTTCCGTAGCCTGCAGGAAGCGGGAGTAAAAGTTAAACAGGTGGCTAATATTACCGGATTTCCTGAGATACTGGATGGCCGGGTTAAGACTTTGCATCCTGGAATACACGGGGGCATACTGGCCCGTCGGGAGTTACCCGATCATATGCAGCAATTACAGCAGAACCAGATTACCCCGATAGATATTGTGGCGGTAAACTTGTATCCCTTTCGGGAAACCATTAGCAAACCCGGAGTAAGCATAGAGGAAGCTATTGAGAATATAGATATTGGTGGACCCAGTATGGTACGCTCAGCGGCCAAGAATCATCGGGATGTGGTCATAATAGTTAAACCGGAACATTACCATCTGGTTTTGGAGGAACTGGAGCAAAACGGGGAGGTTAGCCCTGAAACTCGCTTAAAGCTGGCCCTGGAGGCTTTTAGTCATACTGCCACCTATGATTCTATGATAGCCGGATACTTGTCCCGGCTTAATAATAGCCTTTTTAATGACAACTTTATTCTGGCCGGGGAAAAGATGTATGAACTACGTTATGGCGAAAATCCCCACCAAAAAGCATGTTTTTACCGCAATGTAAACCCGGGCCAGGGTCTGCCTGATGCCGAGGTGTTAAATGGTAAAGAATTATCTTATAACAACATAATTGATACTGAGGCCGCCTGGGAATTGGTCAAAGAATTCGAAGAACCGGCCTGTGTAATAATAAAACATACCAATCCCTGCGGAACGGCGGTAGCAGATACTCTGGAACAAGCATTTATACGGGCATTTGCTGCCGACCCGGTGTCAGCCTTTGGCGGGATTATTGCCTTTAACCACACGGTGGACCTGGCTACTGCCCGCAAAGCAGTAGAACCTTTTATGGAAGTAATTATTGCGCCTGATTATGAGGATGAGGCTCTGGAATGTTTACGGGCCAAGAAAAACCTGCGCCTGCTTAAGCTTCCTATCGAGAGAAACCAGGAACTGTTACTAAAAACCGTAAGCGGCGGTTTTGTAATTCAGGAGAAAGACTTTGAAGAACTGGATTTTGATAAACTACAGGTAGTTACTGAAGCTAAGCCTACCCCGGAACAGCTTAGGGAACTGGCTTTTGCTTGGAAGATAGTAAAACATGTTAAATCCAATGCCATAGTAGTTGCCAAAGATGGTATGAGCCTGGGAGTTGGTGCCGGGCAGATGAACCGGGTGGGTTCTGCTGCTATTGCCCTGGAACATGCCGGGGATAAATGCCGGGGTGCAGTTATGGCCTCGGATGCCTTCTTCCCCTTCAAAGATACAGTAGAAATGGCAGCTCGTTATGGCATCACCGCCATAATCCAACCGGGTGGCTCCATCCGCGATGAAGAGAGCATTAAGGAATGCAACCAGCACGGCATTGCGATGGTATTCACCGGAGTAAGACACTTCAAGCATTAGAAATATAATGCAGAAGGTTAAGGAATGACTGTAATGTTATGTTTATAATAGTTTTGTTTAATTCAGTGTTTTTCATAAAAGTTCAGTGTATTCAGTGTCTATTTTCGTATGGGCGGAGGTTTTAGCAATGGGAAAGAAGGTACTGGTTATTGGGCAAGGGGGCAGGGAACATGCCCTGGTTTGGAAACTGGCCCAGAGTCCGCAAATAGAAAAAATTTACGCGGCTCCCGGTAACCCGGGAATAGCCGAGTTAGCCCAGTGCATAGATATAGCTGCTGATGATATTGATAAACTCTTAAGCTTTGCTCACAGTGAAGGTATTGACCTGACCGTGGTTGGGCCCGAGGCTCCCCTTATGGCGGGAATAGTAGACCGTTTTCAGGAAGCAGGTTTAAAAATATTTGGACCAACTGCCGCTGCTGCTCGTTTAGAAGGCAGTAAAGTTTTTACCAAAGAACTGATGAAAAAATACGGAGTCCCCACTGCCAGTTTTGATATTTTCCGGGATATTGACCAGGCTCGCGCCTGTATTCGCACCTATACTGACCAGGGTAAAACGGTGGTAATCAAAGCTGATGGACTGGCTGCCGGTAAAGGGGTAGTGGTAGCCCAAGACTGGGAAGAAGCTGACCAGGCTCTGGATAGTATTATGGTGCAGCAAAGTTTGGGGGAGGCAGGAGCCAGGGTAGTGCTTGAAGAGTGTCTTTATGGAGAGGAAGTAAGTGTCTTCGTCATAAGTGATGGTGATGATTTTGTTTCCCTGATCTCTGCCCAGGACCATAAGCAGGTTTTTGATAATGATCTGGGTCCTAATACCGGAGGTATGGGAGCCTATGTTAACCCTCCGATTTATACCTCACAGCTGCACCGGAAAGTGGAGGATACTATTGTACGCCCGGTTCTTAAGGCTATGAAAGATGAAGGTTATCCTTTCCAGGGAGTACTTTATGCTGGTTTGATGATAACTGCAGAAGGACCTAAAGTCCTCGAATTTAATGCCCGTTTTGGCGACCCCGAAACCCAGGTAGTAATGCCAATGATAGAAGGGGATATACTGTCCCTGTTGGAAGCGGCTGTAGATATGGGTTTGGCCGGTTACCAGATAAATATCGGTTCGGGAACTTGTATTTGTGTAGTACTGGCATCTGCCGGTTATCCCGGTAATTATGAAAAAGGTAAAATCATTAGCGGATTAGATGATTTAAACCGGGAGACCATAGTATTCCACAGTGGTACCGCCAAAAAGGACGGCCAACTGGTTACCAACGGAGGCCGGGTACTGGCTGTGACGGTGCGGGGAAGCACTATGGAAGAAGCTATAGACCAGGTTTACCGGGAGATAAAGAAAGTTCAATTTGAAGGTATGCATTACCGCACTGATATAGGGAGCAAATCTATTCGGCGGGGGGTATAGCAGCTTGAGATCTCCTTTTTTTCGAGTAGGCATTGTGGTAGCCATTATCCTGATGATTTTTAGCCTGCCCGCTCGCGAATTTCTGAAACTTACTTTTATGTTCGGAATGCCTTTTATGGTGTTTTTGCATTTTGCAGTACACAAACCCAAATTCTCACCAATAAGGATAATATCTATAATAGCCCTGGTAGGAATAACTGGTGGGTATATATATATGCTTACTGACTTACCGGAGCGCATTGAAACCAACCGCATAATTAGTGAAGGTGCTACCCTGGTAGTGGAAGGGAAATATAAAGAGGCTATTAGTCGTTACCAGGAACTGGAGGAATTAGGCCGCGTGGAGAAGATGCATAAGAAAATTGCCGAAGCCAGAAGGGAGCAAGCAGCATCCAATTCACTGGCCCAGGCCAGAAAACTATTGCAGGAGGGTAACCAGGCGGCAGCTATTAAGATGCTAAATTCCATACCAGACAATACCCGGGCAGCCCGGGAGGCTCAACACCTATTAAAAGAACTCAGGGAATAAGTATTCCCAGGGGGGGAGGAGAAACAGTGGTAACACTGGATATGGTAAGAAGTAATCCGGTAGTAAAGCAGTACATGCAAATTGGTAATGAGTATATCGGTAATATTGGAGCTATTGAACATAACATGTACCACGCCGAGCAGACTTCCAGGCTCTGTTATCATATCTTAAGTAGTCTGGGGTATCCGGAAAGAGAAGCTGAGCTGGGAGCCATAGCCGGATTTTTACATGATATTGGTAACCTGGTAAACCGCTATGGACACGGCATGTCAGGAGCACTACTATCTTTTAATATTCTTTTGGAAATGAATATGGACCCGGAGGAAATAGCCATAATTATGGGGGCCATTGGTAATCATGAGGAACAGGCCCGGGGTAATGCTGTCAATAATGTAGCGGCGGCCTTAATTTTAGCGGACAAATCTGATGTTCATCGCTCCCGGGTACGTAAACATGATATATCTGTATTTACACCTCGGGATAGAGTTAATTATGCCGTTACCAGTTCTGAGTTGCAGGTAGATGCAGACAAACGGGTAATAAGCATGATAATTGAAATAGATACCAGCGTATGTTCAGTAATGGAGTACTTTGAGATATTTTTAACTAAAATGCTTATGTCACGACGGGCAGCAGAATACCTGCGCTGTGAATTCGAACTGGTAATCAACGGAAATAAGTTGCTATAGATCAAAAGGGGGGATATCCTTGGCCTATACTCCCAACTGGAAAGATGATAATACTGATTTACTAGTAAAGGCATTGCTATCGCTTACAAATGAGGATGAAACCTATCGCCTGCTAGATGACCTTTGCACTATTAGCGAAATTAAGGCTATGGCACAACGTTTACAGGTTGCTTACCAGCTTTCCCAGGATATCACCTATAATACCATCGTCAACAATACCGGAGCCAGTACCGCTACCATTAGCAGGGTTAAACGATACCTGAACTATGGCGCCGGTGGTTATAAGAAGGTGCTTAAGAACTTGGACGGAGAGAAAAATTATGAGAATTAAAGAAATACCCAAAGGCTTACGAGATTTACTTCCCGCTGAAGTTAAGAAAATGCGCAGTATTGAAAATAAAGCGACCCGGTTATTCCAGAGTTACGGTTATGAGGAGGTTATAACTCCTACTTTCGAATACCTGGAAGTGGTGGAAAACGGGGCTGGCGGTAATATCCGTCAGGAGCTATTTTTGTTTATGGACCGGGAAGGGGGAATACTTTCCCTGCGCCCGGAAATAACCGTATCCATTGCCCGCCTGGCCGCAACCCATCTGCAGGACGCCTGCTTTCCCCAGCGCCTGTTTTACCAGGCCAATGTTTTTCGCCATGTACAGCCTCATCTAGCCCAGTATCGGGAGTTTTGGCAACTGGGGATAGAATTGCTGGGAGCTTCAGGAGTAAAGGCAGATGCAGAAGTAATCACCATAGCAGTCCAGGCTTTACAGGATATTGGGTTGGATAATTTTAAGGTTAGCCTTAACCAGATAGGCATATTTAACAGTCTGTTGGATGATAGCGGCATGAATTTGGAGGATAGATCCCTTATAAGGAGCCTGGTAGAGAAAAAGGATTTAGTAGAATTATCCCGGGTACTGGAGGAAATGATGATAGATGACGGGCTTAAGGAAACCATAGCGGCCCTGCCGGTATCGCACGGGGGAATAGAGGTTTTAAACCGGATTCCCTATGTGGAGAAAAATCGTAATGCCTCCACCGCCGTAAATGACCTCATTGAAATATTTGACGTTCTAAAGGTCTCGGGGGTAAAGGATAAAATAGTACTGGACATGGGGGTTCTCAGGGGACTGGATTATTATACCGGTATTGTTTTTGAAGGTTATTCACCTGATTTAGGTTATGGATTGCTGGGGGGCGGACGTTATGACAACCTTATGGGCAAATTCGGTTTTCCCTGCCCGGCTACTGGTTTTTCTCTAGGTATGGACCGTCTGGCCCTGGTATTAAAGCACCAGCAAAGTGAAACCCAACGCTATCTACTGGGAGGGAGCAATTTTCAGGCTATGGTAGATAAAGCGCAAAAGCTAAGAGGGGAAGGCAACATCGTAGAAATAGATGTTCTGGGTAGCAACCGAGAAGCTTTGGAGCAAGTAGCCCGGGAGAGAGAGGATTGTATTTTGATTTATTTGGATTGATGTAATAGACACTGAGCACACTGAAAACTATGAATTACACTGACTTTTATAATAAGGTTCTACTTTCAAAACCCTGATTCCACTGCAAGGGTTTTGAAAGTAGAGTCACCCCTTAATTAATTACAAATCAGTGAATATATGATCGTAAAAGAATTTTTATTAAACTATTTCAGTGTCTAAAATATCCATTAATTTTTATGGAGGAGAATGGTGTGCAAAAGGATTATCTGACTATAGCACTTTCCAAAGGAACTTTATTAAAACCTACTTTAAAACTGCTGCAGCAGGCTATGCTCCCGGTCGAGGGGATTGAGCCGGATAGCCGTAGTATGGTATTTAGCTATGAAGACGAAGCTGTTAAATATATCATGTGCCGGCCTACCGATGTTCCTACTTATGTGGAACAGGGGGCAGCCGACCTGGGGATAGTAGGTAAAGACGTTATTGTTGAACAGAATAAAGACGTATTTGAAATGGCAGACCTGAAATTTGGTTACTGCCGTTTTGTGGTGGCAGTTCCGGCAGAAATGAAAGACATCAACCTGAAAGAACTTAATTATAAACGGGTAGCTACAAAATTCCCGATGGTAGCTGAAAATTTCTTTCGCAGTCAGGGACTGCAGGTAGAGATTATAAAGCTGCATGGTAATGTGGAGTTGGCACCGATAATGGGTATTTCCGATACTATAGTGGACATAGTTTCCACCGGGCGCACCCTGCGGGACAATAACCTGGTAGAGCTGGTGAAAATTATGGACTCAACTACCCGTTTAATAGCCAATCGGGTAAGCTATAGAACCAGGCATGAACGCATCCAACCTGTGGTTGAAACCATGCAGAAGATAGTAAAGGGGGTCAATTAATGCAAATTAGAAAATTCACCACCGCTAACGATGATTTTAAGAAATTTCTTGAATCAGCCAATGCCAGTTTACAGGAATATGAGGAGCGGGTGGCACAAATTGGCCAAAAGGTCAGGGAAAACGGAGATCAGGCAGTATTTGACTGTACCCTTAAATTTGATGGAGCTAGTATTAATAGAGATAATTTCCTGGTAAGTGATGAAGAAATTGAAGCTGCCTATGAGCAAGTGGATGATGAATATATATTTGCACTGGGAGCGGCGATTGAAAACATATGGGATTTCCATTCCCGCCAGGTGCGGAATTCCTGGATGGAACCGGATGAACGCGGCAATATACTGGGACAAGTCTTCCGCCCTCTGGAACGGGTAGGTATTTATGTTCCCGGAGGTACTGCGGCCTATCCGTCTACGGTATTAATGAATGCTATTCCGGCTCAGGTAGCGGGAGTTGAACAGATAGCCATGGTTACTCCG
>ENA-UOUL01002886-UOUL01002886.1-bioreactor-metagenome-genome-assembly--contig:-NODE-2886-length-18893-cov-43.078231_pt1 | contig 18893 bp, 14 predicted proteins | sample MGYA00249838_ERZ747220 | MGnify/ENA primary metagenome ERZ747220 (study PRJEB28778, sample SAMN05720191) | bioreactor metagenome | isolation source: Anaerobic biogas reactor | place: USA:Washington...
AATATGGTCATTATATCCAGCTATTCTCGGTCAGGCAACTCCGTCAGCTTTTGGACGGGTTAGCTTGGCGTTAACAGTATACTTTTCCAAGTAAGCAGCCGATACCTTATTCCATTTAACTTCCTGCAACCCCAGTCGCTGCTTTTCTGTTTCCAATATTGACTTAACTGTATCTAAGTCAGCAGATTTCACCAAAGCGCCTCCATAAAAATTACTATGAAATCGTCCTTGTTGTACTGATTCATCAGTATATATTATGTATTCCAAAAGATGTAGCCACCTCCAAAGAAGCGCGATGATTAAACCAACAATGACTTCAACTTCAAAATATGTTTACTGGATGCTTGGGTCAATACTGTGAACTTCCAGCTACTGTACGTATATTAAAGATCTTCTAGATACTGAGTTCCACCGGAGCTAATTCTATAACCGACCTTCCTGTATAATCGCTGGCTCATTAACATTTACCAGAGCAGGGATGCGTTTATTAACCGTTTCAAGAAGTAACTGCAAGAAGCCTGCTTTGAACAAGAAGAACATTCTCTCGTATTTTCATTGCAAAACTCATCAACCCAATCATTTCCGCCAACAAATAATTTGCTACGGCATAACTTCGTCAAAATACTTTCATTTCGTGCCATAATTGCCTCCATACGATCATCAAAGTAATATAAACTAGAATTCATAAAAATTATGCCATATTATGGGCATTTTTACTATATATTTGATAAATAGGTAATGACTTTATTATCTGGAGTACATATGCATTACGTAGGAGTACCTTAAATAACCCAAAAACTCCTCAATAAAACATGAGGAGTTTTAGTATGTCTCTAGATGAAGCCGATGTCCGGATTTGAACCGGCGACCTGCTGATTACGAATTTTAGCTTGGGGTGTTTTTAGGGTAAGGTACTATACCCACTAAATCCAGGTTTAAAGGGATTTCATATCATTTGCATATTAAGGTTTGTTTAAAACTGAATTTTCCATATCAATCCCCTTACTGGCAAGTGCAGCAGTAGTCCAATGACTGGCTGGCCGGTAGCTTTTTCCACCGCTGCTTTATAGGCCATAAGCTGGGGAGCGTATTCGATGATTCGCTCTTCGTTATCGGTACCGGGATAACTTTTGTGATCAATGATCACGTATCCATTCGCAGTTTCCACCAGCACATCGATCCAGCCCTGCATGACTTGGTTTTGCTCATTGCGCAGGAAAATGGGCCACTCCTTCAACACCTTGCATCCCGGATAATGCTTATTCATAAAAGCATGTAATTTTTCACCGGCTAATAACAAATCAGCGGGCTCCAGGGCAGTTTCAACTCCCCAATTCTTGAGAATCTCCTGGACTGTTTCCAGTCTCTCTTCCCCGGTCATCTCGCTGTAATCAAGGGCCAGGTAAGCATGAATAGCACTGCCCAGGGCATCCATGTCCGGCTGGCCGTGGATACTTATGCGGGTGTTATAATCGTATAATAGTTCAAATGCCACGCTGCCAGTGTTTCCGCTCAGACTGCTAGGCGCTATTCTTGCCGGCGGATAATCTCCTGATGAAGGACGCCCCTCAGGCACATACTGGTCCTCATCTGCGGCCAGGCCCGGCAGTCCCATATCCTCAGCATTGTATTCCGTAATACTGATGGGTATTTTGGCATCTCCAACCTGCAACATTGTGTTAGCGGTATCCGCATCCCATTGAATAACACTTTGGCCATCCGCTCCCGTGAGAAGATCCAGCCAGTCGGTTTTCAGCTTATTGCCTTGCTTGCGTATGGCCAATACCAATCCATCCTTAGCCCGGGTCATGCCCACGTACAATAAACGCTGTTCCTCTTTTTCGGTCATAGTCTGAATGGCTGATTTATATGACAGGCCCTCGATCCTTTCATCCAGCTGGGGATAGCTTCTCTGGCTGCCAAAAAACCATGGCCAGTAGCGAATTTTACGGTTGGCCAGGGGATCCTTTGGGTCAAATTGCTGGGCGGCCTCAATATGTACCCCAAAAACATCATAGCGTGGTTCCTGTCCCAGTCCAGTCAATACCACCCATGGCCATTCCAACCCCTTGGCCCCATGGTAGGTAAGGATGTTTACCGTTTTTTCCCCCATACCTTCTGCCTGCTCCGGTGGTGTCGAATATAGATGAGCAATAAACCCCTCGATGGTAGCTGCATTGCGGTGGGCACGGCATAAATCTATGTATTCCCGGCAAGCACCCCTCAGTGCATCCAGATTGCTGGTGGCCAAGTCCGGATTAGGCCGGGACTTTATATCTAACAGCAGGTCGATTCTGTCTATGGCCTGTTCCAGCGCTTCCAAAGGCGTCCAGTATGGTACGTGGCGCCGTCCTTCGTTCAGGCGCATGACTGCCGGGCTGTCATGCCATTGCTTTTTGGTTTGGTCAGGATCACTCATAAGGTCTTTCAGCCAGTCTCCCGAAGCATTTGACCATTGCACCAGTTCTGCCAGAGCCACTGTATCAAGGGGATTATTCATGTATCGCAGTGCCGCCATAGCCAGCTGGCATTCTTTCGTATCCAAAAGGGAACCCCTTCCCACTGATGCTCTTACTCCTATGTTTTCCAACGCCGTGGCGATAGCCCGGCACCTGGCATTAGTCCGGCACAATATGGCTATATCTCCCGGGTTTATGCTGGGATTTTCTTCAATCAGGGCTCGAACGCCATTGGCAATGGCAGCAGCTTCATCTAGGTTATTCTTTACGGTCAGATACCAGGCTTCCAGCCTTCCCCCCTTTGCTTTCTCAGCCCTTTCAGGAGGCACCTTAAGGATAACCTTGCCCGCCCCCATGGCATGAAACACCTGGGAGAACAGGGCGTTGGTAAAGTTCAACAGGTTTTCCCGGGACCGCCAGGAGTACTCTAATACCCTGGATTCACTTATCAAAGCCACCACTTCTTCCATCAGCTGCGGGTCGGTTCCCCGGAAGCCATAGATGGCTTGTTTGGGATCACCCACCCATACTGATTGTCCGGCCAGTTGATGCAAGGCCAGAAAAAGAGCCAGCTGAATGGGGCTGGTGTCCTGGAATTCATCCACCGTAACTAATTTAATACGCTCACCCATCGAATCCGTAAAGGCGGTATTATACCGGCACAGATCCAGTACCTTGGTTTCCTGATCTGTGAAGTCCATCAAGGCGTGTTCCCGCTTAAAAGCTTCATACCCCTCCAAAGCACCAATTGCGCATTCAAAGACTCCTTCTATAATTTGCCGGACATCTTCTTGCAACTGCGGATGGCACAATATTCGATCAGCTACAGCTGATACTGGTTCTACAATTTCCCTCTCGCCTTTGGCCGGATCCAATTTGGCAAGAAGGACCCAATCACTCCAGGTATAGTCTTTCCTGTCAAATCGTCCTTTGATGTTCTTAAGGTCTTTCAGGACATCCCGGGACTTTTTGGTAGTAATGTCGATACTTTCGAGATGGTTTACAGCCAGGGTAATAGCCTCCAGCAATTCTTCATCGAGATTATTGGCAGCCGGAGGGTCAAAAAGCGCCTGTATTGATTCCCAGGAGTGGGCGGCACATTCTCTCAAAGTACCGGGAAGGATGAGGTTGCTCCTGGCAAGGTCAGCGATTTTCTTAACATGGTCACGCCAATCATCATTCTTACTGAATCCGGCACCCCGCCCATCCAGTTCAAGACGTCGTGCGGCGGCTTCCATGCTGCCGGCATACTGTTCTATGGCACTGTCTATGGCGATATTGAATATCTGCTCGCTGTCATTTTCCGGCATTACCTCGATGGCAGGCGACATGCCGGCATCCAATGCATATTCGGTAAGCAACCGGGCACAGATGCTGTTGACGGTGCCGATAAAGCCATCATATATGCGCCCGGCCTCTTCAGCCTGCTTATTTTTCAGGAGTTCTACTCGAATACGCTCCCGCAGTTCATCGGCTGCTTTATTGGTAAAGGTAGTCGCCATTAGCTCTTCAGGCTCGATCCCGCTTTTTAACGCCTCCGCAATACGTTGGGTCAGACTAAAGGTCTTGCCCGAACCGGCACTGGCATTGATTAGCTCAATATTTTTCATTTACTACCTCCTGACCAACCGCACAACCTGCCAAAATCACAATACTCGCATAAGGGATTCAGGTAAAGCATCCCCTTTTCCAGGTACTGTTCCTGGCGTTGTGCTCGTATCTTATCAAAGCTCTCCCCACTTTGCATGTGCGTCCACAATTCTTCGATTCCATGGGCTTTTAACGAACCTTGCTCGAGATCGTTCCAGACTTCATCCAGGGTGGCAACCGCCATGTCCCAAGTCTCTTCCAGGCTTCTTGCCGGTATCACCGCATTACTGCCCAACAATGGGCTGTCACTGATAAACTGACCTTGCGCCAGCATAAAGTATCCGGCATGAACATCTGGGGCTGCCTCAGCATTTTTTAGCATCCAGGCATAGGTGGCCAGCTGCAGGGCACTGCCATCTTCAACCTCCTGCCGCATGTATTTGGCTGAAATGGACCATTTCATATCCAGCACAAAGGCCTGCCCCCCATGGTCCCGTAAAAGCAAATCCGCATAGCCGGTCAAGGAAATACCATTGATCTCACCCTCTAATGGAGCTTCGGTGGCTTCTACGGTCAGGCCATACCGGTTTATGGCTTCCACCAGAGTATATATGGCCCGGATGATTTCCTCTCTGTAACGGTGCTTCTCCACCATTCTTCCTTCCAGCAACAGTTCTGACGCCATGGAAGGCAGCAATTGGTCATACAGGTTCCCGGCCCCTTTTGCGGCTGCCTCAGGCTGCCACTGCTTCTGGACAGCGTATAACTCTTCTACAATCCTATGGCAAAGGGTTCCCAGCATCTGATTGCCGCTGGGGATGGCTTGGCTTTGTGGCAGACTCAATCCGGCATAATACTGTAAAGCCCATTTCATAGGGCAGGCAATTAAGGCGCTAATCTGACTATATGACAACTTGGCCTTCGGCTTTATGACCTTTTCGGGAACACGGTAAGCAGGAATCAATTCTACCGGTTTTGCCCCATCCACTTTCTTAAGGGTATGATTGCGCCCGGCAAAGGCCCAATTCTCCTGATTGTCAAATTCCTTACATTTCCTGACTACCATCTTACGGGCCTCTTCACCTGTATACTCTTTCCCTGTCTGGGTCACAGCCTGGCAAATGGTATCCCAATAAGGATGATGACTGACGGCCTCCCCGTCCATGCGGGCAATATATATGGCAATGAATCTTTCCTTAGCATTTAGAAAGGCCTGCTGCCAGGCTTTGGCCTCCCGGTGGCGGAAACACCTGGCCTCCTCGATAAATACGCCCGCTGCCTGCAGCTCGCTCCGTTCTGGCTGGCTCCAATAGGTAGAAGAACTAGTCATCGGGTCTTGAAACCCCCACCATATAATCTCCCGGCACGGCTCGATAACCTGACCCGGATGATCCACCACATGCCAGGAGGCGGACTCTTCATAAATATCCAGGTTCTGGCTTCCGGCCCCGATCACCGTGTCCAGCATTCTTTCCAGAGTGACCCGGGGTATCTTGCCTTTACCTAAGGCGATCTTTTGCATCTCCCGGGCCTGGCTAACGATCTCAATCAACATTGGATCTTTGTCGAGCCCCTTACCCAGCCAGTTAATCACCTTCTGACAGCGGTCGCGCAGCACACCTTCGGGAATCCCCTCTCCCGGGTCGAACCTTTCCTCCACCAGTATCCCTTGTAGTTGCTGCACATATTGGCGGGCTTTTTCGGCGCTCTGCGTATCACCGTGTTTTGCCAGTCTTTCCCGGTAAGAAGTTTCGATCTCATCAAGGGCCATCTCCCAGGCTCTGCCGCCTACACCTGGTTCTTCAGCAATAGCTCTCAGGAGACTATGGCAAACGAACCACGGGAAAGGAGTTTTGGTCAAAGACAGCATTTCCACCAATAGACGAATGTCCACCGGTTTCCAGGCATTAGCCAGCATCAGGGGCAAAATCTGTTGTACCTGGCGCCAGCGGGAAATCTCGGCCCGGCCTAAGCAAGGCAATCCACGTCGTTTTAAGGCTTGATCCAGGATACTGGTATCGCTGCCGCAGATAATGGTTACCTGCTCATTAAAATCCGGGGCAGCTGCCAGCCATAAAGCCAGATGCTCAGCTGCCTGCCATTCATTATCAGCTTCCAGGAGAACCAGCGAATCATCCTGGAGCGGCACCAAACCATGCCCTGCATTTCCCAGTAAGATGTTCTGAACCGCAGCCAAATTACTGGTGTGTTTACTGCCGGTTGGCTGGGGCAGTCGTCCTATCCGGACACCCTGTTCCTGTAAAAGCCCCATCAAATAACCCCAGACCGGCGGCAGCAATTTCCAGGGTTCAACTAAATTGATACTGGCAATTCCAACTTTATTACCCTTTTCTAATTGTTTGATGACCTTGCGCAGTCTTTCCGGACGACCTGGAGAGAGAGGCAGATCGAGGTTTTCCAGTTCTGTGAGCGCCTGCAGGCGCAAAGAGCTCACTGTATTCATGTCCCCTTGCCAGCCCGCTTCAACCAGTTCATCGCGCCACATCAGCATCTGCCGGGCTGTTGACCAGGGATCATCTGCAAATGAGTTGTGAAACCAGGCGGTATCACAGTCAATATGTTCCATACGTCTCATGTATTCATCAATACGATGAACGGGATGTACAGGCAAGCCGGAAAGGCCCAGGCGAGTCTCAAGAATTGATAATAATCCCCAAGGTCCGGTCCGCACCTCACCAATGGATGCGAGCTGGTTACTCCAGGGCACACCGTCCAGATACATGCCAAATATTATCCTCATATAAAGTCCCACTCCCCACTCTTTAAAGGCTCGTCCCCGTGAACCCCCACCTCATCACCCCACCAAATATCCAGACTCTAGTCCCTTTTGATAACAGAGGTAGGTGGCTGTGGCATCATAACGTGCATCATGAGCACGCAAGCCTTTGCTGCCAAACAATTTTTCTGCTGTTTGCTTAATTATGTATTCCGGTATCCCCAGGAATTCTATCAGTTCTGTCAGCTTGGGAAACTTGGACCCTGGTAACCGGCAGATAGAAGTAAAATGGCGCATGGTGCAAAAATAGTTAGCACAGGTGAATTGACTATTGCAGCGTGCAAACTCGGCCGCCATGAAACGGTAATCAAAGGCATAATTATGGGCTACCACCCGATCAGCACGGCTAAAATCACCAGCAATTTCTGGATGATAATACCTGAAGTCCTTACCTCCCGACAGCTTTTGCAGATCAATTACGCTGTAGCCATGGACCCGTTGGGCTGCTGGCTCTATGTAATCCACCTTAAAAAAGAAATTTTTGCCCTCTATTTTTTTATCCTGAGCAACTATGTAAGACAACTGACAAATCTGACCTGGCTTTAAACCCGTGGTTTCCGTATCAAAGATTATCAGGTTCACCGCGTTCTCCTCTCTTTAACATTGTCCTAAGGTCTTAATTGATCTTATATCCATACCCGCATGATGAAAAACATACAGCAGGTAACGGCCCCGGGAAGCTCCCACATAAACATCTGTACCCGTGCAGGCCAGGGTACCTTCCCGAATATCTACCAAAAACACAATATCTGCCTCTAATCCTTTAAATGACCTGATGGTGCTGAACCGTATTACACCACGGTCCTCTACGCCTCCCAGGGGCCATTCTTTTATATGATCCATACCAGCCAAGCAGCTTTTTTCCTTAATATTCGGAGAAAGGATTACTATGCGGCTGAGTTTCACTCCCTGACTGACCAGGCGTCCAATTTCCTTCTCGATCGATTTCCTTTCTTCTTCCATAGTAGTCCAAGTAAACACGCTTACCGGCATGCCTCCTTTTAGAAAGGCAATGGTTTCCGGACCACCCGCTACTTGAACCAGCCAATCGTTGATAACCTCCGTATTGCGCAGGTTGCGAGTAAGCTTATGTTTAGAAAATGGATAATGCTTTAGACTATCCAAGGTTTCCTGGTAGAGTTTCTGTCCCGGATCGGCAAACACATAGAAACAACCATTCTCTTTGAGCATGGTTTCCAGGCAGGTAAACCAATCCTCCCGGAAGTCTTGTCCTTCATCAACTATAATGGCATCGTACTTCTCCGCTTCGGGTAATTCACTAAAATAATCAAAGCCCAGAGCAGGCAGTTCATTATTATAGAAATCGCTCAGCAAGGCTGGATCATCGGGGACAACAATTTTCCCGTCACTGGTCACTACGTTATCTAGCAGGTAATCATGAAAATTTTGCACATCTATGCCATGGGGTAGTTGGCTATGACAATAATGGGCCAAATTCCGGTTAAAACAAGTGAGAAACACTTTCTGGCCTTTATTATGAAGTAAGCGGGCCTTTTCCATGGCAATAAAGGTTTTGCCGGTACCTGCGGCTCCAAAGAAAATCTTGCGATTATCCAGTTCGGTCTCTTCCAGAATACGGTCCTGCTCTTCTGTCAATACCCGCTGGGCACGCTCATTAAACATATCCATCCGCTCTTCTAGGCGGGCAAAGACCATAAAACTGGGACCTAATACCTTGTCGATTAAAAATTGGGCTGCTTCGGGGTTAGCTCTATCCGTGCCTGTTGTAAAAATCTTTTTAATCCTGGTCTCCAGGTTTTCCAAGTCCCCAAACAAAAATATACTGTCCTGATGCAGGTCCATGGGCAGGTCACCGATAAGCTTGCTGCATTCCGGAAATGCCACGGCATATCTTATTTGCAGGGGGAAACTATTAGTTTTGGCTTTTTCTTTATAGGCGTCGAGAATGGCAAACATGGCCTGCTGCGCTTGCTGCAGCGGGTCTTTTCTAATAGGTATATAGTCCCGGTCCTTGTGCTCCCACCAGCAGCCATCACGATACATTATTTCTCCCTGTTTTACTTCCACAACGAGATACCCCAAGGCCGGGTGTACAATTACAAAATCAGCCTCTTTGATCAAATCAGGATGATCATCATCTCCAGGTAACACGTATTTACAAGAATAGAAAACCGTATAGTCAGCTGGAAGCTCAGCTGCCGCTTGATAAAATAACCGTTCCCCATTGTTTTCTATGGAAACTGGGTCAAGATTGGGAATAACTCTAGCCTGCACCTGCTCCCCCTCCCCACTTCGAATGTCATATCCTGTACCATGTTTACAACAATTTGGTATATATGTCTATTATTCTGGTTTTATTCGGTTATGTCCTTCTAGGAGTTAAGTTAAGATGGGCAAGCTCCGCCATCAGCAGGCAAGTAAGTTTTTCCTCAACAGGTGACTAATTGAGATTATTGCAGCGGAGTTTTCAAATCACCAAATTCCGGTTTTCTTGAAGCCATATGACAATCTCTTGTCATAACGCCAATCTATTATTAATACCAAGAGCTGAAAAGATTGAATTCAGCAGTAAGATAAAGTCGCCAAAACAAGCTTAATGTGTGACATACCGGTGCTGCGACTACTTGGACATCTACGTTAGGAGGATTAAATGAAAAGCAAGCAACCATGTACCATCTACAATTGTGAGTGGGACGAGTATTATGATGGGATAATAATTGATGATACTGTTTATGTACTTGATAAAGAGGGGAATATTCTGCCCACCGAACAACTACGCTGGGAAGCCTGGTACAATATAATACCCTTGATGCAATTCTATACTAGTAGTTATGATCGGGAAAAGAATGATCAGGGGCGAAATAAAAGAGCCTCGTCCCAATGGGGATTCTTTCACCTGGATACCAGAAAAATCATAGTACCACCCGCTTTTGACTATGTATTTCCTTTCTACAGTGATTGTGCGAAAGTTGTTAAAAACGGTAAATACGGCTTTGTTGCTTGTGACGGCAGGCTGGTTGTAGATACGGTCTGGGACGAAACCTGTCATTTTTATGACGCAGCTTTGTGCCCAGTAAGGAAAGATAGTAAATGGGGATTGATAGATAAAACCGGTAAAGAAGTCTTTGTCCCTCAATTTGATCAAGTAGATGAATTTAAGGCTATCTTGAATGGGGAGGAAGGACTCCATTTCACTTATGCAGCTCTGGTTATGAAGGATGGTAAATATGGATTCATTGATGATAAAGGAAATTATATTCTTCCACCTAAATTTGATGACGCCAGGGGCTTTTCGATTGAAGGATACGCTCCGGTAAAGGGAAATGGCAAATGGGGATTTCTTGATCACACTGGAGCTATAGTAGTGCCTTTGCAGTTTGACGCAGTGGGAGAATACGGCATGTTTTATATGCCCGGGCGTTCTTGGGGAAAAGGCTGTGTTGAATTTTTCACTGTTATGCTGGATGGACGTTGGGGAATTATGGACAGTGACTCTAATGTCATTATGCCCGATGGCAATGTTAGCTATATCATTTACAAAGGAATGAAACTGTATATCAAAAACGGCCGCGTAACCAGTAAGCTTGCGGTTGAATAGATAAGCACAACAGCGAGTAGAGGAGCATTTGGCGACGAGTTTAATATAGAAACAATGCGAGCTTTAATACCAATAATTCGCATTGAGCCCATTAATCCAATTCAGTTTCACTATCAAAACACCTCCAACACCGGAGGGGCCTTATTTTTCTGCTGGAGCCGTTGGCCGGATTGCTGCTATTGCTTATTTAATCAGGCAGTATTAATCAAACCACATTTATATGTGGTTATAAAGGCTAAACGGGAGCTAATGGCAAGAAACCCCGGAAACAAAATCCGGGGATTACTTATTTTCTGGAGCCGATGGCCGGATTTGAACCGGCGACCTGCTGATTACGAATCAGCTGCTCTACCACTGAGCCACATCGGCTTATTGAGTTTGGCGGTCAGGACAAAGCTCCTGGCACCCATAAATTATAAGGGGTTAACGGATGGGAATCAAGTTTTTTATCCCTAGTATCCCCGGTATCCTCGGTTAAACCGGGGCATAGCTTTATTTTTCCATGAAAAAAGCCACTTTCTTATGCTAATACAACAAAGACGGGCTGGAAGTGGCATAGGTTTTCTATTCATATATAGAATAACAGCTACTTGCTGTTTGACTCCTGGGGTTCAGTCAGGTAGTAATAGCTGGGATTATTGATTACAACTAATTGGCAAGCCGGACATATGTGATACAGGTAGGCCTTGCGCTCTATAATTTGCACCATCTTCTTCAGGGTTAGTTCAGGATATTGCATATTGCAAATGCTGCATTTTTGCATAAATTGTCTTTCCCCCACCGTAAATAAATCGTTATGACTAATGGTAATTTTACACCTTGGGTTTTGTGCTTCCTAGTCCCAATATTATATGCGCTAAAAGCCGGGTTATATATCCTCCTTTAGTCCTGCTTATTAATTAGAATCTGACTCCTGAATGTAGCACTCCTGAAAAGAGATTTCGGCTTCCGCTAATTCAAGGACCTTGGCCACCGCTATGTTTACCACCGCCTTATCCTCCCCTTCTAATTCTTCTATAACCAATTCATCAAAGGGTATACTTTTTAAGCGGGCTACTGCTTCGGCAACGTCCACGTGTGACAAAAAGGAATTCAAGATAGTCATAAGGTTAAAGAAAAAGGTTTCCGCCCACTCTTCTACCTGTTCTTCGATTGGACTGCCCTCAACATGTTCAAACTTGCTTATGTGCATCATTTCCTGTCCTCCTCAGCCATTCCTGCACCTCATTAATAGCCTTTTTATGTGTCCGGGGCTCTCTTACGCCACCTGTAGGCTGCCCCACAGCAGTTCATCAATAAAATCGTCTATTATGTTCATTGTCCTTTGCTCTAGACTTAATCAATATTATAGCTTTATTGGAGGGGGATTGTATAGGACAGCCTGTAACGTGTTTAAGCCGCTCTGAACTAACAGTATCCTAGATGACCTGTTGGAGCATTTCATTAACTATGGTCCAGTTTTCCCGCAGGGCTTCGTTGCCCATCAAGGTGCCTATATGGCCGCCGCTGGTCATAATTTCAATAATATCTTCTGGAGGGGTACTGATTAAGTCGCGCATAGCAAACAGCTGGGGTGCGGGGGTAATATGATCTTTCTCACCGGCCATGAGAATAACCGGGCACCTGATCTTACCCAGATCCACTGATCGGCCGTTCAGGCGGATATAGCCTGGCTTGGTTAGGCCGTTGTTTTTGAAGATTTTTTCTACGATTTCTAAGTAGAAGCGTCCTGGTAAATCCTGAGTATATTCATACCAGTTTTCAAAACGAATAAACCGCTCTATGCCGGCTTCATCCCCTTCTTTAAGCATGTCCCATAGCCGCTTGTACTTGAGGACATAGTGCTCCTCGGGCTGCATATTCTTAAATCCCTGTAATATATATTTTCCCCGCATTACTCCCAGCCCGGTAGCCACCAGGTACCGGAAAAAGGCCATGGGCAGCTTGGCATAATCCACCATTTGGGAAGGAGCGGCATTGACATCGATGGGGGCAGCGGCCACTACCAAGCTGGCTATTTTCTCGGGGAACAAAGCAGTATATATGGCTGCCTGCCATCCTCCCTGGCATTCTCCCACTATATGAATGCGATACAAACCGGTACGACGGCGTATTTCCTCCACAGCTTCATCGGTCAAGCGTATATAATCATCTATGCCTAAGTCTTTATATTCACTGGTGGCTGACAACCACTCGGTAACATAAACGTCAAATCCATAGCGATGAAATACTCGTACCAAGCTTTGATCGATAGAGTAATCGGCAATGTTGGCGTGATGGCCAGCCTGGGGAGGCAGGATCAACACCGGCCGCTCACTATCAGAAATATTGGGATTATTAAAATGCCTTAGCCGCAGTGTTTGGTGCTCCAATATTATATGGTTCGGGGTGGACCAGTAAGCATAAGGATGTTGTAACTGCGCCAGTATGGAGTAATAACGATGAGCCAACTTAATGTCATTAATGGTTTGCATTATTTCATTCCCTTCTCCCTCAATTTACCCTACAGGTGAGCCACAATGGTTTATCTGCTAAACTATTCTAAAAGAAGCCAAAGGCGGTGACACCATGCCCGAATATGGCAGGCCTGAGTTGCTATACAGCTTGCGGGTCTTTGCTGCCGACAGCAGCAGTCATTGGCAAAAGACGGAACTGTGCTTGCTTCCTGCTCTTAGCAAAGTTAAAGAGCCTTTTTGTGAAGTAAATACGCACATAGATCCTTATTTAGTTCAACACTTTGGCAGCGACACTCCACCAGCCAGCCATTACCTGCTGCACTCAGCACCTGGGTGGGATAGCAACTTCCGCCCGGTTCCCGTTCTTTTGGTACATGGCGCGGGACTGGACGCCACCTCTTATACTAACCTGTGGAACATGGGTCATGTGGGCCTGCAGCAGCAGTTAGTGGAGCTGGGCTACCGGGTCTTTGCCATAACTTTTTCTCATCCCCATGGTGACAACTATATCCAGGCTCAGCAACTGGCTGATGCTGTTCAACAAGTCTGTTCCCGCTGTGGTGTCCAACAGGTAGACTTGGTTGCTCACAGCAAAGGGGGCATTGCCGCTCGTATTTACTTGTCCAGCCTGATATCCCCTGCTTTCCGCGGTGATGTCCGGCGGGTGATTATGTTGGGAGTTCCCAACCTGGGCAATGACTTCGCTTTCCGTTTTCCCAGTGTATCCTATATGATCTACCTGGCTGGCGGCAATGGGGTAATTCCCTGGGATCGCTTATACTACTGGGGCAGCCCCATCGATGTGACCCTTCGTTCTATTTACGCGGGAGGCGCCTTCCCCGGTCAAAGTCAAATTCTCTACCGCTGGGATGAGCAAATTGCCTTGGATATTACCCAGCAGGATTGGTGGACCACTTATTACGGAGGGGAAGGCTTTATGAGCCACTCCCGCGGTATCGAGGCCGCTTTGGCGGACGGCGGGTATCTCATCGAACGCCTGGAAAAACAGGGGCTGGAACCGGATATTGAACTGTCCGTCCTGGCTGGTACCAGTTGTCTGTTCGGTATGATTCCGCTGTCGGGCGGAGCGGATAGTGATGGTGTTGTATTTTTGGACAGCGTCTTTAATACCGGAGCCATGGTAAAACGGGGGGCCCGTTTGCAAGGGAAACAAACCCTGCCCCTGAATCATATCGAACTGTTATACCATCCCCAAGCCGCTGGCTGGGTTCACCGGCAATTAAGCAGAGGTTCCTAAGAGCGTTGGGCCAGCCATTGGGAAATCACGGGATAAACATTGTTTTTGGCATAGTTGCCGAACACCAGCCCGCCATGTCCTACGGGAAAGACCTCAAATGTTTTGTCCTGGGAACTGCTGTGTTTAATAATGCCCTCGGTTTGATGGGGCAAAACCAAATGGTCTTTTTCCCCAGCCAGCACTAATAGTGAAGCAGTTATGCTGTTCATATCCACAACCTGTCCCTTGATACGCAATTGACCTTTCATCAGCTTGTTTTCCTGGTAGAAGTCTTTGATCCACTGCCGGTAAGCATTTCCCGGAAAGTTGACATTATCATTGACCCATTTGTTCAGGGCTTTCCAGGCTTCAATGGGAGTTCCTTCATCTATGGATTTCCACAGGCGGGTATAAGTTCCCCAGAAATTCCGCACCGGTCGGAGCATTTTTACTCCCGTATCAATAAAATGTTTCGGAACTAATTGAAAGGTATCCGCTACCTTATCAGGGTCAAACTCGGGTGCTTTTAGCCAAATGCTGGACAAACCCGCATCTTCAAAATCAATAGGCGCTGCCAGGTAGAGGATATTGCGAATTTTGGGTGTATCAAAAAGGGCGGCATATATGGTGGTTATGGTACCACCCATACAGTAACCAGCCAAACTGACCTGATCACATCCAGATATTTGAACAACTTTAGCTACGGCGCGGGCGATATAATCATATACCAAGTCCGTGAAACTCAAATGGCGATCCTCCCACTGGAACTCTCCCCAATCCAATAAATAAACATCGAAACCCTGATTTACCATGTGCTCAATCAGGCTCATGCCGGGAATAAGATCCAGGATGTAAGGCTTATTTATTAAGGCATAAATAAATAGAATTGGAGTCTGGTATTGTATTCCCTCCGGCGCAATATACCGGTATAAACGAGCTTTGTTTTTGCGCCACACAATATCCTTGGGAGTCATGCCAGTCTGGGGCTGGGGATCATAGGCTAAAATTTGCGCCCAGCGGCGAGTACTCTCCATCAGCCGCTCCATATTCTTTTGTAATTGGGAGCCTACTTCTTCAGGAGAACCATGCAGCAACTCTATTTTTTTCATGTAGCAGTGCCCTCCCTTTCCAGCAAATTTCCAACCAGATGACGGCGGGGAGGTATAACGATGGCTTCTCCTTCAATCAGCAGCTCCCCTTTCTGGTTGTGACAAGTGGTTTTCAAGCGCACCCGGCCCGCCGCGGGCATTAATTCTATTACTTCGGTTTGAGCGCGAATAGTATCGTTTATGAAACAAGGTCTTAGAAAATGAAGACTCTGTTTTTCGTAAATAGTACCCGCCCCGGGCATTTGGTTTCCTATTACCGTGGATATTAACCCGGCCAGCAACATCCCATGCACAACACGGGTCTTAAAATGGCCCTGCTGGGCTCTGACCTCATTGACATGCAGCCAGCTAAAATCCCCGGTAACGCCAGCATAGACGTATAAATCTGTTTCTGTAATGGTTTTTTCTACGAAGCCTATCTGGCCTACTTTTAGCTCTTGGTAAGTATGTTCAATCATGTCTTGTCCTCCCTTCGCTATCCTTCAGAATTATTTTCCTGGTCAGCCTTGGGGGAGGTTTTGGCCTGGGCGGCTGATAACTGCTTATGCAAAGCAGTTACCTTTTTGTTTAAGGCCTGGTTTTCTTTTTTCAGCGCATCCAGTTCTTTCTTAATGTTTTCCTGATAGTCCACCAGTTTTAGCAGGCTATCGGCCATGCTCTCCACGGTAGAAAGGACATTAAACTCCAGATTGTCGATTTTATCTTCCAGAGAAACAGTCAGTTCTGCCACACGAGCTACATCCATTTTGGTGGGAAAAGGGCTGGTTTCTAAAAACTGCTCCATATTCTGACGGCTAAGTTTTTCGTTAAAAAGATACTGTTCTAGAGTACTGTTCATCATGTTGACAAAACTCTTGGTAGTTATGAATTGGCGAAAAGTTTCAGCCCAGATATCTTCCATACGGAAATACCATTCTTTCCACAATTCACTGTAGTCAGGGATAAAGAACTTTTCCTGCTGGCCTGATTCATCATTAAATGATGTTTTCTCCTTATCTTGTGACATGACTTCCCCCCCTTAAAGATAAGTAAAAACGCGGTTTGTCCGGGTATCAATGATACCCGGAATGTGGACCGCGCTGGCTAAGAATTATTTCTTATCGTTCATCAGTTCATCTACTTTTTGGGATAGATCATCTACCTTTTTCTTTAATTCGTCCAAGGCATTAAAACTGGGAATGTCTATATTCTCCATGGCTGCTTTAACTGCTTCCTGAACCATACTGTTCATTTGCTGCTGATTCTTCTTGACCTGCTGCATCAGTTCCTCAATTACTTTGGTGCTTTCTTCCCGGGCAGTTTTTCTTTGTTCTAAGTACTTTTTAGCCATATTCTCCAACTGCTCTTGGGACCAGGACATGCTCCCCAGGCCTACCAGCCACATATCCCACATTTTTTCAAAAGCGCTATCGGCCATGGCAAAACTTTTGTTTAGGTTTTCTTGATTCATCATACTTTCCTCTCCTTTCCCCATTACAGACAATCAATAAACTTGAGAGTCTATTAACTGTTAAACAGCCTCAATCCCCCTTTCGCAGAAACTGCATTGCTAAAGCTACTTTTGCTTTCGCTATTAAAACTATAAATTATACTGACAGCGTCAAAATGGTTGGTAGAGTGGTGTGGTTCTTTATAAGTTTGATGATCTGGCATTCTTAAAAAAAGGTGAAGTGACTCTATTATAACATTAATAATGGGTATAAGCCTACAATTTTGTATTATTTTTCACAATTGGCCGTATAATTACATTGCACCTACACTAAATCGGCCCATTTGTACAAAAAATGCCCTAGGGTACCCAGAGCATTTTATAGGATCTCATTATTTTATTATCTTTATTAAATGTTAACTACCCGAACGGTTTGGACGTAAGGAGCACAGCGGTCGGCCAGCTCCTGCATTTCCTGGCGGGTATAGGGGACTACGGCTTCATAATGGGTATCTAAAGTTACCGATGGATTGAACTGCTGCAGCGAATACAGCGGTGCTCCCTGGATATAGCGGGCGATTTCTTCGATATCTTCGGGTGAATGCAAATTCGGGACCACGGTAGTGCGAAACTCTACCTTTATAGGCGCTTCCATCAGCATGCGAATGGAGCTGCGCACATTGAAAAACTCTTCGGTGGTGAGTTTGCCACAGGAGCGCAAGTATTTGCGGTAATCCAAGGGCGCTTTGATGTCCATAGCTACATAGTCCAGGCTGCCCCTTTCGATTAACTGCTGCAGCATAGTTGGATTAGTACCATTGGTGTCCAATTTTACCAGATAACCTAACTCTTTGAACACAGCCAGAGCCGCGGGAAGTTCTTCATATAAAGTGGGCTCTCCGCCGGTAACGGTCACCGCATCCAGAAAACCATGGCGTTCTTCTAAGAATTCAACAACTTCTTCCATGGTCAAAACCGGCTCGCTTACCCGGGGCGAACGCAACAGAAGGTGAGTATTCTGGCAAAAAGGACAGCGGATATTGCATCCCCGGGTGAAGAGCACCGCAGTGACCTCCCCGGGGTAATCCACCAGACTCTGTTTTACTAATCCGGCAAACTTCATCTATTGAATCGCCTTATCGTAAGTTTTGCGTCCTGAGAACTCGGCCTGCTTACCAGCGTTCCACTGATCCACTGGACGCAGATAACCTACTACCCGGGAATATACTTCGCACACTGTCTGCCGGCCTTCTGCTTCACAAATAGGGCAAGTTGGATGTTTTCCACTCAGATACCCATGATTGGTGCAGATGCTGAAAGTAGGTGTCAGGGTAAAGTAAGGCAGTCTGAACTGCTGGCATACTTTGCGCACCAGTTTCTTGGCCGACTCAGTTGAAGGTACTGATTCACCCAGGTATATGTGGAAAACAGTTCCACCGGTGTAGCGGGTCTGCAAATCATCCTGCAGGTTCAGGGCTTTGAACAAATCATCGGTATAGTTGACGGGAAGCTGGGTGGAATTGGTGTAATAAGGTTCTGCTCCCCGGCGATATTCAGCTTCGTTGGCCACTATAATATCGGGGAATGCGGCTTTATCCTTACGGGCTATACTGTAGGAAACACCCTCGGCTGGAGTTGCTTCCAAATTGTAGATATTGCCGGTTTCCTCCTGGAATTCCATAAGTTTATCCCGCATGAAATCCATAACTTCTGTAGCAAAGTTCATGCCTTCTTCACTGGCAATGTCGCTGCCCAGGAAATTCAAGCAAGCTTCGTTCATACCCACTAAACCAATAGTGGCAAAATGGTTTTTCCAATACTGGCCAAAGCCTTCTTTTATATTGCGGAGATAGAATTGGGAGTAAGGATATAGTCCCGATTCAGTTAAGTTTTCCAGCACTTTGCGTTTTATCTCCAGACTATCCCGGGCTAATTCCATATTGCGCAATAACCGCTGATAGAAGTCATTGCGGTCTTTGGCCAGGTAACCGATACGGCTCATATTGATGGTAACCACACCGATGGAGCCGGTGAGAGGATTGGCTCCAAACAATCCACCGCCCCGCTTTCTCAGCTCACGGTTGTCCAACCGGAGGCGGCAGCACATACTGCGGGCATCCTCAGGATTCATGTCGCTGTTAATAAAGTTGGAAAAGTATGGAATACCATAGCGGGAGGTCATTTCCCAGATCTTTTCATAGTTGGGGTTATCCCAGTCAAAGTCTTCGGTAATATT
>ENA-UOUL01002888-UOUL01002888.1-bioreactor-metagenome-genome-assembly--contig:-NODE-2888-length-18885-cov-8.477669_pt1 | contig 18885 bp, 13 predicted proteins | sample MGYA00249838_ERZ747220 | MGnify/ENA primary metagenome ERZ747220 (study PRJEB28778, sample SAMN05720191) | bioreactor metagenome | isolation source: Anaerobic biogas reactor | place: USA:Washington...
TCAGAACACAACCCGATCGTGATGGATCTGAAAAGACGTATGTTGGCCAGCGGACATGCCAACATGGAGGTGATTGTGGCTGCCATGAAAAAATTGCTGCACCTGGCCTATGGAGTGCTGAAGTCTGGCAAGCCATTTGACCCGGATTATGGCAACCAATTCTGCTTCAACCCTTGACATTCAAGACGGTATCTACTCCAAGATTTCCGTGGAACGGTGGAAAAATGATTGAGTGTGCGGGTAGGTCGGAATGAGATAACTTTGCCCTGATCGTGCCGGCCTGCCCCGTTGGTTTTCATCGGGGACTCCAGACCGCGCACGTGATTTGACCGCGGGTCTCCATCATTTTACCCTTCGGATCACACGGGTATTCGGGTAGGTCGGAATGAGAAAACTTTGCACTGATCGTGCACGGCCGGGAGGCCGGCACGATCAATAAAATTAGTGCGCGGTCTGGAGACCGGCGCTAGCGGTAAGTCTATTAGAGAACCCGCAAACAGGAACACGGGGCGGGCTGTCGCTAGCAGAGGCTACAACCCTGCAAAATACTCAATCACCTCGTGGGCAGTGTGGCCTTCAAGCGAAGGCAAGACCAGCTCAGCAATACCAACCCGCTCCCGCGGGCCGAGCCCCAAAGCGGGCATACCAGCGGCGTGAGCTGCCTGAACCCCCGCCAGAGCATCTTCCACCACCAGGCAGTTCTCAGGCGGCAGGTCAAGGGCCTGCGAGGCCAGCAAAAACAAATCAGGCCAGGGTTTGGAGCGCGCCGGCGAGCTGCCATCAATGATGGCATCAAACATCTCACCAATCTGCAGCTGGTCCAACACCATGGGGGCATTTTTGCTGCTGCTGACGATTGCCTGCTTCAGCCCCAGCCGCCTGATCTCCTCAACTATCTCCAACGCTCCTGGCAGCAGGTCGGCAGAGGTCATCTGGCGCACCAGGTCGATATAGTAGCCGTTTTTGCGTTCCATCATCTCCTGGGCTTGCTCCTCAGTCACCTGCCTGCCCTTAAGCAGAAGGTTGAGCGATTCGCGCCGGGAGACGCCGCGCAGGGCTTCGTTGTCCTCGCGGGTGAAGAGGATGCCTTCTTCTTCTGCCAGTCGTTTCCAGCCCAGGTAGTGCAACTCGGATGTGTCGGTCAGAACGCCGTCAAGGTCAAACAAAAAGGCTTTGATGATCACGATTGTTCCTCCTGGGCGCGGATATCGACCAGCTGTTCCTGACCGCGCCAGACAAATTTAAATTGAAGGCGCTTCCAATGAGCCGGCAAATGAGGTTTGACATACCAATAATCATCCTCAACGCGCAGCCCGCCAAAGCCGAAAACAGCCGCTTGCCACAAACCACCTGCAGATGCGCCGTGGATACCATCGCTGGCATTGCCGCGCACGTCTTCGATGTCAGCCCGGGCGGCGCGCATGAAGTTTTCGTAAGCGTCTGCCTGGCTGCCCAGGCGGGTGGCCATGATGGCCTGGATGGAAGGACCCAGCGAAGAGCCGAAGGTCAGGTCGGTGCGGGGGGTGTAATAATCGTAGTTTGCCTGGATGGTCTCGTGGGAGAACAACTCGGGCAGCAGGTACATCAGCATCATCACATCGGGTTGCTTGAGCACCTGGGAGGCATTAGCGCCTTCGATGCCCAAAATAGACTGGACCGATTCGGTGCGCGGGTCAAAGTCACTGGCCAGCGCGTCAACACGTTGAAAATAGCCGCCGAACTGCTCGATCAAGCCCTGGTTGTTCTCGCCCGGGCAATAGAGCTGGTCTGCCATGGTGGCCCAGTCGGCCAGGCTTTGTTCATCCACACCAAGTTTGGTGAAGAGCAAACTGGCAGCTTGAGCGTCGTAGGTTTTGAGCCACTCAGCCAGCGCTACAGCCGTGTGCAGATGCCAGCGGGTCAGGTAGTTAGTGAAGGCGTTGTCATCCACATGGTCATGATATTCGTCCGGACCGATGACGTTGCTGAGGTGATACTGGCTCGTTTGCGGGTTCCACTCCAGGCGCGAAGCCCAGAATTTGGCACTATCGAGGATGACCTCAGCTCCGCGCTGTGCCATAAAAGCATCATCACCACTTAATCGCCAGTATTGGACAATGGCAAAGGCGATATCTGAGGAGATGTGGATCTCAATGTCGCCAGTCCAGATACGAATAAGGCTTTTTCGGTCCGCGGGGTCTGGCACCCAGGTTGGGGTCACTTCGCGACCGTCGCCGGCACTTTCCCAGGGGAATTGCGCGCCCTGGAAGCCTCCTTCAAGCGCTTTTTCGCGCGCTCCCGGCAAATTATGGTAGCGGTAGGAAAGCAGGTTCCTGGCGATCTCGGGGCGGGTGAAGGTGAAGAAAGGCAGCATGAAAATCTCGGTGTCCCAGAAGGCATGCCCGTGATAGCCATAGCCGCTGAGCGTTTTAGCGCCAATGTTGACCTGCTCGTCAGTGCGGGGGGCGGCGATGAGCAGGTGGTAGATGCTGAAACGCAGCGCCAGCTGAGCTTCCGCATCGCCTTCGATCAAAACGTCGTTTCGGTCCCACTCTTTTTGCCAGGCTTGCTCATTGGCAGCGTAGGCAGCCTCCCAGGGCTCCTGCGCCATCTCTGCCAAAATTGAAAGAGAACCGCTTTTGGGGTCCTCGCACTCGCGTGAGGTGCAGAGCGAGCTGAATTTTTCGAAATAGATGGTCTGACCGGTTTCGGCCTGACAGCTCGTGCAGATCGAGGGCATTTTGACTACGTTGGGCATTAAAATTTCGGCCTCACTGCCTCCGCTGAAAAACACTTTTTGCGCCATGGCAGCTTCGATCTTGGTGGCTGAGGTCTGCAGGCGCAACCAAATCGACCCGTCTTCCACGCCCTGGTCCAGCCAGTTCCACTGCTGGTAACGCATGGTATCGGTTCCGGCATCCAGGCGGCTTTCGATCCTGACCTCGCCAGAATAATTTTCGGGGGTGATCAAAACCCGCTGGCAAAGCAGGTGCTGGTTAGCCAGGCTGGCAAATCGGGAAAAGATGAGCTTGCTGACGTGCCCCTGGGGGCTTTCCCAGCGCACAAAGCGGGTAAGCACACCGTTGTGCAAATTCAACCTGCGGCGGTACTCCAGCAGCTTGCCTTCAGCCAGGCTGAAACGCTCACCAGCCAGGATGATATCCAGTGCCGTCCAATCCGGAAAGTTGACCAGGTGGGTGAAGACGACCGGAACGTCATCAAAAACTCCGTGGACAAAGGTGGTGCGTTGTTCGCCCGGGTAGTGCTCATCAAAAGTTGCCCTTGTTCCCACATAGCCATTGCCCTGGGTCAGGGCGGTCTCAAAATGGCGCAGTCGCTTGGGGTCAAAAGAGTTTTCGGTGATCTTCCACATAGCAGTTATAGTCTCCTCAAAGGAATAATTAGTTGTTCAAGGCATAGTCGAGCAAATCATCCAGGCGGGCGGTGGCCAGACCGACCACATGGTCAGCAGCACCATAGTATACATAAACTTCGTTATTTACAACAACATTTGCTCCGGAAAAGACCACATTGGGCACATCTCCGCGTATCTCCCAGATCTCCCGGGGATAAAAAATTGAGCTCGAAGGACGGGCTATGATTTTGGTGGGGTCTTCCAGGTCCAATAAACACAGACCCAGGCTGTAGACGTGCGATTGGTCATAGGCATGGTAGATCATCAACCAGCCCTGCTCGGTTTTGATGGGCACGCCGCCGCTGCCGATACGTTTGGATTCCCAGCGGTTCTCCGCGCGGGGTCCGAAAATAGGCTGCATGTCCTCCTCAGGCCAGTCGCGCAGGTCCCGGGAGCGCGCCAGCCAGATTTGGGGCGGGCGCCGGTGCAGGCTGATAAATTTTCCGCCAATTTTTTCGGGGAAAAGGACGTGATCCTTGTTGTCCTCGCCGGTCACAAGGGGCCCGATGCGTTCCCAGTCACGAAGGTTGCTGCTCTTGGCGAACATGGGTGTGACGCTGCCGCCCAGATGAGTGGGCGGGAAGCCGGGCAATGGGCGCTTACCGTAGGCGGTGTAAGCCATGTAGAAAATCCCGTCGATCTCAGTAATACGCGGATCTTCAATGCCCCGGGCGTCAAAATCGTCCTGGGGAGAGAAGACCGGCTGGGGATCGCGGGTGAAATTGATACCATCGGTCGAATGGGCGTAGCCAAGCCGGCTGACCCAATCGAGCCCTTGTGCCCGGTAGAGCATGTGAAACTCGCCCTGATGGTGGACCACAGCCGGGTTAAAGACGTTGTAGGTCTCCCAGGTGGAGGTCGGGTCAGGCAAAAGGATGGGATTGGCATTGTGTCTGAATAATTCCATGAATAATTACCTTTTATTTATAAATTTTGGGTGGGTGAGCTATTTTTGCCAGCTCTGAGCGGTTCCAGCTGGTCATTGACCGCGTAATTGCCTGCCAGAGCCAAAAAAACGGCTCCATACATGATGCTGAGCGCAAACGCGAGTGTTGCCAAGGCAAAAAATGCCAAAAGGGATAAACCCAATAAAAATGAAAAGCTAAGATTTCTGCCGATCATCAAGGCGCTGTTGCGCAGCGCCTGGCCTACTTTCATCTGCTCCTGCTCAAACAAAAAGGGCAGCGCGAAGAATTGGAGCAAAAACCAGCCCAGCCCGACCGCTATGTAGAGCCCCTGAAGAAATGAGCCCAGATTCATATCCATAGCGTTGCTGACCAGGTAATAGTTGACCCCCAGCAAGCCAACCACAACCAGGTTGACCACGCCCCAGCGCCAACCAACCCCCCAGGAGCGTTTGAAGGCACGCCAGAAGTCGTTGTGGTCGGTGACTTCACCATGAACAATACGGTTTGCGTAAGCATGCAAAGCCAGCGTGGCAGGAGGACCCGGGATGATCAGCAGGTTGGCGACGATCCACAGGGAATTCACCACCAACATGGTCCACAGGTCCTCCCAAATTTCCTTGAGGGAACGGCGATAGATGGAGGGTATCTTTTTTATCACCGTTTTTCCTCTTTAGCCCTTGATGCCTGCGTAAGCGACACCTTCAATGTAGTATCTGCTGAAGATGAAGAACAGAATCAAGACCGGGATAGCGTTAAACATGGCACCGACCAAAGTCAGGTTCCATTGCGATTTATACTGCTGCTGGAAGATACTCAAAGCAACGTTCAGCACGTATTTGTCCGGTGTATTCAAGTACAGCAAAGGCTGCATAAATGAATTCCACATGGATTGGAACTGCAGGATCAAAACCGTCAGGATGGCTGGTTTTGCCAACGGCAGGATGACAGTCCTGAAAATCTGCATATAGGTGGCGCCATCGATGATGGCAGCCTCTTCCAGGTCGACTGGAATGGAGCGGAAGAAGGAGGTGAGCGTGAAAATACTCCCCGCGCTCACCAAACCTGGCAATATCAAGGACCAGAAGGAGTTGATCAACTGCAATTTGGTCATCAAGACATAAGCCGGGATGAGCGTGACCGCTCCGGGGATCATCATGGTCGCCAACATGAAGTTGAAGACTGCGTCTCTGCCGGCAAACTTCAGACGTGAAAAGGCAAAGGCCGCCATCGATCCAAAGGCCGCCTGGGCCACCGCCACGGTCACAGACAGAAAGGCCGTGTTAAACAGCCAGCGTGGAAAAGTGCCGCCTGCCCCCAGGTCCGTGTTCCAGACCCTGGCCCAGTTATCCCAGCGCCAGACCTCTGGCAAAAACTTGGGGGGATAGGACAGGATCTCCTGGTCAGTTTTTACAGTACCCAGGAAAGCCATAATAAACGGCAGAAGCATGATCAACCCGATGGCGATCAAGAGCAGATATCGGAAAAATGCTTTGATCACATTCTCGGTAACTGCCTGACTGTGAGATTTGACCTTGATAGGTGTAATGTTGTCTTTTGTTGTTACAGTCATGTCAGTCCTCCTAATACATCTCTGTACCCTTGGTCAGGATACGTCGTTGCAGGAATGTGAGCGCGAAGATGATAGCCGCCAGGATAAAGGCCAGGGCTGAAGCGTAACCCATGGTGATGGGTCCGTTCACACCCAGAGCTTCGGTGAAGATCAGGTAAACCGGGGTCAAGGAGGTCTTGAGCGGTCCACCGGAGGTCGCCAGGTAAACCTGGTCAAAGACCTGCAGCGTGCCGATGGTCCCCAAAACCACGATCATCATCGTGATTGGTTTCAACAGCGGTCTGGTGACTTTCTTGAACACATCCCGTTTGTTGGCACCTTCGATGGAGGCTGCCTCATACAGAGCCGGGTTGATGTCTTGCAGGGCTGCCAGGTACATGATCATGAAGGTCGGAACCGTGGTGAAAATGTTCTGGAACATGATTGCCATCCAGGCGATGCTGGGACCGCGGAAATACCACTGCGATGAGGGGATCTCCCCACCAAATGCTTCCACAATCAGCTGGATCAAGCCTCTCGGATCTCCCAGCCAGGCAATAGGTGTGAAATCAATCCCAACCCAGCCCAAAACCGATTGCAGGAAGAAGTTCAGATAGCCGTTCTTCAGGTACAACCAGATGAAGATCAAGGTGATCACAACCGATGAGGTGACACTGGGGGCATAGAAGACCGTTCGGAAAAATTGCTTGAATTTGACCGGCGCGTTCAAGAGCGTTGCCATGCGCAGAGCCAAAATTGTCTGCACGGGCACAACAATGGCTGCATACCAAAGCACGTTATAGAGTGCTTGCAAAAAGTCGCGCTTTGTGGAATCGGTAAAGCCGGCAAAAGCTTCTTTATAGTTATCCAGACCAATCCATTCAGGCCTGGTGAAAATGTCATACTTGTTGAACGAGATATAGAGCGCGAACAAGATGACGCCCACGGTAAAAGTAAGCGTGACAATTAAATATGGCGCAAGGAAGGCATACCCGGTCAGGAATTCTTTTCGCTTTCGTTCATCAGGCCAAACTTTTTTGACCTCTCTGGCTATGAAAAAACCTCCAATTATCGCGAGGATTGTGATCACAGCCATAAAAGGCATAGCGGTTGCCCTGACTTCTGAAAAATAAGTCTTTACAGAGGCCATCACCCTTGCTCCACCCATGGTGGGAGCATTCAGTAAGGCGATAACTACGATGATAAAGACAACGCCAACAAAAGCGATAATTGCGGGGACAGTTCCTTGCTGATTGGAGTTTGTTTTCTTGTTTTCCATCACACTCCTCGTTCTTTTCCAGGAACTTTAAGAACAGCTGTGCCTGGGTTTCACAATAAACCGTGAAACCCAGGTCTTATTCCATTGAAATATCATTCTCCCTTATAAGGAAGGGAGACAACTTTACTCGCTCAGAACAGTCTGAGCTTCGGTTTGAGCCTGTGCGAAGGCTTCTTCTACAGACTGATCACCAAGGAAGACACGTTCCAAAGCCTGCGAAACGGCATCGTTCACTTTACCGGTGTTGGGACCCCAGAAGGCAACCACAGAATCGGGGAGCAAACCGCCTTGGGCAATAGCCTTGTCATTTTCGTCCACAATCAGGTCAGCCTGTTCAGGATGGGTGCTGTAAGCAAAACCAGTCTTCACGATCTCAGCCTGGTTGTCATAACCAGTCACGTAGAACAGGAAGGCCGCTGCGGCACGGGGATATTCGGTAGCAGCGTTGACGCCAATACCGTTGACGAAGATCACGTCAGCTTTCTTGACAGGTCCAGCAGGGATCTCGACAGCTTTCCATTCGACATCCGGGTAGGTGTTTTTCATGGTATTGACCATCCAGCCACCTTCGGTGGTCATGGCAACAGCTTCCAAGCCAATGGCTTCACCGCACCAACCAGTGCTCAGGTCAACCGGGCGAACCAGGGAGCCTTCTTCGAACATATCTGCCACAAAGGTAGCAGCATCAAGCACTTCGGGGCTATCCAATAGAGCTGTGGTGTTATCACTGCTGGCATAACTGCCACCATAGGAGAGTGCGAAGGGCAGGAAACGAGCCCAGTCAGAGCCCATGCAGAAGCCGCCATAATTGCCTTTTTCAGCGATGGTCTTGGCAGCCGCGCGAACGTCTTCCCAGGTCCAATCGGCTGTTGGTTCATCAATACCTGCATCCGCAAAGGCTTTGGGGATGTAGACCAAGCCGAGTGAGCCCCAGTCTTTCGGGAGCGCATAAGTCTTGCCGTTCAGTTGATAAATCGGCATCAAGCTGCTAATGAAGTCATCAGTGCTCACGCCGGCTTCAACCATCAGATCGTCAAGGGCCAGGATCTGCTCTGAGGGTGCAAAGGCGGTCATTAACTGATCGTCAACATAGAAGACATCAGGTGCGGACCCGCCAGCCATTTGAGCTTTCATTTTGGTCTGGAAGTCAGAAGGAACGGGGGTGTAGTTTACGGTAACACCCGGGCAGATGCTCTTGAAGCGTTCAATGCTGTCGCGATAAACTTGCTGTTCGGCTTCATCACCCCAACCAGAGAAGGTGATCACTGCGCCTTCTTCAACCGCTAAGGGGCAAGCCCCTTGATCGGCGGGTTCTTCAACCACTGGAACTTCAGGGACTTCTGGCTCTGCGGGAGTGCCACAGGCAGCCAGGATCATCGATGCGATGATCAGTAGCGATATTAAACTAAATTTTTTCATCTTTCTCCTCTTTCGAAAATAGGTTTGGTCGTTTTGCGACCGTTTCAAAGGTTAACTTTCTTACCGAGATGTTTATAGTTTTTCGTAAATAATGTCTGCTTTCCCTCATCTACTCCTTTCAAGTTCAGCCCTTGGCTGGCACATAGCCCATGGTAGATTCACGGATCTCAAGCTTGGGAGCAATTAACTCACATCTTGGTTCCTGGTAAGTACCAGTTTCGAGGTAATCAATTAAACGCTTCATCAGGTTTTCACCGATGGTCGGAATAGGTTGGCTGATACTGGTCAAGGGCGGGTTCAGATAACGAGCGGTTGGGGAATCATCGAAGCCCGTCACTCCGATGTCCCTTCCAGGTTGCAGACCTACGCTTCGGATTGCCTGCATGGCTCCGATGGCCATCATATCGTTCATACACACGATCGCTGTCGGACGGATTTCTTCAGGCAAGTTCAGAAGATGGCTTGTAGCTTCAAAACCCACTTCCAAAGTGCCTTCGCCTCTCATGATCAGGTTTGGGTTTCTCCTCAAGCCGGCTGTAGCCAGACCGGTGAAGTACCCCTCCAGGCGGTTATTACCTACCCGGGAATTTTCCGGCCAGGCCAGGGCAGCGATTTTGCGGTGACCAAGACTGACCAGGTGGTCCATGGCCTGAGCGATGCCATTGCCGCCGTCCACATCCATATAAGGGAAGGATTGGTCGTGATCATCCAGACGGCCAAAACCGACAAAGGGGATCTTGTTTTCTAATAAATAAGGCACCGAAGATTCATCGTAATTCAATCGGGAGAGGATGAAGCCGTCCACCCTGCCCGTGTTGTATAGCTGTTGATAGACCTGAAGCATCCTTGCGTCATCCGCGTGAAAGGGGAAACAAAGCATGTAGTAACCCTTTTCTTCAGCTGCCCGAAACATGCTGTGTAAAAAGGAATCGAGAATCGGGTTGGTTTGCTCAGGCGGAGAAGGTTCCCAGGTGTAACCGATGGTGTTACTGCGCTGGCGGCGTAAGCTGCGTCCCCGATAATTGGGCGTGTAATTTAAATCAGCAATGACTTGCCAAATTCGTTTTTCAGTTTCTGGTGATACATTGGCCTTGTTGTTGATGACTTTGGAGACAGTTTGATAACTAACTCCAGCTTCGGCCGCCACTTCTTTCAGGGTAACAGACTTGAACATAATTCGGCTTTACCTCTCTAAGCGAACGTTCGCCTTAAGAATACAACTTTTTAAAGCGAATGTCAAGCATTAACAGGCATTAACAGGAAGTTAATTCCCCGAATTGCAAAATCCGCTGCTAGCACCAGCCTCCAGACCGAGCGCTTGACATGACCGCAGGTCTCCCTGATCCTTGGGCTTCCCCAGACCCCCTCTTAAGAGGGGGAATTAAAGGGGGTGAAACGCTGCCTGGTCAGTGTGTAAATTTGGGCTTCAATTCAGCCTGTATTGAAAGCTACCAGTCGTAGTGGCGACGCATGCGTCGCCTTCTCTTTGTCGTGCCAACCTATCGCTGCTAGCGCCGGTCTCCAGACCGCGCGCTGATTCTGACCATCTCGTCTCCTCCCTTGCATGTCTTTCGTAGGCCGGATTGCGTACTCTAGCGCCGGTCTCCAGACCGCGCGCTGAACTTGACCTTTAGGCTTCCCTGATCCTGGGCATCCCCTTGGGGGCTGCTTGCGTGCCGGAGGCGAAGCTGGCTTCCGCCGTGAAACGGCTGGAAGGCTGAAGAGGGTCTTTTGTCTTATGTCTTATGTCTTTTGTCCTTTGTCTTTTCATAATTCCTGCTCGTGCCGGCCTGCCCCGTTGGTTTTCATCGGGGACTCCAGACCGAGCACGGGATTTGATCGTAAGGTCTCCATCATTTTCCCCTTTGGATCACACAGACGTTCGGGTAGGTCGAAATGAGACCGCTTTATAGCCTTTGAGATGCATTTGCCTGGCGCGGTCTCACTCTGACGATGGAAGTCATCGACTAGAAATGTTGAACATATAACAACATATGTTCTTCCTTCAACAACACGCACCTCGATCGCGATATGTAAACATGCAAAACGACCATCGGCGGAGTGGCGAAAATCGCGCCATTCCGCCCTACTCAGAGATTTTTTTATCCTTGCTCGTGCCGGCCTGCCCCGTTGGTTTTCATCGGGGACTCCAGACCGAGCACGTGATTTGACCGTAAGGTCTCCATCATTTTGCTCTTCGGATCACACAAGTGTTCGGGTAGGTCGGAATGAGACCGCCCTGTGACCTATGCAATATATTTACATCCCGCGGTCTCACTCCGACGACGAAGCTTGAAGCAACCATAGTCGTAGTGGCGACGCATGCGTCGCCTTCTCTTCGTCGTGCCGCCTGCCCGCCCTGTTTGCTTGCATACATGGGTGCTCACCATGGCTTTCCTAAACCCCCTCTTAAGACTGCTTGCGCCCCGCTTGCGGGGGTGGGGAATTGAAGGGGGTGAGCTATTTGCCTGCCCTCTGTGTCTATTTAACCTTGATCGTGCCGGTGTCCGCACCGAGCACGTGATTTGACCGCAGGTCTCCAATTCACTTCCCGCTAGCGCCGGCCTGCCCCGTTGGTTTTCATCGGGGACTCCAGACCGAGCACGTGATTTGACCGTAAGTCTCCATCATTTCCCCATTTGGATCACACGGACGTTCGGGTAAGTCGGAATGAGACCGCCCTGTAACCTTTGAGATATGTTTGCCTGGCGCGGTCTCACTCCGACGTTCAAAGTAATCGAAAAAACCTTTACAATAGAACATCAAACCATAGGGGCAGACCTCCATGTCTGCCCTAGGTAACAATGGGGGCTTATCCCTGCGCCTCCTTTACTATCCTCCCGGGTAGTGGCGACGCATGCGTCGCCTTCTCTTTGTCATGCCAACCTATCTCTCCTAGCCCCAGCCAGTCACTGCTAGCGCCGGCCTGCTCCGTGTGGCCCTTTGGGCTTCCCCTTGGGGGAAGCTGGATTCCATACCCATCCACTTTGTGGCGGGCACAGGCCTACTAACAGATGGAAGACTGAAGATGGTCTTTTGTCTTTTGTCTTTTGTCTTTTGTCTTTTGTCTTTTCATAATTCCTGCTCGTGCCGGCCTGCCCCGTTGGTTTTCATCGGGGACTCCAGACCGAGCACGTGATTTGACCGTAAGGTCTCCATTGTTTTATCCTTCGGTCTAAGCAGGCGTGCGGGTAGGTCGGAATGAGACCGCCCTGTAGATGAAAGGCAAAAAAGGGATGAAACAAAAAAATTTGTTGGAACCCTTAGACCAAACCAACTTTGATCGCTAATGGCAGATATCAAAAAGATCTAACGGCGGAGTGGCGAAATTCGCGCCATTCCGCCCTACTCCAAGATTGCTATGAAACGGTAGAAAACTGATTGATTAGCTCGGGTTGAGACCACCCTGGATCCTTTTGATCGTGCCGGCCTGCCCCGTTGGTTTTCATCGGGGACTCCAGACCAAGCACGAAGGCGCCGCCTGCGTCTCCCCTACCCTGGCTTCTTAAATTATCTACTATGCTCGAATCGTTATTTCTCATGTTTAGTTGCCGGATTGGACCCCGCAAGCAATCATGCGGGGTAGGCGATCCGGCCTATAAAATATCAAATCCCGGTACGTGTTATGTCTGAATTTGTCATTTTGAGACTTTAGGACAGTTTATGAGAAAGTAAAGGGTTAGGCAGCGGCAAAGTGAAATCTAGCTAAAAGCCCTGCTGGTGCGCAATAAGCGCCTGAAAGATGTATGTTCTTGAGCCCGGGGGACGGCTCTGCCCCCTTCCTTTTTCTCTATTATATTATACCTACGCGCATTTCTATAGCTTTTAACGAGGAGGTTGAGCATACATCTGGGGTAAGTGTGCCCATGGGCACAGGCGTGAGGCTCCCCACCCCGGCGTAAGAGCCAAAACAAAATCGGTGGTGTATGTCGAACTGGTGGCATCCGTTTACGCACCAGGTGAAGCAAAAAAGTTCTATGACTCAGAGAGCCGAGTGAAAAGAGGGCGTCAAAAAAGCCATTATTTTTCCGCCTTAATGCAAGACCCGCTGCAAAAACATAGGGTGAGTTGCTAAAGGAGTATCAAAGTGCAAAGTAGAAAAATCACCCTGTCTGATCTTCTTAGGGATAAAAGGCATAAAGATACCGGTGAGGCTTCCCACAGGCCTTTAGACAGTAAATCAACGGTTTTTAATGTATGTACCCGCTCATTTCAAGGGCCGTACACAGTCTGGACTGCCTTGCTCAACGCAGAGATTCCACGCGCAATTGGACCCCTTTACTCAGCGTAGTGACCGCATAAAAAACGGATTAGTTTGAATGGAAAGTCAGTTTGAAGTGGAGAACAAGCTTAACGATCATCAGGCTACCACACAAATAAGTTTGCTTACCTGTTTGGGAGCCAAAAAAAACAACTGGCACAGCATCAGCCTTCCTAAATTGATCTTCGCATCTCATTAGCAAATTTACCCGCTCAGGAGAAAGACTTCACAAAGATATGAATAGGTTTAATGAGAGTTTCAGCCTTTATCAAGCAAGTTCACTTACCTATTGGGCAGCCAAAAATACATCAAAAAAGCCGGTGGAAACCAACCGGCTTGCGTCTTCTCACATAAATCTTTGAACCAAAAAAACACCTTTCAGCGCAGGGACTGCACCCGGGTTTGGATGGCTTGGCTGAGCGCTTCCATCCGCTCCGCCAGCTGCCAGGCTTCTTTTTTATCACTGTCGCCCAAGAGCGCGTCGGCCAGGGAACCAGTCTTATCGTCCTGGGGTAGCTCATCCATGCCCATCAGCACTTTCTTGAGACTGCGGGCAGACTTGGTCAGCGGGTCGGCCGGGATGCGCGGCGCGCGGGTCTGAACCTGACCGGATTCGCGCTCCAAAAAGGCCTGCACATCCAGGTAGCTGCGGTTGTCAAATTCAGCAAAATATTCCACCGCCGCAGGCCAAAGCTTGGCATCAAAGCGCATGATCTCACGCAGCACGCGTTCGGGCATCTCCGAGCGGTCCGCCAGCTCGAGCGACTCTTCCCCCAGCTCAAAAAACTTCATCAAACGACCATAATAGGTGCGTTCCATCTGCAGGTTCTTCTGCAGCAGGTCTTTCATCTCATCGTTAAGGCGTAAATCCGCCACCCGCCGGAAATACTCGAGCTCGTTTTCCCCTTGGTCGGGCTCGAGTAGGTTGGCCTCCAGCACCAGGCGGGCAGCCGCGCGGGCTTTTCCGACCGGCGTAAGCGCCTTGTAGGCCATATTTTCGGCGATTTGTTTTTCAAGCGAAGGCTGGTTATCGATCAAAGCCAAAACATAGGGCTCTTCCACTGCCTCATCCAGGGCGGCTTTGATGGCGGTCGCCCAAAAACGGCGCTCGCCAGTCAGCATTTTGAAGACATCCCGCCCATTCTCGTTGATCACCTGTCCGGTGACGGGTTTGATTTGCCCGGTATCATGCAGCGAATCCCCCAACACGATCAATTCATCCAATTCCCGCCGGATCAGTCGGTCGTTTTTGGCCAGGCGGAACCAGTCCTGGACGGTCTCGCGCCAGTCTTTTTGACCGTTATAAAAGGCTGGGCGCAGGCTGAAAGGCAGCAGAATACGCGCCTGGAAGCGGTCCGGCCGCACCATCAACAAGGGCACGCGGTAGACGCTCTGGCGGTTGTTGATCATCTTCGGAGCACCGCTCAGGAGCTGCTCTTCTTGCACCTGGCTGGATTCAAAAGCGTCTGAAGTGGTTGAAATCAGATTCGCAAAGTTCTTGTTTTCATTTTTTGCCATCTTTAACTCCTCGATCGGCCTTTCCGGCGCCTATCCGGACCCAACTGTGCCCATGGGCACAAGTTAAACCGCTCCTAATTTTCCCAAAACCGCGTCCACTAGGTTGGACACACAGCGATAAGCTTGAGATTTCTCCGAACAATAGGAAAATACGTCATAGCCTGCCGTTGTGGCCGCTGAAATGTCAGCCAGATCCTTGATGTAGGGCAGCAGCAAATGCCCGTAAATACGTTCCATATCCTCGATCACATCCTGCGACTGCCGGCGCACCATGCGGAAGCGCGAAGGGATGATACCCAGGATATCCAGGTCGGGGTTGGTGCTGCGTTTTACGGTCTCAATCGTTCTCAAAATGTCAGCCAAGCCAATCAGCGACAGCCCATCCGGCTCAATTGGGATGAGCACATGCGAACTGGCCACCAGCGAGTTCATCGGCAGCATGCCGGCTGAGGGCGGATTGTCGATAATGATGTAAGAATAATCGTCCTTGATCGGCTCCAAAAAATAAGTCAGTTGAAAATCGGCTTCGTCGCGCTGTTTGAGGCTGGCCTCCAGGCTTTCCATCCTGGCTTTGTTGGTGCGGAAAAGTTTCACCTTATCGTCTCTTTTACGCGGGATCAGCGAGTCCATAATCAGCGACTCACTGGCACCGTAACCGTTCTCCAGAGCCAGGGGATAATTATTGTCGGCAGTGATCACGGGCACAAAAGAATCTGAGAATCCGCCGCCCATGGCGGTGATCGTGGCGGAAAGCTGATCATCCATGTCGATCAACAAAACCGGCTTGCTGTTGGCCTTGCGCGATTCGTGGATCGCCAGCCCGGCTGCCAGGTTGATGCTGATTGTGGATTTGCCAACCCCACCTTTTCGATTGATTAGCGATATAATTGCCATAACTGTCCTTTACAACTGCGCGTTTAGCCTTTCCCAATTTTACTTTACTTTGGGAATTAAACAAGTCAGACATGATTTGTGAAGTTTTTTTAAGAGCAGTTTAAGCAACTAAGCAATATTCTTTAAGTACTTGACTTAACTCCCCCACTTTGCTAAGCTGTTGGTATAAAATTAATCGGTGGTGACTTATGCCAGACAGCTTTGACTTGATCCGTGCCAACTTTTTTGAAAACCCTTTCCAGCGTTACGCTGACACACGCTACTTTTATCCCGGCGTGAGCGAACAGCGTAAAGTGCTCAACATTGCCAGCGACTTTGTTTATCAGAACAACGACCCCTCGAAAAACCTGGGCGTTTTCGCCGGTCCCTCCGGCGGCGGTAAGAGCATGCTGGCCATGAAAATTGCCCAGACGCACTACTCCACCCAACAAAACGGGCAGATCTTCGGCATGTACATGAACACCAACACCCTGACCGAGCCGCGCCACTTTCTCATGGCGCTGATCGAAACTCTCTCCCTGCCCTCCTCCCGCTCCAACGCCAACCGGCTTGACAGCATTTTTGAGCGCCTGCAGGAAAACAACGACCAGCTCCTGATCGTCCTGGATGGGCCCCCGGTGGACCAGGAATACCTGACCCAGTTGCTGGAGTGGTCGGTCGAAAACAATAAGAAAATCAAGACTCTGGTCTTTTTACAGGACATCAACAACGTCACCAGCAACATCGGCTCCCTGAGCCAGTTTTTGGGCCTTTACGTGCCCTTCCGCCAGCCCACCCAGCACGAGCTGATCAACCTGCTTTACTACCGCATGTTTGCGGCTGGCAATCTCAACCCCCAGACCCTCATTTCCAGGGAAGAAATGCTTGACCTGACCTCCAAACACAGCTCCATCAGTGACTGTATGAACGCTGCGGCGGACTTAAATAGAGTAAAAGCGGAAAAATTGACCCCCAAAACTTCCGCTTTTGACAGTAGTTTTTTTTAACCAAACCTGCTATTCTTGAGATGCTTTTGGTGTTGAATAAATGATGACTGAACAAAATGCCTGGCCCCAAATAACGACAAGCCTTCACGCGTTGCATGACCAAACGCTGACAGGCCTGCTCGAATCCAGCCAGCTGCTTTTTGACGGCAATTACGTCATCGCCGCCGAAGAATCCGCCTACGCCGGCCTCTGCCAATACTTCCCTCTGATCGAAACCGTCGTCCAAGACCATTCCGGCAAGCATTTCCGTTTGAATTTACAGTCAAGTGTGCCCATGGGCACAGAAACCGAAAAGCTCAGGCTGCAGATCGGCGCCTCCAACATCAGCGACGCCATCATCAACCCCGAAGCCATCGTCGCCCTTCCCTCTTACCTGCTGCGTTTTGTGCCTTATTACGGCGCCGCCTCGGTGCTGATCGCAAGCGCGCTGCGCCAAGCCTTCTATTTTGCCTCGCGCGAAGACGGCGCCAACCAGCTCTATCCAAAATCCGGCAACGACGTCACCATCGACGTCAACTCCATCCTGCGCATGCTCGGCTACAGCATCAGCCGCGCCAAATTCTTCCGCATCTTCAAAAACGGCGAAATGGATTGGTTTGTCGAGCGCGGTCCGGCCTCCCACCAGTTCGTTGACAACCAGATCCGACGCATGCCCAACACCTACCACTACCGCGGTCAGCTGCTCACCCCCGGTGACGCCCGCGACCTCTCCAAATGGCTGCTTGAGCAGGGTCTTGAGGCCAACCCCGCCGCCGTTCTCACCAAAGCCGTCAACAGTCCCCGCAGCCACATCCTGGCCTTCCCCTACCGCCTGCCCGATAGCACCCTCCCCCCGGATGACCAACAATCCCTCAGCGTTTCATCCGTCGTCAGCCAGCTCTTGGGCCACAACCGCCTCGACCCCACCCTTTCCGGCCTCTGCGACCGCCTCTCCAGCCATCTCATCCGTCCCGAAAGCTTCCTGGCCGTGCCCTGGTACTGGTTCACCAACGTTTTGCCGGTCCTGGGCGACAACCTCGGCATGCTCTACCTCATGTCCAAAAATTGCTGCTATATCGATTGGGCCCGCGGGCAAGACCGCAACCACTTCTGGGTCAACGGCGGGCTGGAAACCCTGCAAGCCTGGATCGGCTCCGAAACCCTGCCCAAACGCATCCCCCACGCCTCAAAAAGCAAACGCGGCCGCCCCCGCGCCCAATCCGTCAAGGCCGATTCGCAATACACGCGCGACTGGCGCCAGGCCAACCGCGAACTCGCCAGCCAATACCTCTGCCGCATCGCCACCAGGAAAACTAACCACACCACCGACTGGCAGCTCCAGGTCAACGATGTCCAGCTGACCCCCAAAGACGAAACCCTGCGCCAGGCCATCAGCGCTTTTCTCTTCGCTCTGCCCAGCCCCATCACCCCCCAAACCCTGGCCACATTCGCCCAAAACCCCGCCCTGCAGGATCTCATCCTCAAACAAAGCAAACTCAATCCTGAGCGATTATGTCATTTTGAGACCCTGGTAAATCAGGGAATTTGTCAGAATGAGACCCTTAGGCACGAAGCAATTCGTCATTTTGATACCCTCGTTGATGGGCTAAATAGTTATTTTGAGACCCTCGTAGGCGCCCAAATTTGTCAGTTTGAAACAGTTATTAAGATACTACTTAAGCTTAAACACTCTCTCACACAACCATTAAATTCTCCCCAACCAAATACCCTCCCCTTTTCAGCGCTTGCGAAGGAGCAAAAGACGGTGGAAGGATTGACAGATGAGTCGGATTGGGATTTTCAGCTCATCCTTTCAACCGCAAACCCGGCCCTCAAAAAGCGCGTCCTCGATGGTCGCCTTGAGCGCGTGCTGCTCTCCTGGCTGATCCAGTCCAGTCTCACCGCTTCCGTGCACAGTCCGCTCAGCCTGGCGCTCACCCGCAGCCTCGAAACCATGCAGCCCGCCTCTCCCCCGGCCGAAAGGCTTGCCAGCTTGCCCCGCGCCGCCCTGGCAAACACCCTCATTAATGTATTGAAGCGGCTCCAGCGTGGTCAGTCCGGTCGCTTTGCCTTTGTGGGGCAGGGGGCCGAAGATCTGGCCCAGCTGCTGCAAGGCGTCACCGACCTCGCCACCCAACAACTCCTCCTCACCCGCCTTCTCGACTCCCTTTATCTTTGATCGTGCCGGCGTCCGCGCCGAGCACGTGAATTGACCGTCAGGTCTCCCTGTTGATCTTTCCTCCTGTTCTCGCCCGCCTGCCCTTGGGCTTCCCCCAAGGGGAAGCTGGATCCTGCCGGGAACCGGACAGGAGACTGAAGAGGGTCCTTTGCCCTTAATCTTTTCGTAGGCCGGATTCCGCTAGCCTGCCTCGTGTGTTTACATACGAGGTCAATCCGGCATTTTTTTGTAGGGCGGAATGGCCTTCTTCTGGCCACTCCGCCGAATCCCTGGCTTACCTGGGCTTCCCTATATACCAAGCGGTACCAGTCGTAGGGGCGACGCATTGCGTCGCCTTTGCTCGTCCCTGCTAGCGCCGGCTCTCCATCAACCTTCAGGGTAGGGGCAGACCCCTGTGTCTGCCCGGGGTTACCCCCTGGCTTACCTGGGCTTCCCTACATTCCAAGCGGTACCAGTCGTAGGGGCGACGCAATGCGTCGCCTTTGATCGTCCCTGCTAGCGCAGACCTGCCCCGTATGT
>ENA-UOUL01002890-UOUL01002890.1-bioreactor-metagenome-genome-assembly--contig:-NODE-2890-length-18842-cov-7.848921_pt1 | contig 18842 bp, 29 predicted proteins | sample MGYA00249838_ERZ747220 | MGnify/ENA primary metagenome ERZ747220 (study PRJEB28778, sample SAMN05720191) | bioreactor metagenome | isolation source: Anaerobic biogas reactor | place: USA:Washington...
TAGCCCCCGTTTGAAGGGGCTTCGGCAACCGCCTCAAGGGGTTGAGTGGTTGTCAAAACAACGGGAGGAGAGACCCCGTTGCCAAACAGGGGCGGTCGTAAAGCGCAAGTCCTCGCAATGCTGCGGGGAGCCGTCCCGAATTTTAGGAGGCGAAAAGTGGAAATCAAGATTTCGCAAGGACGAGACGGCCTCTGGCTTCGCGTTGGGGACAGCACGGAGATCGTTTGGGCCGGGGGAAGACAGCGGGTCAGGTACGTCCGAACCTTCGACGACCTCCTCCGAAACATTGATGAGTTCGTCGGCACGGATGATTTCGGGAAGATGGTAGTCCGAATGCCCGCCCCGCCCCTCGGCGAGCAGGGGGACGGGACTTACAGAGTGGAAAGGAGCGCGTGATGCCTACGCAACAATACAGAATCACACCTCAAACCTCGCTCGTTTACCCAGAATTGGCGCAAGCCATGGGCCTGAACGGAAACAATAAAGAGGTTCGCATTCCCGGCACCACAACGGTTACGGGCCGATTCAAGGATTCTGGCGGACTAATCTATTGGGCATGGGATCAGGGGCGGCAGGGATTGGACTACCGCCAGACGCGGGATGCGGCGGCAGGCGCCGGGACTCTCGCCCATGCCATGGTTGAGGCGGACATCCGGGGAGCGGCGCGACCAGACACATCGCAATACCCGGAGGACATGGTTGCCAAGGCGCAATCGTCCTATTCGGCCTACCTTGAATGGAAGAGCCAGACGAAAATGCAGCCAGTGGAAACCGAGCTTGCCCTTATCTCCCGCAAGTACCTTTTCGGCGGGACGATTGACGCGGTACAGGTTGACGGCAAGGTTGCATTGCTCGATTGGAAAACCAGCAACAGCATTTACCAGGATCATCTTATCCAGGTCGGCGGGGGTTACGCCCTGCTATGGGAAGAAAACTTCCCCGATATGCCCATCACTGGGGGATTCCATATCCTCCGATTCAGTAAAGAGGAAGGCGATTTGACACACCACACTTGGCAGAATCTCGACCTTGCCAAGGCTGCATTTATCCATATGCGCGTCCTGTTCGAACTGGACAAGCGACTGAAAGCGAGGCTGTAGCATGGCTACCGAACTAGTCAGAGTGGAAACCGGAGAAATCCAGCGACCGCACGGGGTTGGATTCAGTGAATCACAAATAGACCTCATCAAGACCACCATTTGCCGTGGATCATCGGACGACGAATTGCAGCTGTTCATTAATCAGTGCAAGCGCACGGGTCTCGATCCTTTTGCGCGGCAGATTTACGCCATCAAAAGGTGGGATTCCAACGCCAACAAGGAGGTCATGGGCATTCAGACTTCCATCGACGGATTCCGCCTGATTGCCGAGCGTACCGGCAAATACGCCGGTCAGCTTGGCCCGATGTGGTGCGGAGTAGATGGGCAATGGACGGACGTATGGCTTTCCGATAACCCCCCGGCGGCTGCAAAGGTGGGCGTCATTCGCACGGACTTCCGTGAGCCGCTATGGGCCGTTGCCCGCTTCGACTCCTACGCACAGCGCAAGAAAGATGGCAAGTTGACCTCAATGTGGGCGAAGATGGGTGACCTCATGGTAGCCAAATGCGCCGAGGCGTTGGCTCTCAGGCGGGCGTTTCCCAATGAGCTTTCCGGCATCTACACGGCAGACGAAATGGCGCAGGCGGAAAACTCGAATGAGCCCAAGCGACTTACTCCGGTTCCGCGACCACCGGAACCAGATTTTGATTTGATCACCCCGCAACAGCGTGTCGCGCTTGCCAAGGCGGCTACCGACGCCGGATATCCCCGCGAAGTCATGGTCAGGATACTCAACGAGTGCGGCTATTCCGACTCCAGCAAGATCAAGACCAAGCACTTTGAGACCATCTGCGAATTCGTTCAGGGTACGCCCATCGAACGGGTGGATGTAGAACTTAACGCCCTGGTGGCGTGGATCAAGGAGAACTAGATGGCTGACACGAAAGTAAAACTCGGAAGCCTGTGGTCGAACGAGTCCAAGAACGGCGCTACCTACCTGTCCGGCAACCTGGGGGACGCGAAGATCCTTGTGTTCCCGAACTCGTACAAGAGGGAGCCGAAGCACCCGGATTTCATTATCTACGTCGCCAGCCGGGAGAAGAAGGCAGCCGACGCGGAACACACCCCCGAGCCGAGCGATTACACGGAGCGGGGCGACATCCCCTTCTAACCAACCGTGGGCCGCGCATACGTCACGCGGAAGGCCATATTGGCCGCAGTAATCATCCTACTCGGGGCTGGCTCCATCGGCATGAACCTATCCCGAAACCCCCGTTGCCCCGAGTGCGGCGGGAGGGATACGCACCGAACGACGAGATCATGGGGATCAGTCTCTAGGGAGGGGAAATGTTTATAAAGCTGACCGATATTCACGATGGTACTTTTGCATACATTAACCCAAGGTAAAAAAACAGCCTCCTGATTTAACAGCGGGAGAATTTAATGGGAGGGAATGCTGATGTGGCTACCAGAAGGATGGTGGATCATCACCGAAAAATCGACCGACGGCACTCGGTTTACTGCTGGCGCGAAAGGATTGCCCGAAATTGAATCCTCAGCGAAATTTCGCTCAGACCGTGACGCCACTGGTGTAGCACGAAAGGCTTTGAGATCAATGGCTTACGAAAACCAAGATTCCGGTTGGTCGAAATTTCGCTGTCACGCCAGGCTGCCGGGCCAGTTGAAAGCCTTCTGCGGGGCCCGTATCGAAAATAGCCCGAACACTAAGCACGCCTACTCAGAGCCGTGCGGGAAGTGTGAAAGGATCGTGGAAAGCATTCCCGATCCCGATGAAGCGGAAAACGACATCAAAAAACATTTCCGGTATGTATCGTTTAACAGCGAGAGAAACGGAAGTTAACAGCAAAGGAGAAAATCATGCCTGACAATTTTGGACGAATGACAAGCGACGAAGCACCGCAAAGTCTCAAAGACTTTTGTTTTCCGAATGGGGGCAAGAAAGCTGCCGTTGACCAGATTGCCGTCTCGATGGCTGCGGGAGCATGGCAAGACGGGCCCGCGCCGAAGGACGGCTCTTGGATTCTTGGGCTCTTTCATGGGCTGCCATATGTGGTCGGGTATGACTCGTGGGAGGTTGGTGGTGAGATGCTGCCAGACGGGACCGGCTCTCCTCCTGACGGCCATGAAAGCGGCTGGTGTTTGGCTGGTGACAGTTTACAAGTCATGAAAGACGAGCCTGAAAAGTGGGCCCGGATCATCCACCCGGACCGGCATAGTCCGGCGCCGTGGGACGGGCCCGGAGATCGCAGTTAGGAAATGTACAATTGCGGAGTACAAATGGGAACGGATGAGGGAGGAGGGACGACATGACAGCGCGTAAAATGAAATCCGCCCCCGAGGAACAACTCGCCCTGCGCATCAAGGCCACCGGCCTACCGGCTCCGGTGCGCGAATACAAGTTTGCTCCCAAGCGCCGATTCCGTGCCGATTTCGCATGGCCGGACCGGAAGATTTTGGCCGAGGTGGAGGGCGGAACCTGGTCGGGCGGTCGGCACGTTCGCGGCAAGGGGTACGAATCGGACTGCGAGAAGTATTCCATCGCCGCCATGCTGGGGTACAGGGTGCTGAGGTTTACCACGGCAATGGTGCGGGACGGAAGGGCTATCGGCCTTTTAACAGCTACGATTAGGGAGGGCGGCAAGTGAAACCCATGTACACCGTCCAAATGAAACCTTTGAGGCGCGAGGCGGCCAACAAAAGAACCGACCCCGAGCAAATGGAGATCTCGGCATGAAAATCCTAGAAACCATCTGGACCCGCCTGCGCCGCATCGCCATCCGCCTTGGCCTTGAGCCGAGGGTGGATTGGACGGCTTGGGAGCGCGTCAACGAAAAGCTCCTGAGCTTGCGCCAGAACTATGACCGCCTAGCCGCACTGTCAACCGGGGACGAGGCGGCGGAGTATCAGGGATGCGCCGAGGGGGTCTCGGTCGCGTCGGGGCATATCGTAGCGGTGTTGACGAGGGTGGAGGAGGAATAGCCCAATGTCTACGCAAACCGCTGTGAGCTGCATCCGCCGCCTCCTCCACCGTCTCTGGCCGCGATCCTGCATCTTCGTCTGCCGCTACTGCGGTGAGCGTGTCCGGGTGCCCCATTCGGAGCATTACAGGGTAGGGAGCAAGTACGAGTGCCGAGGGGAGTGGGTTCGGTATAGGAGGGTGGAGTGAGGCCATATTACGAACACGTAAATAGTACAATTGGAGGCAATCATTGAGCGAATACGCAGAGTTTCTGAGAGCAAAGGCGCCCTCTGCGCCATCGTTCGGGCTATCGCCAAGCGGCACAAGCTCAATCCTGTATCCATTCCAGCGGGCCATAACCGAGTGGGCTATCAAGCGCGGGCGGGCGGCCGTATTCGCTGACTGCGGCCTCGGCAAGACGCTTATGCAGCTTGAGTGGGCCCGCCAGTCCGGGGAGCGAGTGCTTATCGTGGCACCCCTTAGCGTCTCGGATCAGACGATTGGCGAAGCGGAAAAACTCGGGATGGAGGTCACTTGGGCCGACCGGCCAATTGACGGCAAGGGCGTTTTTATCACCAACTATCAGAAATTGCAGCACTTCATTGACGGCGGCTATGACGCCATCGTGCTCGATGAAAGCAGCATCCTGAAATCACTGGACGGGAAAACCCGGACAATGCTGCTGCGTAAATTCACGGACATTCCCCGCAGGCTGTGCTGCACGGCGACCCCTGCCCCAAACGATCTCTCCGAAATTGCCAATCACTCCGAGTTCCTCGGGGTTATGCCGCGCAATGAAATGCTGGCAAGTTTCTTTGTTCATGATTCCGATGGAGCCGGGGCCGGGAAATGGCGCATCAAGGGACACGCCCAGGATGCTTTCTGGAAATGGGTAGCTAAGTGGGCGGCGTACATCCGCCGTCCATCCGATCTCGGATTTGACGATGGAGACTTCCTGCTGCCCGAACTGACCATCCGCGAGGAGGTTGTGCGCTCCGATTGGCGTCCCGAGGGGATGCTATTTGCCGGGGCGCTTGGGGGAATTCAGGAGCGCAGGGCTGCGCGGAAGTCAACTATCATCGACCGCGCGGCGGCTGCAGCGAAGCTGATATCGGAATCCAGCGACCAGTGGCTTGTGTGGTGCGGGCTCAACGACGAGGCCAAGGCGCTGCAATCTGCGCTCCCCGGATCGGTCAATATCGAGGGCTCAACCCCGGATACCGAACGAGTGAGCGCCGAGCGAGCGTGGCGAACCGGGCAAGCAAAGACGCTGATTACCAAGCCGTCCATTTTTGGCTTCGGGATGAACTGGCAGCACTGTCACAAGATGCTGTTTTTGGGGATCGGCGATTCATACGAGCAGTATTACCAGTCGATCCGCCGATGCTGGCGATTCGGCCAGAAGCACAACGTGGAGGTGGTGATCGTGGTAAGCGAACAGGAGCGCGAAATCGTGGAGAACGTGCGGCGGAAAGAGGCTATGTCCTCAGAGCTATCTGCATCGGTGATCGAGCACTCCCGCTCGGCCATGATCGACGAGATTATCGGAAGCGACAGCGCAAAGGTGGAATACTCCACAGCCGAGAAATCCGGGGACGGCTGGACGATGAAACTCGGGGACTGCATCGAGCGTATCCGGGAAATTGGTGACGGCGCAGTTCAACTATCGGTCTTTTCCCCTCCATTCGCATCGCTTTACACCTATTCGGCCAGCGACCGGGATATGGGCAATAGCCGGGATTATGATGAGTTCTTCGCTCATTTCCGCTTCCTGATCCCCGAGATACTCCGCATCACGCAACCCGGGCGGCGCTGCCTTGTCCATTGCCAGCAGGTGACCACAACCAAGACGACTCATGGTGTCATTGGATGGCGCGACTTCCGGGCCGACATCGTGCGGGCATACGTTGATAGTGGATGGGTTTATGACGGCGAAGTGGTGATCGACAAAGACCCGCAGGCCCAGGCCATCCGCACCAAGTCGAAGGCGCTGATGTTCGTCCAGAAGAACAAGGACAGTTCGTGGTGTCGCCCCGCCATGGCGGATTACATCCTCTGCTTCCGGCATCCTGGCGAGAACACAGTCCCGATTGTGCCTGACGTGTCCAACGAGGAGTGGATCCAGTGGGCCCGTCCAATTTGGTACGGCATCCGGGAGTCCGACACCCTTAATGCGGCAGCCGCCAGAACCGAAAAAGACGAGCGCCATATCTGCCCGCTCCAACTCGGGACCATTGAGCGTTGCGTGAGACTGTGGAGCAATCCAGGCGAGACCGTATTTTCCCCGTTTGGCGGCATCGGGTCCGAGGGATATGTGGCGCTCCAGTATGATCGGAAATTCATCGGGATTGAACTGAAGCCTGAATACTGGCGGCAGGCGTGCGCGAATCTGGCAAACGCAAAGCGGCAGATAGATTTATTTGCGCAGACGGTATAGGCGAACCATCAAGTTTTTCTTGTGAGTTGGAGGTAGTGTTTTGCGCCCAAGAATCAGAACCATCAAGCCGGAATTTTTCAAGCATTACGACCTGTATCGGGCCGAGAAGGAGTCCCGTCTCCCACTCCGACTGGCGTTTGCCAGCCTGTTCACGGTCGCTGACCGGGAAGGCCGGTTCAAGTGGCGACCGGAGGAGCTAAAGGCGTACTGCCTTCCCTACGACAAGATCGACTTTTCGCGCGTGCTCGACGCGTTGTCCACGCGTGGATTTATCGAGCAGTACGAGTGCGCCGGAGAGCTCTATGGATGGATACCGACATTTTTGAAGCATCAGGCCATAAATAACAGGGAAAACAAGAGCGAACTCCCAGACCCTTTAGACGCAGATACTTCGACGCGTGGGTCACGCGTGGGTCACGCGTGGTCGGACTTTGCAAATCTAGATAAAGCGGAACGGGAACGGGAACGGGAACGGAAGGGAACGGAAGGGAAGACTACGTTTGCGCGGAGCGATTCCGTACCGGAATCCTCCACGCCGGAATCCGGCGACGTTTTCACGGAATTGCCCTGCACCGGAAAAACCCAAAGCTGGCCGGTGACGAAATCCTACATCGCCGAAATGGCCCCCCTCTATCCCGGCATCGACATCCAGTCCGAGATACTCCGCGCAAAGGGGTGGTTGCTGAATAACCCGACCAGGCGGAAGACCTCCGCGGGCATGACGCGGTTTCTGGGGTCGTGGTTCGCGCGGGAACAGGACAAGGCGCGGTCCCCGACGTTGCCGGTAAGGGTGGCACCCGATCTCCGCGTAGGCGAATCAGATCAATCGTCCATGCGCGAGGATATGCGGCAATCCCTCATCGCAATCGAGTGCGAGGAAGACCCGGCCCGGAAGGCGGAATTACTGGCGGACTATAAGCGCAAATACGAGACAGAAAGCGAGGTTGCATGATTGAGATCAAGTGGAAGCGAGTACACGACTACGGCTGTGAACCGTGGCGGGCGATGGACGGTGACGCCGGCGGCTTCGGAAGCACGGGGAGGTAGGATGATCCGCCCGTACTACTCCAAAAAGCTCCAAACCATGACGTACAACGTAGATAACGAGTGGCGCATCCCGGACCACCTGAGGCCGAGTGCAAGGCTATTGGGCGGCGAGGACCGCGTGAAGGGGGCCGTATTCAACATCCGCGAGGACGCCGAAGCCTACAACGCCTTACTGGCGGCCATCGCGGAATCCGATTGCGACCTGTCCGGGGCGATATGGGAGCGGGCTGGGGTTTCATGGCAGTGCTGCATGTGCGGATCTCCCGAGGTGTATCGGATTCAGGTACGGGAAACGGGAGAGTATGGCGGGGACCAGGTTATCAGGCAGAACCGATACCGGCGGCTGTGCATTCTGGCTGGTGGAAACCCCGGAGCCGGGGGTAAACCGCAGGAATGGGGATTCTGCCGCTCATGCTGGGAACGCCATTGCAGGATATGCGGGACGGTAGAACCTACCGCCGTTTGACGTGTCGGACAGGCAAGGATACGTCCGAATCGGTAGAGGGGATTTGGGGGCGGTTTCCCGCCCCCTGCCTACTGCTTGGTTCTGGGGAGTTTTTCAAGGGCCTCCCGGAGCCACCGCTCGATCTGCTTTCGCGGCGTCCGGTCGGCCTTTTCGGCGACCTTGGCGACCTGTTGATACAGGTCGAGGTCGAGGCGTAGGGTTTTGTCTGACATCTAAGCCTCCTCCCACTCGTCAGTTACAGTGACTGCATAAATTTTACATCCAAGGACGGTGTGGGTGCCGTCCTCCTCTTCTCTCAGCACGGTTTGTTGCAGACACCCGCTGCCGTCGATGAGCGATGTGGAGTTGCAGATATTCAATTCAGACCAAACGTTGGGATCGTCGGTAATGTGATTCTGGAATGCAGCGACTCTTACTCCTAATTTCATAATGGCCTCCTATTTGGTTGATTTCGCAATGATTTTGCAGTTTTTGAGCACCGGCTCCCCATCAGATCCGGTGCCGATCTCGACGCCGCTGACAACGTACAGGTCACGGTCCCTGAGCAATACCATGGACGCCGCCAGAACGTTGTTGCCGGGGAGCGCGCGCGCCTCACCGGACGGGAGTACCTCTCCACGGAAAACGGATACGCCACGCTCCAACTCCCCGGTGGCGTAATTGCGACTCTTGCCGCCTTTGGGCAGCTTGCCATAACGGACATAGCACGGGATTGCCTTGGCCCATTTGGCATCGCTGGCAGCGTGAGCGGCATCAAGGGCGGCGGCGGTTTCGGGGTGGGAGATTGTTATCCAAGGGCAATTATAGCCGTCGACTCCGCGATCTATAACAACCCATCCGGCCTCAATTGCCGCCAACTCTGCGGCCTCAGGGGACTCGTAATGGGCGTCAAGCTTGATATCGGCAGTACTCGACATCGCCCAGAAACCACCTTGGCCCCACGATCCGCCGAAATGGTGGATAGTGGCGAGGGGTTGCGGGATTCCGAGGGCATCGCGATAAACCGTCATATCAACCTCCAATGACTACATTATGCAACGCCCGTTGACGGGTGTCAACAATTATTTTTGATTATTTTCATTTTTTTTGGGGTGGGCGTAAAGGGCTTTGTGGTATAAAGAGTCATGATCGAAAAACCCTTGACACCGGACGAAAAAGCGGTCCTGTGGTGCATACAGCGTTTCCTCATCGATCACTTGCGCGGGCAGATCATCATCAATCTGGACGGCGTGCGCATTAAAAGCATCGTGGAAACAGTGACCCGCAGGCCGGAAGAAATAGCAGCATAGCCCATCCTGACACGGACGGCTGAGTAAAAATCCGCAGAAGACCTATCCCGACAAGGACGCTCTTCGCGCAAGCGAAGGAGTGTCACTTGCTATCCCCAAAAGATCAAAAATGGCTTGACGACCACGAGGACCAACTCCCCCGGATGGATCGGGGCGGGAAGGTTGGACGACGGCCAATCCTATATCTCGATCAAGTATCCCCAGAGCGGTTTTCTGTGATCCGCACGGTGCAGGACGACGGTCCGACGCCACAGCCGACAACCTATGCGGCGGCGGAATCCCTCCTTATCCACGCCGTCAAAATGGCGCGCCTGTCTGCAATCGAAGTGTATGTGCTGAGCCGTCGGGCGGCAGGGTTGAAGCAGCGGGAGATTGCGGAGGAAACGGGGATGAAGCGGCAGAACGTGAACAGAATGCTGCACCGAACCTTTGGGAAATTACGCAAAGCCTTGCATCAGGAAAATAACCCAGAAACGTAACCACTAAAACAAGATGCGGGACGGGGTGATGCATTGAGTGCCTAGTAACTATTAGAGGCGAATATGGAAAAACAGAAACACTACTGCGAAACGTGCCGGTGCTACTTCGGCAACCACGATACATACGCAAGCCACGTTGCGAACTACGATCACTCTCGTGTCATCCTGAGCCGAAAGCGCGAGCTTGGATACAACAACATGGTTGCGCCGACAGAGGCGAATTACGACTACGTTAATTCAAACCACTATTGGGACAACCTGAGGTGTGATCCGCTTTCGGAAGCAGGCTCGGTTGTTTCTGGGGTCGGGATGCTTGAAGACAATTACGGCGAGAACTCAATGCCTTAGGCATAACGCAAACCAACCAGTAATCGACGGCGGGCCGCAGCTCGAAAAGGCGGAATGAGTGAGAATAGGTGTGTACGCAGGACACCCCGTATTGAACCACGAGGGAACGGTAATATACGTCACGGCCCGAACAATCGCCGAACTGGACAAGCGGGGTTACCTCGGCAGGGACAAGCCTACCGGCCTGAAGTACATCGACCCTAAGGGCTATGAGCTGATACGAGACGGTGAGGTAGGCACGCCGTGGTGGTATGAGCTTGGGCCCGACCTGAGTGGGCCGAATGTGGCAACGTGCAACTGTGAGCGGTGCCGAGAGCGCAGAGAGCTTGGCGATGCGCGGCTGAGTAAAATCAGGGCCGAGCAAGTGGTGGAGGAAGTGAGGGCGTCAAGGCGGGAGCGGAAGAAGATAGCCCGATCAAAGCGGGGTCGCCATGGCAAAGGCCGATAGCGTCAAACCCTGGCGGTGCCCGAAGTGTGGCGCGACGGTGTATGTGACAGAGCAGTTGCATGAGGTGATTTGCTATCTGTATCGGAGGCGGAATAGGGAGTGGCTCAAGGGGTAGGGGGGGCTTTGGGTCCTTCCAACGGGTTGAGCCAGCGGGGGTTGGGTAGTCGCACACTTTCCGTAGCTACAGAGTTCGAAACGAGGTTACCATGGCGTCCATCCGTGCAGCGGCGAAGGTTCTGGGCGTCTCTCATGTCGCGCTCCTGAAAGCAGCGAAGACCGGCTCCCTCAAGCTGAATCCCGACAGAACAGTCAACCTCGAAACAATACGGGAATCGGAGTGGTACCGCAACCGGAAATCGCGGAAACCATCCGGTAACAAGCCGGAGCCCCAGGTTGACTTGTCCGGCGTGGACAAGATCGACCTAGAGAAACGCCTCATCGCCGAGCGAACCGAAGCCCTTCGCTTGGACAACGAGGAACGCAAAAAGAACTTGCTTCCCGCCGATGAGGTGCGCGGAGCAATGGAAGCCATCATCTCCACCACGCGCTCCCATTTGCTCCTGCTCCCGGCGAAGTTGGCGCACAAGGTCTCGTCGTTGACGGACCCCGCCGAATGTCAGGCGGTTATCGACGCGGAAATCAAGGCGGCTCTGAAAGCTCTCAGCGAGACGACGTTTAATGAATGACAGCGTACAGCGTAGCATCGGAGGCAATGCGGGTATTCGCACCGCCTCCGGATTTGACGTGCTCCCAGTGGGCCGACCAGTACAGGCAACTATCAGCCGAAAGTAGTTCCGAGCCGGGGCAGTGGAAAACGCACCCGTTCCAGCGCGCCGTACTCGATGCCATATCGGACCCAAAGGTGCGGCGGGTCGTGGTCAAGGCGTGCACTCAGGTAATCAAGACCGAAGCCATATTGAACGGCATCGGCTATTTCGCGCACATGGACCCCGGCCCGATTCTGGTCCTGCAACCGCGCGATGCGGACGCGAAGGCGTTCTCGAAAGAACGCATCGCCCCGATGATCCGGGATACCCCGGCGCTCAGGGGAATATTCGCCGAGGGCAAGGGTCGGGTAGCAGATAACACCATAGAGCAAAAGATGTTCCGGGGCGGGATGCTTGCGATAGCGTCGGCAGGGTCGGCCCCGAATCTGGCACGGCGCGCGATCCGGTTCTTATTTTGCGACGAGGTAGACAAGTACGTCTCCACGCAAGAGGGCAACCCGATATCGCTGGCCCGGAAGCGGCTGGCAACATTCCGGCATCGGGCGAAGGAAATCCTCACTTGCTCCCCGACATTCGAGGGAAGCGAGATCGACCGCGCCTATTCGCAATCGGACAAGCGCGAGTATTACGTCCCCTGTCCCAAGTGCGGGCATATGCAATCGCTCATGGGGGCGTTTTACAAGCAAGTCCGCTTCGCCGAGTTCGGCACGGTCGAAGAGCGGGCGGCGTCAGCGCGGTATCACTGCGTTGCCTGTGATGCGCCGTGGACAGAGGCGGGGCGCAAGAACGCCGTAGAGCGTGGCGAGTGGCGCGGCGGCGACTTCAACGGTGTCGCCGGTTTCTGGATTTCGGAACTCTATAGCCCGTGGAAAACTTTGGCCGAAATCGTCCACGACTTTCTGACGAAGAAAGACAATCCGTCAGAGCTACAGACGTTCGTCAATACCAGCCTCGCCGAGAACTGGGTAGAAAAAGGCGAAGCCCCGGAGTGGGAAACCCTATCGGCCCGTCGTGAGCCGTACGATCCCGGCACGGTCCCCGCCGGCGGGCTGTTCCTGACCTGTGGCGTCGATGTCCAGCGTGACCGGCTGGAATGCGAGACCGTAGCCTGGGGCCGCAACCGGGAATCATGGTCGGTCGATTACCAGATTTTCGAGGGGCGCACAAGCGAGCCCGCCGTGTGGGCCAAGCTGGAGGAATACCGGACGCGCCTCTTTGCCGCAGAGGGCGGCGCGGAGCTTCCGATATCCCGGATGTTCGTAGACAGCGGTGACGGCACCACGACCAACGATGTGTACAACTGGGTTCGGATGCAGCCGCAATCCCAGGTGCAGGCCATCAAGGGGAGCGACAAGGGGATTCTCCCGGTAGGGCAGCCGTCCCCGGTCGATGTCACGGCGGGCGGCAAGAAGATCAAGGCGGGTCTCAAGATCCGCATGGTGAACGTCAGCTTCTTCAAGGCCGAGTTTTACGCCGACCTGAAGAAGCGCGCGCCGACCGATGATGAGATAGCGCAGGGTTACGGCTATCCTCCCGGCTATTGTCATTTTCCGAGCGGCGGCAACTACGGCGATGAGCATTACAAGCAGCTTTGCGCCGAGCAACTCGTATCGCACCGGAACCGGAAGACGGGCCGCACCAAGACCGAGTGGCAGCAGATGCGGGCGCGCAATGAGGCGCTCGATTGCAGGGTGTATGCCCGCGCCGCCGCATGGGATCTCGGGCTGGATCGTATGCAGGACAAGCACTTCAAGGCTTACGAGGCGCAGATAGAGGCACTCAAGCCCAGGCCGAAGGACGCAGGGACGCAACCGGCCCCGCGTCCCGTGCGGCATGAATCGAAATGGTTGGGAGGCAGGGAAAGAGGATGGCTGAAAAGGTGAGAGGGCGCAAGCCCAAGAACATTGACGAGGGATTTGTGGCCGCCATTGAGGGGCCCGCGCCAGATCCCGTGCGCTACAAGTACACAAACGTCATGCTCTCCAATGCCGCCGACATCAACCGCTTCGGCGATGAAGGATGGGAGCTTGTGTCCGTCATCCCGGCCCCGCTCGATAGGGCCGTGTATTACTTCCGCAAGAGGATTTAATGGCGACATCTTGGACGGCATCCGATATCGAAGCCCTTGAGGCGGCGATAAAGGTAGGGGCTCGCGTAGTCCAGTTTTCCGATGGCAGGAAAATTGAGCGATATTCATTGCCCGAAATGATGGACCTCCTCCGTACTATGCGCGAAGAGGTGGCCGGGGAGACCACGGCCACCGCGCGCACCACCTACGCCGTCACCTACAAGGGATAACGTGAAAGCAAATTGGTTAGATAAAGCTATCGCGTGGACATCCCCCGCGTGGGGCGCGAAGCGCATCCGCAACCGCATCGCCGCCAACGTGCTGTTCTCGTATGAGGGCGCAAGGCGCGACAGGCGCACCGGCGGATGGACTACGGCGGGGACGAGTGCCGATGCAGAGATCGGCCCCGATCTTGTTACCCTGCGCGACCGGAGCAGGGATCTTGTCCGCAATAATCCATATGCGGCGGCGGCAGTAGATGAGCTTGCGGCTCAGTGCGTGGGGACTGGCATCACGGCGCAGCCGAAGAACACTAAGCTCGCCGAGGCGTGGAAGATTTGGATCAATGAGTGCGACGCCTACGGGCAGCAGGACTTCTACGGCCTGCAAGATCTTGTCACCCGCACCGTAATCGAGTCGGGCGAGTGCCTCATTCGCATACGCCCCCGCAAGAGCGATGACGGCTTGCGGATTCCGATGCAGATTCAGGTCTTGGAGCCCGACTACCTCGACCACAACAAGACGGGCAAGAACGGCGCCAACCGCGTCATTCAGGGCGTGGAGTTCGACCCCATCGGGCGGCGCGTAGCCTACTGGCTCTTTGGCGACCACCCCGGCGACAACGACTCGTTCAGGAGATTCACCTCGCAGAGCTACCGCGTCCCCGCCGAGGGCGTCCTCCATGTCTACCGCAAGCGCAGAACACAGGTGCGCGGAGTGCCATGGCTTGCGCCCGTCATGATTTCGCTCAGGGATCAGGACGAGTATTTCGAGGCCGCCATCGTCAAGAAGAAGATCGAGGCGTGTTTCTCGGCAATTGTCGTGCAGAACGAAGGCCCGGACATCAACCCGGTCGGAAGTACCGCAACCAATAGCGACGGCCAACTTGAGGAGAGCATGGAACCGGGAATGATCCGGTACTTGCGCCCCGGCGAGGACATCAAGTTCGGCGCGCCGGCAGGACAGGGTGACGGATACCGTGAGTTTATGCGGGATCTCCAGTGTCGCATTGCATCCGGTATCGGCGTCACCTACGAGCAGCTTACGGGCGACCTGTCCAACGTGAACTATTCATCCTATCGCGCCGGGCACCTTTCGTTCAGAACGAAGATGGATCAGTTCAGATGGCTTTGTCTCGTTCCCATGTTCCTTGATCCCGTCTACAAGTGGTTTGTGAATTACGCCGTTGCATCTGGCTTTGGCCCGGACATCGACTACGGCGTCGAGTGGTCAATGCCGGGATTCGCCAGTGTAGACCCCGAGAAGGACGCGCGCGCCTTCGTTGCCAAAATTCGTTCTGGCATCAAGACGTGGGCACAAGCAATCGGCGAAGAGGGGTACGACCCCGAAGAGCAACTCGGAGAAATTGCGGAATGGAATAAGCGCATTGATGCTGCGGGGGTGGTATTCGATTGTGACCCGCGCAAGAGAACATCTGCGGGGCAACAGGTGACAGAGAGCGTCCCCGCAAAGCGAGAGGCAGAAGGAGAAGTCAATGGCGAAAATTAAAGTTCCAATGCAGATGCTTGGGGCTGAGATCCTTGCGGCTGAGTCCGAAGAGGATCGGCGCTTCAAACTCAAGTGGTACACGGGCGCGACCGTCCCGCGATACTCATGGGATGAGGGATCGTACAAGCTCACGCTGTCGATGGAGCCTAGGCACATCCGCATGGGCCGCCTGCAATCCGGCAAGGCTCCGCTCCTCAACTCGCATTCGAGTTTCGACCTCTCGAACGTTATCGGCATCGTCGAATCCGCCGACACTGACGGCAACGCCATTGCCCGCATGAGTCCCCGCGCCGAAGTCACCCCGTTCTGGGAGGACGTTCGGGCGGGCATCATCCGCAACGCCAGTGTTGGCGCGCACATTCACAAGTTGCAGGACGTTAGCAAGAAGGACAAGGAAGGCAACGTCCTTGAGCGCGCCTATCTCGCCACAGATTGGGAGCCGATGGAAGTTTCCCTTGTGCCCATCGGCGCAGACCCCAGGGCCGGGATGTCGGCCAATCTCGAAGACAAGGAACGATTCACGGAAGCCGAGATCGTCTCGGTTTCCTTCACCGGGGCTTCGGCCCGCTTGGAGACCACTATGAAGGAAGATACCGCTCTGGCGGGACAGGAAGCCCGCACCAGGAAGGAAGAGGAAGAGAAACTCGCCGCCGAGGCCGCCGAGGCCGAACGGAAGCGCATCATCGAAGCCGGGATTGCGAAGGAGCGCGCCCGCGTGCAGGCGATCAACGCCACTCTGAAGGCACTTGGGTTGCCGCAGTCCTTCGGAAGCATTCACATCGAGAAGGGCACGGACGCCGACACCTTCAACAAGCTCGCCATTGACAAGAAGGCCGAGGAGCTTAGTATCCCTCCCACTCCCCCCACTGACGGACACTCCCCCGCCGAAGTTCTGACTGACGAGGCCGACAACCGGCGGCGCGGAATGGTCGGCGCGATGCTGAACCGCTTCGAGGAGGGGGCGTTCGCCTTCGACGAGAAGAACACGGAGTTCGTCTTCGACAAGAACAAAAAGGCCAAACTGTGGGAAGGCAGCCGCCCCTACATGGGCCTGTCCCTGCTCGACTGCGCCAAGGAGTGCCTGACCGCGCGCGGCATCCGCTGGCAATCGAAGAACCAGAGCGAGATCGTGTCCCTCGCGTTCCAGTCCACCAGCGACTTCCCGTACATCCTGGCCGACTCCGCGAACAAGACCCTGCGCGCCGGGTACGAATTGGCCCCGAGCCCGTGGAAGCTCATCGCCGCGCAGAGATCGGCCCGTGACTTCAAGTCGCAGTATGAACTCACGCTCGATTCCAGCGTCCGCCTCGGGAAAGTCCCCGAGTCCGGGGAATATGCCCGTGGGTATCTGACGGAAGGGCGCGAGTCGTGGAAGATCGCCCCTTACGGTCAGATCATCGCCGTGACCCGTACCGCCGTTATCAACGACGATCTCGGGGCGTTCACACGGATTCCCTTCATGCTCGGGCAGGAAGTGGCCGCGAACGAGGCCGATATCGTGATCGGGCTCATCGTCGCCAACGGAAACATGGCAGACGGCGTGAAACTGTTCGATGCGAGTACCCACAAGAACTATGTCGCCTCCGGTTCAGGTGCGGCGATCTCCGTGTCTTCGCTTGCGGCCACCGCGCTCAAGATGATGACGCAGACCAGCCCCGGCGGGAAGCCCCTCTCGCTCATGCCGAAGTACCTGCTGGTCCCAGCCGCCCAGGCGACGTTGGCCGTGCAGTACACCTCCAGTACCCCCGCCGTTACCGAGGCGGCGAAGGTGAACCCCTACGCGGGCCAGTTGATCCCGCTGGTGGAACCCCGGCTCGATGCCAACAGCATCACCGCCTACTGGTATCTGTTCGCCGATCCCATGAGCGCGAACGGCACCGTGCTGGTGTACTCCTACCTCGCCGGTCAGAGTGGCCCCACGACCGAGACCCGCATGGGCTTCGACGTGGACGGCATGGAAATCAAGGTGCGTGAGGACTTCGGCGCGGGCGTGGTGGACTATCGCGGCGCTGCGATGAACCACGGCTCCTAGAACTACGGCTCCTAACTTTTCCCAATAATCATTGACAGGGGCGGCTCCCGATTGGGGGCCGTTCCTGTTTATGGAGACATCGTATGAAGAACTACATTTCCGAAGGCAAGTTTTTGAATGTCGCCTGCACTCACCCCTCCGCCCCCAATTCCGGCGACCCCGTTATTTTCGGAGCGATCCCCGGCGTGGCCGTCACGGATGAGGGCGACGGCGGCAACGCTTCTACGGATACCACTGTCTGCACCAGTGGCATTTTCAAACTCAGCGTGAAGGGCCACAACGGCAGCGCCAACGCGGCTATCACTGCTGGCGCGCTCATCTATTACAAGAGCACTGCAACCCCAGTCCTCAACCTCGACAACAGCGGGGTTGCCTTTGGTTATGCGCTCGAAGCCGTTGATTCCGGCGCGACAAGCACCATCAAGGTTCTCATCAAGTAGATGTTCGACTTCGCCGCCCACAATCCGGTTTTCCTTGCTACGTTCGGGGAGTCCTTTTCCCTCGTGCGTAACATCGACTTGCTGGATGCCTCCCCAGCAACGGAACCCTTTCAGGCCATCAATACCGCTTTTGACGCGCTTGAGGGGGTTCCCCCTGGGGATCTCAGTTCGTACCTTCGCCTATGGGTAAACGTCGCCGATTTCACGACGCTACCCGCGAAGGGTGATGAAGTGCTGACGGCGACGACCGCCTACAAGATCTCCGATATCGACCGCGACGATTCAGGCGGAATGCTCATGCTGTGCAGATTCGATAGGGCATTGGATGAGTAAGCCGGTCAACATCTACGTCAAGAAGAAGCTGCAACTTGGCAAGCTCAACTTCTCGCAGCGGCAAATGCTGGCGGTCGGAAATGCGGGCCTGAACTCCATCAAGGCCAGAACCAAGAAGGCCCTTGATGCCGAGGACAAGCCCGCGAAGCTCAAGAGCAAATCGTGGGCCAAGATCAAATCCCGTAACGGCCTCCGCAACGTGAAGGACTTGCGCGGCACCGGCAAGATGTACACGGATGCCATAGCGAAGTATCGCGGCAGAGAGGCCAAACGCAAGAACAAGTTGAAGAACGTCGGCCACTTGATGGACCAGATCCTTGTGCGGAAGGTGAGCGAGAATCGCGCCTACATCGTGGAACCGTCTACGGCACCGGGGCGCATGAAGGCGCGCGGCAATGCGGAAATGCTCATGCTGTCGCCGACCGATCAACGCGCCATCAAGGACGCAGCCGGTCGCGCCTTCACCAAAATCAAAAACGGCCTCGTAAAGGTCTACGCGAAAAAGCCCAATGCTTAAACCCTCCGACCTCAGGGACGATCTCGTTACGTACCTCCGCTCCATGCCCGATCTCGTGCAGGCGATGGACGGCGACCCGGAGAATATCTTCGCCCATGTGAACGAGTACCCCATCGGGGACAATTTCGATTCGGCCCTAAGAAACCTCAAGTCCCCGCGCCTCATGGTGCGCTATCGCTATCCGGGGCAAGCCGCCGAGGGAATGGGCCATTCGCACACGCTGAGCATCTACGCGCGCCCCAAGGCGGGACACACCTACGAGGACTTGCTTGACCTCATCGTGAACGGCATCCCCACGGGCCGCACGATTACGTTTGAGAACGACTGCTTCAACGACGATGTATGTCCCGCCGCGTTTACCTTCACGGAGCCGACGCCCGACGAGGAAGGAACTGAGTTTTTGCAAATCGATATCACAGTTGACGAACGATAGGAGAAACCAATGCCAGCCAATGATAGGGA
>ENA-UOUL01002891-UOUL01002891.1-bioreactor-metagenome-genome-assembly--contig:-NODE-2891-length-18840-cov-4.764803_pt1 | contig 18840 bp, 21 predicted proteins | sample MGYA00249838_ERZ747220 | MGnify/ENA primary metagenome ERZ747220 (study PRJEB28778, sample SAMN05720191) | bioreactor metagenome | isolation source: Anaerobic biogas reactor | place: USA:Washington...
ATATGCCCATCACCAAGACCACGGGCGGCCTGGTGGTGCTGCCCAAGGACCATCACCTCATTGCGCAAATCACCATGACGGTGGAGCGGCAGGTAAAGATTGCCATGGCCGTGTGCTGCCAATGCAACATGTGCACCATCATGTGCCCGCGCAATCACCTGGGCTTGCAGGTAGAGCCGCACAAGGCCATGCGCGCCATCGCCAACGGCGACAGCAAGCTGCTGGGCAATGTGAACAGCGTGCTGGCCTGCTGCAGCTGCAACCTGTGCACCCACTACGCGTGCAACTTTGGCCTGACGCCCGGCACCGTGATGACCAACATCAAAAATGAACTGGCCCGCGCTGGCGTGCGCCCGGTGACCGAGCAGGAGATCACGCTGGACACGTCGCTGGAGACCAAGCGCATCCCCATCTCGCGGCTGATTGCCCGCATGGGGCTGAGCGCCTACAACCGCCCGGCGCTATACAACCCGGCGCCTGTGACGCCACAGAGCGTAACGCTGCCGCTCAAACAGCACCTGGGCGCCCCGGCGCAGCCTGCGGTACGCCCGGGCGAACGGGTGACCAAGGGCCAAATTATCGCCCGCATGGCACAGGACGCGCTGGGCGCCGACATGCACGCCAGCATGGACGGCACCGTGGATTCCGTCACCGACAGCGCCATCCGCATCAACGGCTGAGGAGGGATGAAATAGTATGTACGCAATTGGTGTCGTGGAAACCCTCAGCATCCCGCTGGGCATTCTGGCAGGCGATCAGATGCTTAAGACGGCGGATGTGCGCCTGCTGTCCGCGCAGACAGTGTGCGCCGGTAAATACATCGTGGTGGTGGCCGGTGAGGTAGCCGCTGTGCGCTCCGCCGCCAGCGCCGGTGTAGAAAGCGCCGCCCATGGCTTGGTGGACAGCCTTGTCATTCCCAATGTGGATGCCAGAGTCATCCGGGCGATGCAGGGCGCCTGCGATATCGGTCAGGTTCAGGCCGTCGGCGTGGTGGAGACCTTTTCCCTGGCTTGCGCCATCCAGGTGGCCGATGCGGCGGTCAAGGCCGCCAACGTCGAGCTGATTGAGGTGCGCCTGGGCCGCGGCCTGGGCGGCAAGTCCTTCGTCATCCTCACCGGCGAGGTGGCCGCCGTGCGCGCCGCCATCGATGCCGGGGAGCACGCCGAAAATACCGAGGGGCTGGTCGTCTCCAGCGTGGTCATCCCCTCCCCCCATCCGGACATGGTCCGCGCGCTGATGTAAGCATCCGCGCGCCGGCATATGTATATCAAACAGATTAAACAAAGGAGAACAAGGATATGTTGGAAGCATTGGGTATGGTAGAAACCAAGGGGCTGGTCGGCTCCATTGAAGCTGCGGACGCCATGGTGAAGGCGGCCAATGTGCGCCTGATCGGCAAGGTGTTGGTAGGCGGCGGGCTGGTCACCGTGATGGTGCGCGGCGATGTGGGCGCGGTCAAGGCCTCGGTAGAGGCAGGCGGCGCTGCGGCCAAGCGCGTAGGCGAACTGGTCAGCGTGCACGTCATCCCCAGGCCGCATGACGATGTGGAGGGCATTCTGCCCGCCATCGGATAACGCCATGAAAAAGATCATCAACAGCCCCGAGCGCTTCATCCCCGAAATGCTCGAGGGCATTTATGCAGCCCATCCCAAAGAGCTGACCCATGCCGGGGACGACCTGCACTGCCTGATCAACGCCCGCAAGCACCCGGGCAAGGTAGGCCTGGCCACGGGCGGCGGCTCGGGCCACCTGCCGCTGTTTCTGGGCTATGTGGGCGAGGGCATGCTGGATGGATGCGCCATCGGCGATGTGTTCCAGTCCCCCAGCCCTGAGCAGATGCTGGCCGTCACCCGCGCCATCGATCAAGGCGCCGGCGTGCTGTACATCTACGGCAACTACAACGGCGACATCTTCAACTTCGACATGGCGGCCGAGATGGCCGACTTTGAGCACGGCATCCGGGTGCAGAGCGTGGTAGCCGGTGAGGATGTGGCCTCCCCCGCGGCCCTGCCCGGCGAGCCCAACCGCCGCCGGGGCGTGGCGGGCATCTTCTTTGTGTACAAGTGCGCGGGCGCCGCGGCCTCAGCGGGGCTGCCGCTGGACGAGGTAAAGCGCGTGGCCGAAAAGGCATGCGCCAATGTGCGCACGCTGGGCGTTGCCCTGAGCAGCTGCACCGTGCCCAAGGTGGGCCGGCCCAGCTTTGAGATCGCCGACGACGAGATGGAGATCGGCATGGGCATCCACGGCGAGCCCGGCATCCGCCGCGGCAAGCTGCTGAGCGCGGACGACATCGTGGACGAGATGGCTCCGCCCATCCTGAACGATCTACCCCTGGCCCGCGGGGATGAGGTGGCTGTGCTGGTCAACGGCCTGGGCGGCACGCCGCTGGAGGAGCTATATGTGATGTACAGGCGCCTGGCCCAGATCCTTGAGCAAAAGGGCCTCCGCGTATACCGCAGCTATGTGGGCGAGTATGCCACCTCCATGGAGATGGCCGGCGCCTCGATCTCGCTGATGAAGGTGGATGGGGAGCTGAAAGGCTACCTGGACGCCCAGGCAGATACCCCCTTCTTCAAGCAATATCAGCAATAGGAGCGCAGGATGGACGCAAAAGCCTTTGCCGCCCTGCTGGCCCGGTGGGCGCAGGTGATGGAGGACAATAAAGAGGAGCTGATCCGCTTGGACGGCCTGTGCGGGGACAGCGACCTTGGGTTGACCATGAGCGCAGGCTTTGCCGCCGCCGCGCAGGAGGCCGCCGCCAGCGAGGAGCAGGACATCGGCAAGCTCTCCTACATGGCGGGCAAGGCCATGGCCTCGGCCGTCCCCTCCACCATGGGCACGCTGATGGCCTCCGGCCTGATGAACGCGGGCAAGGCCCTGCGCGGCCGCGAAATACTGGACGCCCGCGGGCAGACAGACTTCTTCCGGGCCTATTATGAGGGCGTGCAGGCGCGCGGCAAGGCCGAGCCCGGCGACAAGACCTTTCTGGATGGGCTGAAGCCGGCGCTGGACGCCATGGAGGCCGGGCTGTCGGACGGGCAGGCGCTCTCCCCCATCGCCCAGGCGGCAGCCAATGCCGCGCAGCAGGGCTATGAGCAAACCCGGGGTATGCTGGCCAGGCACGGCCGCATGGCCATCCGCGGCGAAGCCTCCCGCGAGTATCTGGACCCAGGGGCAGCGGTGGCCGCGCTGCTGGTGCGTACATGGGCCGATCAAGTGACAGGCGGTTGAAGATGATGCGAATCACAGTGCGTGAGATTGCCAGCCAGGCAGGGGTATCCCCGGCCACGGTGTCTCTGGTGCTCAACAACAAAAAGGGCGTGAGTGAGCAGACCAGGCGCCGGGTGCAAAAGGTGCTGGACCGCCACAACTACAAGCCCAGCCCCATCCGCCGCAGGCAGAATCACTTCCGCCTGGTCATCATCAAATACCGCACCCACGGCATGGCCGTGGAAGAAAACCAGGGCTTCATCGCCTCCATCATCGACCAGGTGGAGCAGGAATGCCGGCGGCTCAACTTTCACCTCATCATGCGCAACTGCGATGCCCAGCACGCGGATGCCTGCATCGCGGATATCCAGCAGGACCCGCCGGACGGCATCATCTTGGTGGGCACCGAGCTGCCCCGCGAAGATTACTGGGTGCTGGACCGCCTGCAGGTGCCGCTGGTGGTGCTGGACAACAGCATGCAGTTTGAAAAATATGACAGCGTGGTCATGGACAACGAGGGCATCCTGCGCACCGCGGTGCTGCACCTGTACGAGCTGGGTCACCGGCAGATCGGCTACTTCAAAAGCAACCGCCAGATTAACAACCTGGACGAGCGCTACGCCGGCTACCTGCTCACCATGAACGAGCTTGGCCTGCCCGTGCCCGAGCCGACGGAGCTGGCCACCACCCTCAACGGCGCCTACCGGGACATGAAGAAGCTGATCGAGATCGGGCAGTACAAGCCCCAGGGCGCGGTGGTGGCGGACAACGATTCCATCGCCATCGGCGCTGCCAAGGCCATCCAGGAGGCGGGCTACAACCTTCCCCGCGACCTGTCCATCATCGGGGTGGATGATATTCCCTACAGCGCGATCACCACGCCGGCGCTGAGCACGGTGCGCATCTCGCGCTCCACGCTGGGCACGCTGGCGGTGGAAATGATACAAAAGCGGGTGCTGCACCCCGACTGGCCCACCATGCAGGTAAAGATCGCCGGCAGCCTGATCCAGCGGGCCAGCACGCGCAGCCCGGCTGCGGGAAAGGAGCCCTGACATGCTGGCAGGACGGGTGATGGGCATGGTGGTCAGCACCAACAAGGTGGATTCCTTGCGGGGCTGCAAGCTGCTGATTGTACAGCCCATTGAGCTGCGCACCCAGCGGCTGCTGGACGACTATGTGGTCTGCGTGGATGACGTGGGTGCAGGCCCGGGGGACATTGTATTCTGCGCGTACGGCAGCTCCTCGCGCCAGACGGACAGCACCAGGGACATCGCCTCCGACTACAGCATTTACGGCATCATCGACAGCATCGACATGTATGGCAGCCGCGTCTACGACAAGGCAGAGGAGGATTATTCATGCAACTGGCCAGAGTGATCGGCAGCATTGTCAGCACCCGCAAGTCCGACCGTCTGGTCGGCCTCAAGCTGCTGGTGGCTGTGCCCATCGACATGGATACCATGGAGGAGAAGGGCGCGCCCTTCATCACCGTGGATACCGTGGGCGCAGGCGAGGGGGAGATTATCATGTGGGCGGGTGGCAGCTCCTCCCGCCAGACCGATCTGACCACCTCAAAGCCCGTGGATAGCGCCATCATCGGCATTGTGGACCATGTGGACATCGGCGGCCGGCGCGTGTACGACAAGGGCGCGCCGGCGAAGTGAGGCTCAAGTGAAGATAGGACGGGTGACCGGCACGGTGGTATCCACCATCAAATATGAGGATTACCGCGGCTTCAAGCTGCTCAAGGTGCGCCCCATCGACCTTGAGGGCGCCTTTTCGGGCGAGGAGGTGGTGGCGCTGGACGCCGCCAACGCGGGCGTGGGCGACACGGTGCTCATCAACAATGACGGCGGCTCGGCCCAGATGGTCATGGGCGATAAAAAGCTCGTCGCCTCCGTCACCATCTGCGGCGTGGTGGATCACTACACCTACTGCGGCAAGACGACCTTTACCCATTAGGAGGCAGCTGTGAACATTGGCCGCGTGGAGGGCACGGTGGTGTGCACCATCAAGACCGGCAGCCTGGAAGGGCTGAAGCTGTTGGTGGTGCGCCAGATTGTCAACGGGCAGGACAAGGGCCTGGTGATCGCGGCGGATGCCACGCGCCAGGCCGGCCGGGGCGATGTGGTGTACATGATTGGCCGCAAGGAGGCCGCCCTGATGCTGGACCTGAAGGACCCGCCGCCCAGCGACCTGACCATCGCCGGCATCATCGACCCGGAGACGCTGTAGTTCCTGCGGACGAGCGAGGGCGCGCTGTGTGCTTCTCATAGGCGTAATCCGGGGATGACAGGCATCGTGCCGTACAACAAGCAACCGACGCAATGCGCGCCGGTTGTTTTTATTACTGACAGTATTAGTTCAACATCTGACTGATTTTCTGCGCCAGGGCGGCGGCCAGGGGGACGCTGCTGTCCGGGCTCAGGTGCATCCAGTCGATGGGGCTGGGGTTGACGTATGGGTTGCTGTCCAGGTAGTCGCAGCCCATCTCCCCCGCCACCTGGGCCATCAGGGCGGGCAGCGCATGGCTCTTCTCAGCGCAGCCTGCCCCCATGCCGGCGGCAGCGGGCGTGTCATAGATCCGCGCGTCGATCACCATGGGCGCCACCACCAAGATGCGCGGCTCTTGCCGCCAGACGGCCAGCGACTGAGCCTTTGCAATCAGCCGCCGCAGGCCATCGGCGATGTTTTGCGCGGTGGCCGAAAAGCGCTGCTTGCAGTCGTTGGTACCCAGCATGAGGAGCAGCAGATCCAGCGGCGCGTGGGCCAGCATGGCGGGCACAAGATGCGTCAAGCCGTTGAGCCCCTCGTTGATGGGGTCCTCAAACACGGTGGTGCGGCCGTTCACGCCGTTTTCGGCCAGCAGCCACTCCTCCCCCAGCTGGCGGGCCAGCTGCATGGGCCAGCGCAGGTCATCATCAAACCGGCCGCCGCTAACGGCGTCATAGCCCCAGGTGTTGGAATCCCCATAGCACAGGATATGCCTTTTGTTCATTGATACGCGTCCTTCAAATTTTTATGTGTATTTTAGCCGATTTAACCAGGGTGCACAAGGCGCTTGACAGGATGGGCAAAGCAAGGCTATAATCCTTGCGTTCGCAATGATTGCGAACGCAATCTTTTAACGCATTGCCTTCAGGAGGATATATGCCCGCCATTACCAGAGACCTCAACGTGCTGGCCCGATGCGGCAACCAGTTCAGAAGCAGCCGCCTGACGGACCTGCAGCTGACCGCCGCGCAAAGCCCCTACATTTTGCATATCTGCGCCCGGCCCGGCATGTCCCAGGAGCAGGTGGCCCATGCGCTGCACGTCAACCCCTCCAATGCCGCGCGCCAGCTGGCCATGCTGGAGCAGCACGGCTACATCACCCGCACCACAAGCCCCCAGGACAGGCGGCTGATGGCGCTGCACCCGACCGACAAGGCGCTGGCCGCGGTGCCCAAAATCCGCGGCGTTAACCAGCAGTGGCACGACTATCTGACCCAGGGCATGGACAGCAGCGAGCTGGCCGTGCTGGAAGACCTGCTGGAGCGCATGCGCCACCGCGCGGTGGCGTGGGCCGTCGGGGAGGATAGCGCGCCTTGAACACGCTGCTGCAATACCTCAAGCCGCATACCGGCATCATGACGTGGACCTTTACCGTCAAGCTGTTTGCCGCCATGATGGATCTGCTGATCCCCTCCATTCTGGCACGCATCATTGATAAGATTGTCCCCCTGGGCGAGCCGCGCCAGATCTACCTTTGGGGCGGGCTGATGGTGCTGTGCGCGCTGCTGGCCATCGCCACCAACATCTACGCCAACCGCATGGCGGCCCTTACCTCGGGCAAGGTGACCCGCGCCGTGCGGCACGACCTGTTTGCCAAGATCAGCAGCCTGTCCATGGCGCAGATTGACGGCATCAGCCTGTCCTCCGCCGTATCACGGCTGACCACCGATACCTACAACATCAACCAGTTCCTTAACCGCATGCAGCGCATGGGCGTGCGTGCGCCCATTTTGCTGATCGGCGGGCTGGTGATGACGCTGACGCTGGACTTTCGCCTGACGCTGGTGCTGGTGCTGACGCTGCCCTTCATCTCGCTGATTGTCTACCAGGTGACCCGGCGCACGGTGCCCCTGTATACCAAGCAGCAGACCGTGCTGGACCGCCTGGTACGCGTGATGCAGGAGAACATCACCGGCATCCGCATCATCAAGGCCTTGTCCAAGACAGAGTATGAGCAGCAGCGCTTTGACGGCGTCAATGGCACGCTGGCCAATACCACCCAGCGCGCCGGGCGGGTGGCCGCGCTCAGCAACCCGCTGACCTCGCTGACGCTCAACTTGGGCCTGACGCTGGTGGTGCTGGCCGGCGGCTTTCTGGTCAACCGCGGGATGTCCACCCCGGGCACCATCATCGCATTCCTCAACTACTTTATGATCATTTTGCAGGCCATGATGGGCATCACGCGCATCTTCATCATGTCCTCCCGGGGCGTCGCCTCGGCCGGCCGCGTGGCTGAGGTGCTCAACATGCCCCAAGACCTGGCCGTGATTGCAGGCCCTCCGCAGGCTGAAACCGAGGATCATCTGGTGTTTGACCGGGTCAGCTTCAGCTACAACAAGGTGGAGAACAACCTGGAGGGCATCAGTTTCCGCCTGAAGCGAGGGGAGACGCTGGGCATCCTGGGCGCCACAGGCAGCGGCAAAACCACGCTGGTTAACCTGCTGCTGCGCCTGTACGACCCGGACAGCGGCCGCGTGCTGCTGGGCGGGCGGGATATGCGCACCCTGCCGCCCGAAGACCTGCACGGCAAGGTGGGCGTAGTCTTTCAAAACGACTTTTTGATGGCCGATACCATCCGCGAAAATATCCGCTACTACCGGGACATCCCCGATGAGCGCGTGTGGCAGGCGGCGGAGGATGCGCAGGCCGCTCAGTTTATCCGCGATACCGAGCAGGGGCTGGATCATATGGTGGCCCAGAAGGGCAACAACCTGTCCGGCGGGCAAAAGCAGCGCCTGCTGATAGCCCGGGCGCTGGCAGGCGACCCGGAGCTGCTGATACTGGACGACGCGTCCTCCGCCCTTGACTACCGCACCGATGCCTCGCTGCGCCGTGCACTGCACCGCCGCTACGGGGATACCACGTCCATCATCATCGCCCAGCGCGTATCCTCCATCAAGGGGGCCGACCGTATCCTGGTGCTGGAGGAAGGCCGCGAGATCGGCTACGGCACCCATGATGAGCTGATGGAGGGCTGCCCCACCTACCGCGAAATCGCCCTCACCCAGATGGGCGCGGAAGGAGGTGCGCGCGATGTCTAACCCCCGCATGATGGGCCGCCTTTCCCGCGGCGACCTGAGCGGCGATAAACGGCAGGACAACCAGGTGCATACCTCGCGCTGGCTTCTGCTGCGTCGCATGTGGCGCTACCTGGGCCGCTACCGCTTTTTGCTGATGCTGGCCATGGTGCTGGTGGTGCTGACCAACCTGGTGGCGCTGGTAGGGCCCAAGCTGTCCGGCCTGGCGATCGACGCCATCGGCGTGGGCCAGGGGCAGGCTGATTTCCCCCTGCTGTTTACCTACACCGGGCTGATGGCGCTGTGCTACCTGGCCTCCTCCATCTTCCGCTATCTGCTCAGCCGCGTCACCCTCAAGCTGACGCGAAACACCACCTACCGCATGCGCAAGGATGTGTTTGACAAGCTGGTCACGCTGCCGGTCAGCTTTTTTGACGGCCGCCAGGCGGGCGACCTGATCAGCGTGATGAGCTACGACGTGGACACCGTCAACGAAAGCCTGTCCACCGACTTTTTGCAGATTCTGGAGAGCGTGATCACCGTCAGCGTATCGCTGATCATGATGCTGACCATTCAGCCGGCGCTGGTTGCCATCTTCGCGGTGACGGTGCCGCTGACGGTGATCTACACCCGTTGGGTCACCCGGCGCACCCGCCCCATGTTCCGCCGCAGAAGCGCCAAGCTGGGCGAGCTCAACGGCTTTATGGAGGAGATGATCGGCGGCCAGAAGACCACCAAGGTCTACGGCCGCGAGGCCGAGGTGCTGCGCGACTTTGACGGCAAAAATGACGAGGCAGTCGATGCCTACACCACCAGCGAATACTACGGCACCATCATCGGGCCGTCGGTCAACTTCATCAACAACATCTCGCTGGCGCTGATCAGCGTGTTCGGCTCGCTGATGTATCTGGCGGGCAGCGTGGGGCTGGGCGATATCTCCAGCTTTATCCAGTATTCCCGCAAGTTTTCCGGCCCCATCAACGAGACCGCCAACATTCTGGGCGATCTGCAAAGCGCCTTTGCCGCGGCCGAGCGCGTATTCCGCCTGATTGACGAGCCGGCGGAGAAGCCCGACGCCCCCGGTGCCAATGTACTCACCAATGTGCGCGGCGATGTACAGGCGCAGGATGTGGACTTCAGCTACATCCCCGGCATACCGGTCATCCGTCAGTTCAACATGCACGCCCGGCCCGGCGCGCTGACGGCCATCGTCGGCCCCACGGGGGCGGGTAAGACCACGCTGATCAACCTGCTGATGCGCTTTTACGATATAGATTCGGGCACCATCAAGGTGGATGAGCAGGACATTTACGGCCTTACCCGCAAAAGCCTGCGCAGCGCCTACAGCATGGTGTTGCAGGACAGCTGGCTGTTTCATGGCACGGTGCTGGATAACATCGCCTACGCCAGGCCCGAGGCCACCCGCGAGGAGGTGGAGCAGGCAGCCCGCGCCGCCCGCATCCACGGCTTTATCAGCAAGCTGCCCCAGGGCTATGACACCCTCATCGGCGATGACGGCGTCAACATCTCCAAGGGGCAAAAGCAGCTGCTCACCATCGCGCGGGCCATGCTGTCCGGCGCGCCCATGCTGATATTGGACGAGGCCACCTCCAACGTGGACACCCAGACAGAGCGCCGCATCCAGGAGGCCATGCGCAGGCTGATGGCCGGCCGCACCGCCTTTGTGATTGCCCACCGCCTGTCCACCATTGAGAATGCAGACAACATTCTGGTGGTGCGCGACGGCAACATCGTGGAGCAGGGCACCCACGAGCACCTGATGCGCCAGCAGGGCTTTTACGCCCAGCTATATGCCGCGCAGTTTGAAACGGCATAACAGCCGCAAAAACAACGAACGATTTCAGGAAAACCGATTGACAAGTTCGGTTATCTTTGCTAAGATGCTTCGGGTTCAAAGCACGCGCCAACTGCATGCATGCCCACGACGAAACGAGGCGACACATGAACTGCGTTTTGCAAGGCGGCCTGGTGTATCTGGACGGACAGTTCATCAGGGGGAGTGTTTTCATCAGGGATGGCGTGGTCACCGCCATCGGGGACGGGGTTCCCTCCCCCACGGACAGGGTGATCAACTGCACAGGACGTCACATTTTTCCGGGTTTCACAGATGTACATGTTCATCTGAGGGAACCCGGTTTTTCGTACAAGGAGACCATGGCGACCGGCACCCTGTCCGCCGCGCGCGGCGGATACACGGCGGTATGTGCCATGCCCAACCTCAACCCCGTGCCCGACAGCATGCCCGCCCTGCAAACGCAGCTGGATATGATTGCCCGAGGCGCAGTGGTGCGGGTACTGCCCTATGGGGCCATTACCCGGGGGCAGCAGGGCAGCGAGTTGGCCGACATGACGGGCATGGCCCCGCATGTGGCCGGCTACAGCGATGACGGGCGCGGCGTGCAGGGCGACGCGCTGATGCGCCAGGCCATGCTCGAGGCCAAGCGCCTGGGCAAGGTGGTCGTCGCCCACTGCGAGGACGAAAGCCTACCCCACGGCGCGGTGAACGACTGTGCCTGGGCACGGCAGCAGGGGCTTAGCCTCAACGACCCGGCCAGCGAATGGGCGCAGGTGAAGCGCGACCTTAAGCTGGTGCGCGAGACCGGCTGCCGCTACCATGTGTGCCATATCTCCACCGGCCAGAGCGCCCGCCTGATCCGCCAGGCCAAGCAGGAGGGGTTGGACGTAACCTGCGAAACCGCGCCCCATTACCTGCTGCTGGATGACAGCGCGCTGCAGGACGACGGCCGCTTCAAGATGAACCCGCCGCTGCGCAGCGCGGACGACCGCCGGGCACTGGTTGAGGCGCTGCTGGACGGCACCATCGACATGATGGCCACCGACCATGCCCCTCACAGCGTCCAGGAAAAGGCAGGCGGCCTTAAGGGCAGCCTAAACGGCGTGGTGGGGCTGGAGTGCGCCTTTCCCCTGCTGTACGCGCGGTTGGTGAAGCCCGGCATGCTGCCGTTAAAGCGGCTGATTGATCTGCTGCACCACCAGCCAAACCGACGCTTTGACATTGATACGGCGCTGGCAGTGGGTAAACCCGCCAACCTATGCGTGTGGGACCTTGATCGTCCAGTGCGCATCGACCCCGAGCAGTTTGTCAGCCTGGGGCGCAGCACGCCCTTTGCGGGCGAGGAAGCGCTGGGCGCGTGCGTGCTGACCATCGCTGATGGCCGCATCGCCTGGCAGGAGGAAACGCCATGACCCAAGGCCTGTATACCGTGCGCAGCAACCGCCCCATCGCCGCCCTCACCTATGAGATGCAGTTAGAAGGCGATACCTCGGCGCTTGTCCGCCCGGGCCAGTTTGTCAACCTGCGCACCGGCGGCCACTACCTGCGCCGGCCGCTGTCCGTGTGCGCGTGGGATGCATCGGGCATGACGCTCATCTACAAGGTGGTGGGCGAAGGCACCGACTGGCTGAGTACCTGCATGCCGGGGGACACCATCGACATGCTCTGCGGCCTGGGCAACGGCTTTGACACCAGCGTGTCCGGGCAGTACCCGCTGCTGGTTGGCGGCGGGGTGGGCCTGCCGCCCCTGTACCAACTGGCCCGCCAATTGGTGGATGAGGGTAAGCAGCCCCGCCTCATCATGGGCTTTAACAGCGAGCGCGAGGTGTTCTACCGGCAGGAGTTTGAGCGCCTGCTGCCCATCACCGTGACCACCATGGATGGCAGCTGCGGCGTGCGCGGGCTGGTGACCGATGTGCCGCCGGCAGCCGACTGCACCTATTTTTATGCCTGCGGCCCTTTCCCCATGCTGCGCGCGCTGTGCGGCTGCATGACGGTGCCCGGCCAATTAAGCCTGGAGGAGCGCATGGGCTGCGGCTTTGGCGCCTGCATGGGCTGCACCATCCATACGCGGCTGGGTGACAAGCGGGTCTGCAAGGAAGGCCCGGTCTTTTTAAAGGAGGAGTTGATCTGGTGAACACCGCTGTAACGCTGTGCGGCATCCCGCTTGACAACCCCGTGATGGCCGCCAGTGGCACCTTTGGCTACGGGGCAGAGTTTGCCGAGCTGTACGACATCAACTGCCTGGGCAGCTTCTCCTTCAAGGGCACCACGCTGGCGCCCCGCTTTGGCAACCCCACGCCCCGCATCGCCGAGAGCGCCTCGGGCATGCTCAACGCCGTGGGGCTGCAAAACCCGGGTGTCCACAAGGTGATCGAGGAAGAATTGCCCCGCATGCGGGCTTTTTTTTTAAAGCCGGTGATGGCCAATGTATCGGGCTTCGCGCTGGATGAGTATGTACAGACCTGCCGCCTGCTGGACAGCCAGCCCCAGATCGGCTGGCTGGAGGTCAACATCTCCTGCCCCAATGTGCACGGCGGCGGCATGAGCTTTGGCACCTGTCCCCAGTCGGCGGCCGAGGTGACCCGCGCCGTCAAGGCCGTGTGCAAAAAGCCGGTTATTATCAAGCTGTCCCCCAATGTGTCGGACATCGCGGCCATCGCCCGCGCCTGCGAGGATGCAGGGGCTGACGGGCTGAGCCTCATCAACACGCTGGTGGGCATGCGCCTGGACCTCAAAACCCGCAAACCCATCCTGAGCAATGTAACCGGCGGCCTCAGCGGTCCGGCCATATTGCCGGTGGCGCTTAACATGGTCTACCGCGTGTACCGGGCCGTGCGCATCCCGGTGGTGGGCATGGGCGGCATCAGCAGCGCCCGGGACGTGGTGGAGATGATGCTGGCAGGCGCCACCGCGGTGCAGGTAGGCGCGGCCAACCTGGTGGACCCCTACATCTGCCGCGACATCATCAAAGACCTGCCGCGCGTCATGGACCAGTACGGGATCAACAGCCTGAGCGACATCATAGGAGGAGCACATTCATGAACCGGGACGTCATCATTGCCTGCGACTTTGCCTCGGCAGCGGACACGCTGGCCTTTCTGGACCGCTTCACCGGGGCCAAGCCCTATGTGAAGATCGGCATGGAGCTGTACTATGCGGAAGGCCCGCAGATTGTGCGCGATATCAAGGCGCGCGGCCACAAGATCTTTCTGGATCTGAAGCTGCATGACATCCCCAACACCGTGGAGAAGGCCATGCGCGTGCTGTCCCGGCTGGATGTGGACCTGGTGAACCTGCACGCCGCGGGCACCCGCGCCATGATGGAGGCGGCGCTGCGCGGCCTGACCCGCCCGGATGGCAGCCGCCCGCTGCTGATTGCCGTGACGCAGCTCACCTCCACCGATGCCGGGCAGATGCACGACGAGCTGATGATTGCCGGCGACATGGCGCAGGTGGTGATGCACTACGCGCAAAACGCCAAGGCCGCCGGGCTGGATGGCGTGGTCTGCTCCCCGCTGGAGGCGGCGAAGGTGCACGAGGCCTGCGGGCACGGCTTTCTCACCGTCACGCCGGGCATCCGCTTTGCGGGTGCAGACAAGGGCGACCAGCAGCGCGTGACCACGCCGGAGATGGCCAAGGAGCTGGGCTCTGATTTCATCGTGGTCGGCCGCCCCATCACGGCGGCTGCCGACCCCGTGGAAGCATATGGGAGGTGTGTGGATGCATTCGTCTGATCTGACCATTGGCCAACAGGTGGCCTCAGCGCTGCTCAAGGTAAAGGCCATCTTCTTCCGCCCGGACGATCCGTTTGTCTGGGCCAGCGGCATCAAAAGCCCGGTCTATTGCGACAACCGGCTCACCCTGTCCTACCCCGAGGTTCGCGGCCTGATTGAGCAGGCGCTGGCCGGCGCCGTGCGCGCGCACTACCCCGAGTGCGAGGCTCTGATGGGCACCAGCACAGCGGGCATCCCCCACGCGGCCATCGCGGCGCACCTGCTGGGGCTGCCCATGGGCTATGTGCGCAGCGGGCAAAAGGATCACGGCCGCAAAAACCAGATTGAGGGCCGGCTGGAGACGGGCCAGAAGGTGGTGGTGGTGGAAGATCTGATTTCCACCGCGGGCAGCGTGATCGAGGTGGTGGACATTTTGCGCGAGGCCGGCGCCCAGGTGCTGGGCATCGTCAGCATCTTTACCTACGGCATGCAAAAGGGCCTCAAGCGGCTGGAGGAATCCGCCGTGCGCAACCACAGCCTCACCGATTTTGACACCATCGCGGCCATCGCGGCCCAACAGGGATACATCGCACCCGGGGACATTCAGAAATTGCTTGCCTTCCGCGACAACCCCGCGGATGAGTCTTGGATTGGAGGGACCCTATGAGGAGCATCAACAGCATCAAGGACCTGAGCCTGCAGGAAATCGACGCACTGGTGCAGACGGCGGAGGACATCATCGCCCGCCCCGAACACTACGCCCGCAAGATGGCGGGCAAGAAGCTGGCCACCCTGTTTTACGAGCCCAGCACCCGCACGCGGCTTAGCTTTGAAGCCGCCATGATTGAGCTGGGCGGCCATGTGATCGGGTTTTCAGAGGCGCAGAGCTCCTCCGCCGCCAAGGGCGAGAGCATCGCCGACACGGTGAAAACCATCAGCTGCTATGCGGACATCATCGCCATGCGCCACCCCAAGGAGGGCGCGCCGCTGGTTGCCTCCCTCAACGCCGGCGTGCCGGTCATCAACTCGGGCGACGGCGGCCACAACCACCCCACCCAGACGCTGGCCGACCTGCTGACCATCCACCGCGAAAAGGGCACGTTTCAAAACCTGCGCGTGGGCGTGTGCGGCGACCTGAAGTTCGGCCGCACGGTGCACTCGCTGGTGGACGCCATGAGCCGCTACGACGGCGTCAGCTTTGTGATGATATCCCCTGAGGAGCTCAAGGTGCCCAGCTACGCCAAGCTGCCCCTCAAGGAGCGGGGCATCCCTTACACCCAGACCACCGACCTGGCCGCCGCCATGCCGGAGCTGGACATCCTGTACATGACCCGCGTGCAGCGCGAGCGCTTTTTTAACGAAGATGACTATGTGCGCCTGAAGGACAGCTATATCCTCACCCCGCAAAAGCTGACCACCGCCAAGAAGGACCTGATCATCATGCACCCGCTGCCCCGCGTGAATGAAATATCCGTCGCCATCGATGAGGACCCGCGCGCCTGCTACTTCAAGCAGGTGCTGTACGGCAAGTACATGCGCATGGCGCTGATGATGATGCTGCTGGAGGTAAAATAAATGAACATCGATTCCATCAAAACAGGCATCGTGATCGACCACATCAAGGCAGGCGATGGGATGCGCATCTACAACTTTCTCAACCTGGGCGAGATGGACTGCTCCGTCGCCTTGATTAAAAACGCCTCCAGCCGCAAGATGGGCAAAAAGGACATCATCAAGGTGGACACCGTGCCCGATACCGACCTCAACGCCCTGGGCTTCATCGACCCCAACATCACGCTGAACATCATTGAAAATGGGGAGCGCGTGCGTAAGTATCACCCCGAGCTGCCCGAGCGGATGACCAACATCCTCAAGTGCAAAAACCCGCGCTGCATCACCACAACCGAGCAGGAGCTGCCCCATGTTTTCATCCTCACCGACAGGGAAAGGGATGAGTACCGCTGCCTGTATTGTGAAAGCAAGGCGCCCGCGCTGTAAAATCCATGTGTGCTCGTTGATAATCCATCGACAAGTGGGTATACTGTTGATGTTGGTATCCACTTGTCCCATCACGCAGAGAAGCTGCGCAAATGTAATCAGGAGGGTTTTATGTCCAAGAAAACATGGTCCACCATCCTTGTGGTTGTACTGGTTGTAGCCGCCGCCATCGGCATCTACTTTGCCACCCGCACGCCGGAGCCGGCGCCCACGCCTTCGCCCGCGCCCACCGAGGCCGTGACCGAAGCACCCGCGACCGAAGTGCCCGCCACGGACGTGCCTGCAACCGATGTGCCCGCGACCGACGCGCCGACCGCAGCGCCCACCGAGGCTGCCTCCGCCGCTGAAGCCGCAGCCGCCGTTGTGGCGACCGCGGAAGTCAAGGCAGGCGAGGCAGTTGCGGTTGTCGCCACTGCTGCCGCCGAGGCCGAGAAAAAGGTAGAAGAGGTAGAAGAGACTGTTGCCAAGGTTGAAGAAAAGGCAGCTGAAGTGGTTGCCGCCGCCGAAACCAAGGTAGAGGAAGCCGCCGCCGATGTGAAGGAAGAGGCCGCCGAGGTTGCCGCCGCTGCCGAAGCCAAGGTAGAAGAGGCTGCCGCCGAGGTGAAGGAAGAGGCCGCCGAGGTAGCCGCCGCTGCCGAAACCAAGGTCGGTGAAGCCGCTGCCGCCGTCGGCGCTGCCGTCGCCGCCACCGAGGAAAAGGTTGCCCAGGCTGTTGGCGCCGACAAGGTGCAGGTCGTCGTGTGGCACACCTTTACCGAGGATCAGGAAAAGTCCCTGTCCGAGATTGCCGCTGCCTACGGCGCCGAGAATCCCGGCGTTGAGGTGCTGGTGCAGAGCCAGCCCCGCCAGGGCTTCCTGGACAAGGTGTTCAACGCTGTGCGCACCAAGACCGGCCCCAACATGATCATCAACTTCTCCTCCGAGGCTGCCAAGTATATCGATCCCGCCAACGATGAGAACACCTACGTGATCGACTTCCAGCAGTACATGAGCGCGGAAGAGCTGGAGGCCTTCAAGGCGTCCCTGCCCGCCGCCGTGTACGAGGAGACCGTCATTTTTGAAGACGGCAAGATGCACATCATCCCCGTGTACACCTCCGGCCCCATCCTGTTCTACAACGCCACCTGGTTTGAAGAGCTTGGCCTGGAAGCCCCCAAGACCTGGGAAGAGCTGGAAGCGGTTGCCCGCGCCATCAAGGACAAGCACGGCGTGCCCGGCTTCGCGGTGGACAGCCTGACCGACCTGGCCAACATGCTCATGATGCAGGGCGGCGCCGCCTTTGTGGATGTGGAAAACAAGAAGGCGCTGTTTGACGATGCCAAGGCCGTTGAGCGCGTGCAGTGGTTTGCCGACCTGGTGAAGGAAGGCGTGTTCACCCTGACCCCCACCGGCGACTACTTCAGCAACGACTTCAACTCCCAGCTGATCGGCTCCTACTTTGTCTCGGTAGCCGGCCTGCCCTACCTCCAGCCCAACGGCTTTGAATTTGGCGTAGCGCCCTCGGTGATGGACGGCGAAAAGTGGTACCCCGCCTGGAACCGCGGCGCCATCGCCTTCAAGGTGAGCGAGGAAGCCGACAAGGCCACCTACGATTTCATCCGCTACTTCACCAACGCCAAAAACAGCAGCAAGTTCACCCAGTCCGTGGTCAGCCTGTCCCCCTATGCGGCGACCATCGAGCTGCCTGAATACCAGGCCTACCTGAACGCCGAAGACATCAACGCAGAGGGGCTGCGCGCGGTGCAGGCGCACCTGCAGGATGCGGGCGTGCTGCCCATCGTGTCGGTATCCGCTACCATCCGCACCGAGATTGAGCGCGCCATCACCCGCGCTTCCACAGGCGAGGCCACCGCGGCCGATGCCCTGAAGGAAGCCGTTGAGACTGTCAACAGCGAGTGGGCCGCCAACTGATACTTTCCATCTTCGGGGAAGGGCTGTACAGCCCTTCCCCTTCTTTATACGGGGGTAGGATATGCTGGTAGAGATGATCGGGCTGACCAAACACTTTGGCGCCACCAAGGCCGTCAGCGACTTTACGGTGGCCCTGCAAGACGGCGAGCTGACATCGCTGCTGGGCCCTTCGGGCTGCGGCAAGAGCACGGTGCTCAACATGCTGGCCGGCATTTTGCCGCCCACCGGCGGCAAAATTCTCTTTGACGGGGAGGATGTGACCGGTCTGGCGCCCGAGCGCCGCGGCATCGGCCTGGTGTTTCAAAACTACGCGCTCTACCCCCATATGACGGTGCTGCAAAACATCACCTTCCCGCTGGAGATTCAAAACGTGCCGCGGGCCGAGCGCATCCAACGCGCAAAGGAGATGGCGCAGCTGGTGCATGTGGACAAGCTGCTGGAGCGCAAGCCCAAGCAGCTGTCCGGCGGCCAGCAGCAGCGCGTGGCCATTGCCCGCGCGCTGGTCAAGCGCCCCCGGCTGCTGCTGCTGGATGAGCCGCTGTCCAACCTGGACGCCCGCCTGCGGCTGGAGATGCGGGAGGAAATCCGCCGCATTCAGCAGCAGACGCAGGTGACCACCGTATTTGTTACCCACGATCAGGAGGAGGCCATGTCCATCTCCGACAACATTGTGCTGATGAAGGACGGCTACCTCCAGCAGCAGGACGCGCCCCAGGAGCTGTACAACGACCCGGCCAACCAGTTTGTAGCTGATTTCCTGGGCAACCCGCCGATCAACCACCTGTACGGCGCGCTGCGTCAGGGCCGGTTTGTGCTGACGGACGGCAGCGCGGCCTTCCGGCTGCCGATGGACGTGTCCGCTGTGCCGGAGGGGCGCCCCCTGGTGCTGGCCATCCGC
>ENA-UOUL01002897-UOUL01002897.1-bioreactor-metagenome-genome-assembly--contig:-NODE-2897-length-18806-cov-10.693417_pt1 | contig 18806 bp, 10 predicted proteins | sample MGYA00249838_ERZ747220 | MGnify/ENA primary metagenome ERZ747220 (study PRJEB28778, sample SAMN05720191) | bioreactor metagenome | isolation source: Anaerobic biogas reactor | place: USA:Washington...
CACGTCAACAAGACGGAGTCCGCGATACGGATAACGCACCTGCCGACAGGCATAGTGGTCGAATGTCAGGACGAGCGCAGCCAGCATAAAAACAGGGACAGGGCAATGAAGATACTGCGCGCCAAGCTGTACGACCTCGAACGGAGCAAACAGACGAACGCGATCGCCGCGGAGCGGCGCAGCCAGGTCGGTACGGGCGACAGGAGCGAGCGTATCCGTACGTATAATTTTCCGCAGGGGCGCGTCACCGACCACCGCGTGGGCCTGACTCTCTACAAGATTGAGAGCATAATGAACGGCGACATTGATGAGATCATAGACACGCTTATCACGGCGGATCAGGCGGAGAGGCTCCGCGAGGGTTCCGGAAATGATTAAGACTCAGCGCCTCACACGGGATGATGCCGATAAAGCGGCCGAAATACTGCGCGGCGGAGGTATCGTGGCCATACCGACCGACACGGTGTACGGCGTCTCCGCCGCAATTGACTTTATAGGAAACATTGTTTCCTTCAACGGCTAGGGCGGCAATGGCCGGGAATTCGATCACGGCGCGAAATCCCACGTTCAGTGCCCCGCCACTAACTTCGATGCCGGGAAAGGAAAAGTCCAACGCGGCATTTTTCCCCGCCCTGGCAAAGATGTCAAGCCCCTCAATTACCGGCTTGTCCTGCAGGAGCACGTCAAATACCCGCGCACCGGCCGTATCGTAGGCGACCTCGGAGAATTTTAACACTACCGTGTACTTCCCTTCGGGTACGGCAAAGCGATATCCCGACACGTTGTACCGCACCGACTGATACAGCGGATCGGCTTCCGTATTGGCGATGGGGCTGCCGTAACGGGCAATGGAACCGCCAAGCGGGGCAATGGCGCCCGCGGACGGGACCTGTTTTTCCAGAATGTATTTGGGAATTGTCAGCGGGGTCTCCGTGCCGACACAGGTCTTTACCCCCAATTCACAAGCAAGGGAAAAGGCCTCGTTATACACTTCGCCCGTACGGTTAAAAACTTCGTTGCAGGCTTCCTCGGAATCGGGCCGGGGGGTGAAAGAACTCAGGAAATCCACGCCGTAACCGTCACGTGGAAACAGTTGGGACGCACCGCAGGCATACCGGCTGGTCGGGCGCACCGCATAGCCCCAGCCCACCGCCAAGGCCGTATTGTAATATTGGGCAGGATAACTTTTTCTGACCGTGCCGTCCTCGTTGATGACCACCGCCCCGTGCGCGCCTGGCGTCACCCCGGTCACAGAGGGCGTGCCCTCGAACGTGTCGTTGCCCAGCACGGCAATCGTCATCGCCGTGTCCTCGTCCGTCGTGGCCGTGTCGCCCAGAATGTCCGCCACCGGCGCGACCGTCACGCTCACCGTGGCTGTTTCCGGGACTCCGCCGGAACTGGCCGTGTAGCTGAAGCTGTCCGTCCCGTACCAGTCCGGCGCCGGCGTGTAGGTGACCGTGTGGTCCGGATTGATCGCGACCATGCCGTGCGCGCCTTGCGTCACGCTGGTCACGGACGCCGCGGCCTCGAACGTGTCGTTGGCCAACACGGCAATCGTCACCGCGGTGTCTTCGTCCGTGCCGTCCGTGTCGTCCACGATATCCACCACCGGTGCCACGCTTACCGTCACCGTCGCCGTTTCCGTCAGCCCCGCCGAGGTGGCCGTGTAGCTGAAGCTGTCCGTCCCGTACCAGTCCGGCGCGGGCGTGTAGGTGAGGGTGCTGCCCCCGTTGATCACCACCGTGCCGTGGACGCCCTGCGTCACCGCCGTGACCGAGGCCGTGCCCGCGAACGTGTCGTTGGCCAATACCGCAATCGTGACCGGCGCGTCTTCGTCCGTACTCTCCGCATTATGTACCACGTCCGCCACCGGCCCGACGCTCACCGTCACGGTCGCCGTCTGCGTCAGCCCCGCCGCGGTGGCCGTGTAGCTGAAGCTGTCCGTCCCGTGCCAATCCGCGGCCGGCGTGTACGTCACGGTGTTATCCGCATTCATGACGACGGTGCCGTGCGTGCCCTGGGTCACGGCGGTCACCGAGGCCTGGCCCGCGAACGTATCGTTGCTCAACACGGCAATCGTGACCGCCGCGTCCTCGTCCGTACCGGCCGCGTCATCCACGACGTCCGCCACCGGTGCGACCGTCACGGTCACGGTTGCTGTTTCCGGCACGCCGCCGGAAGTGACCGTGTAGCCGAAACTGTCGCTGCCGTGCCAGTCCGCCGCGGGCGTGTACATGACGGTGTTGTCCGGGTTGATCACCACCGCGCCGTGGGCGGCTGGCGTCACCCCGGTCACCGCAGGCGTGCCCTCGAACGTGTCGTTGGCCAGCACGGCGATGATCACCGCCGTATCCTCGGCCGTGCTGTCCGTGTCATCCACGATGTCCGCCACCGGCCCGACCGTCACCGTCACGGTGGCGGTTTCCGTGACGCCGGCCGACATGGTCGTATAGGTAAACGTGTCGCTCCCGTTCCAATCGGCCGTCGGGGTGTAGGTGACCGTGTTGTCCGGGTTGACTACGACCGCGCCATGCGCGCCTTGCGTCACGGCCGCCACCGAGGGCGTGCCCTCAAAGGTGTCGTTGGACAACACCGCGATCACAACCGCCGCGTCCTCATCCGTCGTAGCCGCGTCATTGGCGATGTCCACTCCCGGCGCCACGGTCACCGTCACCACGGCCGTCCCTGTAACGCCGCCGCCCGACGTGGCCGCGTAGGTGAAGCTGTCCGTCCCATACCAGTCCGCATCCGGCGTGTAGGTGACGGTACTGTCCGGATTGATCACCACCGCGCCGTGCGCGCCGGGCGTGACGCTGGTGACCGACGCTGAGCCAGCGATCGTGTCGTTACCCAACACGGCGACCGTCACGGCCGCATCCTCGGCAGTGGTGGCGGAGTCTGGCTGCGTCTCATGCACCGTGATCGTGATGGTTTCCCGGTCGGTCAGCCAGGGTGACCCGTTGTCTGTCACGGTGAAGCTCAGCGTGTACGTGCCCGGTCCTTGCGTCGCCGCGGGCGTCCAGCGGAACAGACCGCTCTGCGCGTTCAGGGTCGCCCCGGCCGGCAATTCGGTCGTGGCTCCGTCAAGCCTCGTCGCGCTGAAACGGAGCGTATTGGCCGGCACGTCCGGATCGCTCGCTGTCGCCGTAAACGATAGCTCGTTGCCCTCAAAAATCTCCTTGTTCCCGATCGCATTCAGCACGGGCGGCAGGTTGACTTCATACACCGTGATGCTGATCGTTTCCGAATCGGTCAGTTGCGGATCGCCGTTGTCCGCGACCCAGAACCGGATGCCCTCGTAGGCGCCCCAGCCCTGCTCCTCGCTGGGCGTCCAGGTGAACAGGCCGCTACTCGGGCCGGTCTGCTCGAAGTTCGCGCCGTCGGGCAGAGCCTCGTGTCCGATCCACTCTGCCCCCAGCGTCAGCGTGTTACCGGGCAGATCCGGATCGCTGGCCGACACCGTGAAGGAAAGCAGTTGGCCCTCGTCCGTCTGCCGATTGCCGATGAACTCAAGCACCGGCGGGTAGTTGGGAGTGACCGCCAGCGTCACCGTCGCCCCCTCGGAGTCGAGCCATTCATCATTCGCCTTGTAGGTAAACGTGTCCGTCCCCTCGAAGCCCGCGTCGGGGGTGTACGTAAAGCCGCCGTCCGTTCGTAGCGTCAGGCTCCCGTGCTGCGGCCCCTGAACCAGCAGCGCCAGCAGCGAATCCCGGTCAGGATCCTTGTCGTTCACCAGAATCCCCTTCTCGGACGAAACGGTGAGCGGGACGTTTTTCTTGACCGAGTACTGGTCGCCGTAGGCCAGCGGAGCCACATTCGTGTCGATGATGACCTCCGACCCGGTGTCGCCGTCCTCGTTGATCAGCCGGAACACCAAGCGCGCGGTGCTGCCCGCTTCGAGGCCGGAGAGATTAACGCTCAGTTCCTGGCCCGAGTACTCAACGGCCGGCTGGACGTACAGGCCGTCTTCGCCTTCGGTCCAGTTGAAATAGGCGTCTCGCCCCTGCCGGAACGGGGGCACAAGCGGTTGCCCGGCTTCATCCAGCAAGGCCACCTCAAAGGCATCCTTGATGAAGCCTTGGCTGGTTTCGTCGAACTCCGTATAAAACTCGAATCTCAGCCACGTCGGGTCCGCCGGGATCTCGATCTCTGTTTCCAGCGTCACCAGGTACGAGTCCCCCTCGCTCATCACCAGGAACGAGTTGCCCTGCAGCGTCTCCGGATCGCTGTTCTCGAAAGACACGTTTCCCCGGAAGCTCTCGCTGCCGCCGAACTCTTGGATGGTCCATCCGTCCAAGCCCGACGCGCCCTTGGAGATCAACTGCATCTCCCCGCCTTTCACGATCCCCGGATCGACGATGATCCCGTTGGCCACGCCGTCCGCATCGCCCCGCCCGCCGTCGCGCAAAAAGAGCGTCAGCATGTTGCCGCTGACCACGGCGCCCGTATCGCCGTCGAAGACGAAGGGCACGAGCCTTTGCGTTTCCGGCTCCAACTTGTAGTAGCCGGCCGCAACATCACCTTCCGGTAGTAGTACGTCGATGCGCGTCACCTCGCCGACCGGCACGTCCTCCATCACAAACTCGAACTGGCCGAACGGAAACTCCTTTTGTCGCCCCGCCCACCGGTCCGGCAGCGCGGAGACGTAGACTTCGCTTAACCGGTGTCCCTTCCCGTCCAAGGTCACGAACTTTCCCTTGGCCCTGGACGGGAGGCTGACCACATCGGATTGTCGGCTGTCGGGAACACCATCCCGGTTCGCGTCGCCGCCGCGGGGACCGCGGGTTTCAATCTGGTCGTCGATGCCGTCGCGGTCCCGGTCCGTGCCCTGCTCGATTTGCACGGCGAGCGAAACGCCACCGCTGCCTGCGTAATCGCCGCTGGCCCGAGCCACGACCTGCTCGTTGGGATTCAGTTTTGTGTCCAGTACGGCCTGGAAGGGGACGGGGCCCGCGGCGTCCTTGCGCACCTCGATTTGGCCCAGCCGCTGTGCCGACTTCCCGTGTACCGAAAAGAACTCGATCCGAATGACCTGACCGACCCGCGCGGGAACGTCGACTTCGCCTTCCACGTACACCTGGCCCGACCCGCGCTGGCTGACCGGATGCACGACGTGCAGCACGGGCGCGCCTGGGCCGCCCTTGGGGGCCGTGACGACGTCCGCATTCTCGGCGGACGATGGACCCACCGGCGCATTGGGTGAGCCTCCTGCAGAGGGTCCATTTCCCGCCGGGGAAGCCGTGCCGGAAGCGCTGCTGGCTCCGCCATTCGCGCCGGGCGCCGCCCCCGATCCGCCGCCGGACGAGTGGGTCGCACTGTCTGCACGAGCAGAGGTATTCGCCGCTTCCGCGGACGGAGCGGAACTCGCGGGCGAAGGCGAACCGCCCCACGTGAAGGAGCCACTCGAACCTCCCCCTTGCGTTTCCGCGCCGGACGGCCCTGTGGTGCCGCCTGAACCGACTGCCTCGCCGCTGCCGCCACCACCACCGCCGCCACCGCCACCGCCGCCGCCACCCGATGATTCGCCCGATCCGCTCGGCGGGGATTGGGGATGACGATTCAGCGCCTCGCCCGCATCGGTTGCTCCCAGCGCGTCGTCAAACGGCGAAGGCAACACATCAAATTGGAATCCCCCCTGCTCAGATCGCGGCGGAGACGCGTCCACCGTGAAAGCAGAATCCGCACCAGAATCTCTTTGGGTTCGCGCAGCGTCACTGGCGCCGCCGTCTGCAGTATTCGATAAGCCGTCTTGCGTCACGTCCATGCTCGATCCAGCGGATCCGTCGCCGATCACAAGCTCCGGCGAGTGATCGGTGGCGGTTCCCGGTTGGTCGATCAACGGATCGCGGAAGATTGGCTCAAAGAGCGGCGCAGACGCACCGTCATCAAACATCCCCGGCAAGGCCAGCAACATGCTGCCCGCCGCAGCACGGTCCTCGAACTTTTCCAGCAGCGGTCGCCGATCGAGCCTGCGATTCTTCAGAGCTTTTCTCGCCCGACGCCTGTTGCGCCGATCCTTAAGTGTCTTGAGCCAGATTCCGACCGAAGTGGACATTGGTTATCTCCTGCACGTCACACAAGAAAGACGGCGTCAACACGAGTGCTTCGGTGCGGCGGACAAGCCGACGCGCGTGGAGTGGGATCGGGGTACTCTGTCGGGGCGTTAGGCCAGAAGTGTTGAGCGGATGGGGACGCCCAACAAAAACGAGCTGAGAGCGCAGAAAACGGCGTCACAAAAACAGCCTGCCGAATGCGGAATATCGGTTGTCCTGTGTAATTTTGGACGCACATAACGGCCGCCTCAAAAAGGCCAGAGAGGAATTGCAGGAAACACAGCCGCGAGATCCCAGGTTAAGACCCCAGAATGGCAAAATATTCGTTTCCGGATTTGTCTGTCAATCCCCCTTGATCTAATTTTGGGGGCTTATCTTCTTTTTCTCTCGCGCTTTGGGCGAAATGTGCGATGGTTGACGGAGTCTGAGGGAAAGCTGACTACGGCATTTCGCTTCCATCGCCAACTCCGCCGACTTATGACGATCCGGCCGCACCTGGCGCCGTGTTCCAGCGTGTTCCAGCGGCTTGACAGCTTTGCATCGGTGGCCCAAATTGTTCGGTGAGCCATCGTCACTGCGCCGTGGTCGCAAGTTTCGGAACGAAATGGCCGCGAGACGGCCTCGGACCAAGGTAACGCGGCATTTCCCCGGTGAACATGGACGAGGCTGTTCTTCTATTGGACGCGTTCTTGCTGGGAAGTCGCTCCCTCGATTCGGGCGACCACGCGATGGATCGTCCGGGCAATTCAATGGGTGGGGGGATTCGTGGAGGACAGTTTTCGTGCGGCGATCCAACTGCACCAGGCCGGCACCGTCGAGCAAGCGGCCGAAATCTACCGGGAACTGCTTCGCCAACAACCCAACCATGCCGGCGCGTGGCATCTGCTGGGGGTGGCCCACCAGCAACAGGGCAACCTCGAATTGGCGCTGGAGCACATCCGCAAGGCCATCGCCCTGGATGCCACGAAGGCCATCTACTACAACAACCTCGGTGTGACCCTGCGTAGCCTGATGCAGCACCAGGAAGCTCTGGCCGCGTTCCGGCAGGCTGTGGCGATCAATCCCGGTTATGCCGACGCGCACTCGAACCTAGCGCTCTCCCTCCACGAGACCGGAAAACCCGCGGAGGCCCTTCGCTCGTTTCACGTCGCGCTTCGTCTGAATCCCAAGCACCCGGACGCGCTATTCAATCTTGGTAATTTATATCAAGAACTGGGCCGGTATGCCGAGGCCAGTGACGTCTACCAGTTGGCGATTCAACAACAACCCCGGCGGCCCGGAATTCACAACAATCTCGCCAATGCGCTGTTGGCCCAACGCCGCGTGGCTGAAGCGGAGGGCAGCTACCGGCGCGCCATCGATCTGGATCCGGACTATGCCGAGGCTCATCTGAACCTCGGGGCTGCCTTCGCCCAGCAGGACCGCGTCGAAGATGCGGCCCGCTGTTATGAAACCGCCAGCCGGCTAAAACCCGAAAAGATGCTCTGGAAGATGCGTTCCGCGGGCCTCTGTCCGGCCGTCTTTCAGAGCGCTCAGCAGCTCGATCAATTCCGCGCCGATCTGGCTGCGCGACTCGACACGTACCGGCAATGGCCGCTGGAGGTGGACTGGCGGGACCTGCCCCGCGACGCCTTTGCGCCGTCGTTCTATCTTTCCCACCACGGTCGCAATAACCGCCCGCTCAAAGAGAAGTACAGCGTCCTTTTCGAAGGACACTTCCCTCAGAAGAAGCCGTCGCTCGGTAGAGGGAAGCCGCGGATCGGTATGCTCGTGACGCGGCATCACGAGGGCGGATTCCTGCGCGGCACCAGCGGGATTATCGAACACTTGGACGGCTCGCGTTTTGAGCCTGTAATCCTCTGCTCCCAAAGCATTCTGGAGACTTGCCGCCGCGCGATCCGACGCGCCGATGTGGACTGGGTGCCGTTTTCCGATCATTTCCCACAAGCGGTGGAGCGGATCGCCGCCGCCCGCTGCGACATCCTTTACCACTGGCAGATCGGCACCGATCCGCTTGACTACTTCCTGCCTTTCGCTCGCCTCGCCCCAATCCAATGCACGGGCTGGGGCACGCACGCAACCACGGGAATCGCCGCCGTCGATTACTATCTGTCCAGCCGTCTGATCGAGGCAGACGGCGCGGACGGACACTATACGGAGACGCTCTATCGCTTCGACACCTTTCCCACTTATCAGCCCCGCATTCCCCAGCCGCCGCCGACCCAACGAAGTTTCTTCGGCCTGCCCGACCGCGGAAATATCTACCTGTGCCCGCCCCGCCTGCCCAAGTTCCATCCAGACTTAGACCGGTTGCTGTTGGGCGTGCTCGCGTCCGATCCGGAAGGATTTCTTGTGATCATCGAAGGGAAACACCCGCATGGCTACGAACTCCTGCGCCGCCGATTTGAGGAGACGCTCGCGGGTGTACTGAACCGTGTTCTCTTCCTGCCCACCCAATCGCCAGTGGATTTTGTCCGGCTGTTGTCGGTGAGCGATGTGGTCCTGGACACGGTACACTACAGTGTGGGGCTGATGGGGCACGACGCCTTTTCGCTCGGCGTCCCGGTGGTCACGCTGCCCGGCGAATTCAACGTCGGACGGTACACCCTGGGCTATTACCGGCGCATGGGCATCGAGGAACTCATCGCTCATTCGCCGGACGAGTACATCGGGTTGGCGGTTCGGGTGGGGACAGATCGCGATTATCGGGAAGCAGTCTGTCGAAAAATCGCGGAGCGCAGCGACGTGCTTTTCGGGGATCAAGACGCGGTACGCGGCTACGAGCGGTTTTTCGAGTACGCGCTGGAACAGGCAAGAAAGCAGGGCCACTAGGCAGGTATCCAATAGCGATGTCGAACAAGGTATCCGTCCCGACGAGCCAAAGAGAAGTTGAAGATCACAATTTGGCCGTCCGCCGACGGGGCACGGATCGTGTTTGGTATCGGAGTTCTTGTCCTCGGTGCCGGGAGCCGGGACCATTTGCGCCCTACGAACTGCGGCGTCGAGGTCTGCGGCTCGTGGACAAAGACGCCGTCCTGAACGCGCCTTGTGTGACCTGTACGACGATCTGGCTCGCCCGCTGGCAATGCCGCAAGTGCGACTGCGTCTTCACCGATTACCCGGCTTTCGTACTTCCCTATAAACGCTACGCTGGTTTTACGCTGTTGCACAAGGCCGCCCTGTATCTGGAGGATGCCCAGCAAACTTATCGCAAGACCACTGGTCCGCAGGGTTGGACAACGGGCTACGTGACACCGCCGGGTGCTCCTGCCATCGTCGAGCGGAAGCTGGACCATAGCACGATTTGGCGAATGCTGGGCTGGTTGGGCTCCGAAGTCGCTGCGTTACTCGCAGGCATCCCGGTCATCCAGGATGGCAGCCCACGCTCGACCTGCCATCCCCTACTGGGCACCCTCGCGCCGCATAAGTTCCGTAGTCCGGAACGAGAGCGGGTGCTGTGCCAGGCCCGCCAGCTGCTAGATCTGATCGCGAATCGCGAGAATCCGTTCCCGGAAAAGTTTCTCCCCCGTAACGCCACAAGATCCGGCTTCGGCTGAGGTAGCTTGGGGCTTCGTCAGAGGTTACCAACGCCCGACACGGAGTCAAACAGGATGGGTTGTGACGATCGAGACGGGGCGGTTTTCTGGTGCTCGCTGCTGAATCCGGTGCGGCCGCGAGAGATCCCGAAGCCGCAGCGCGGGCGGTATTTCCGCTCCGGAAGCGAGCCGATCCGCCGCATGCACTTCCTCGGTCCCCGATTCTTCTAGGAGCGCCCACGATGGCCCTCGTGCCACAAGAGCAGATCGACGCATTGAAGCGGAAGGTGGACCTATTGGAACTGGTCCGCAGCTCGAACATCGACCTGCAGCGGCATGGCCAGGATTGGACTGCCCCTTGCCCGTTTCACGAGGATCAAGGCCTGTCGCTGGTCCTCACGCCATCCACGCAAGTGTGGAGTTGTTCAAGCTGCAAGGCGGGCGGTGATGTGTTTCAGTGGGTCATGCGGTCGGACAAGGTTGGATTCCGCCGAGCATACGAAATCCTTAACGAGCGGTATGGCGGCCACAACGGCAAACCGGTCGTGGCCACCCAACTGGAGAGCCCCGTGGCTCTCGACGCAGACGGGCAGAGTCTCCTTCGGCAGGTTGTCGATTACTACCACGCTCGGTTATCCGAGAATCCCACGGCCCTGCAATACCTGAAGGAACGCGGTATCGACCACGCGGACGCCATCGAGCGATTCAGAATCGGCTTCTCGGACCGGACGCTGGGATTTCGGCTGCCCGTCAAGAAGCTGCAAGCGGGCGCCGAAATCCGTGCTCGGTTGCAGCAGATCGGCATCCTTCGTCAGACCGGCCACGAACAATTCAACGGTTGCGTGGTGTTCCCGGTGTTTGACGGCCCGGGAAACGTCTGCGAGATCTACGGACGAAAAATCAATGACAACCTCCGCAGCGGCACACAGTACCGCTTGTACCTGGACGCCGGGTGTCGTGCGACGGACACTCGCGGCGTGTGGAACCAGTGCCAGGACGCCGCCTGCCAAGAAACCATCCTTTGCGAATCGATCATCAACGCCCTGACGTTCTGGTGCGCTGGCTACCGTAACGTCACGGCCAGTTACGGGCTGGACGGCTTTACGGACGAGCACCGGGTGGCGTTGGAACGGTGGGGCGTGCGCCGGGTGCTGATCGCCTATCGCCGCGACGAATCGGGGGACCGAGCGGCCGAGCAGCTGGCGGCCGAAGCTCTGCTCCCGGCCGGCTTTGAGTGTTTTCGCATCCAGTTTCCGTACGGCATGGACGCGAACGAGTACGCCCGAAAAATCACGCCTGCAACGCAGAGTTTGGATTTGGCGATTCGGCGGGCGGAATGGATGGGACGCGGTCCCAACCCGGTCACGCTCAGGGCGGGGAAGTCCAGGCGAGAAGAGGCAAATCGTGATACAGGCGAGCCGCATCAAGGACCAGATCAAATGCCAGACATGGAACAATTCGGCACCGCAGAGACTTGCGATGGGACGTCACGGACGCCGGGACACGAAGGTGCGTCTTTGATGAATTCCGGCCCCTTGCCTCCGCGAGACATCGACGCCGAAATCCACGACGGTCAAGTCGACATGACGCTAGGGAATCGCCGTTACCGCGTCCGTGGTTTGGGTAAAAACATGAGTTACGATCAGTTGAAGGTCAATATCCTCGTGTCCAAAGGCGATGCCGTGCATGTGGATACGTTCGACCTGTACAACGCCCGCTGCCGTGCATCGTTCGTGAAATTGGCCGCTGCCGAGGTCGCCGTCGATGCCGAAGTCATCAAAAAAGACGTGGGCCGGGTGCTCCTGAAGCTCGAAGAGTTGCAGGACCAGCAGATCGCCGATGCGCTGACGCCCCGAGACCGGGCACGCAAGCTGTCTGACAGGGATCACGACGCGGCGCTGGAACTGCTGAAGGATCCGAATTTGCTGCAGCGGATCACGGCCGACTTCGAGGCTTGCGGCGTGGTGGGCGAAGAAACCAACCGACTGGCGGGGTACTTGGCTGCCACGAGCCGCAAACTGGATAAGCCCCTGGCGGTACTCATCCAATCGTCCTCGTCGGCAGGCAAGACGTCGCTAATGGACTCGGTACTGCGGTTCATGCCGCCGGAGGAGCAGGTCAAGTATTCAGCCATGACGGGCCAGTCGCTGTTCTATATGGGCCGCACGAACCTGAAACACAAGATCCTGGCGATCTCGGAGGAAGAGGGTGTCGAGCAGGCGGCCTACGCGCTCAAACTGCTGCAAAGTGAAGGCGAATTGCGAATCGCCAGCGCGGGCAAGAATGTCGACACGGGCCGATTGGGAACCGAAGACTACCACGTGGAAGGACCAGTGATGATCTTCCTGACGACCACGTCAGACGAACCGGAATTCGAGTTGGCCAACCGCTGCCTGGTGCTGGCGGTCAACGAAGATCGGGACCAGACGCGGGCCATTCATCGGCAACAACGGGAAAGCCAAACGCTCCAGGGGCTGCTGGCGACGCGGCAGAGCCAACGCGTCGCCAAGTTGCACCAAGACGCCCAGCGTTTGCTTCGGCCGCTGGAAGTCATCAATCCGTACGGAGAACAGCTGACGTTTCTGGACAATAAAACGCGCCTGCGCCGCGATCACCTCAAGTATCTCACCTTGATCCGTTCGATCACCCTTTTGCACCAGTACCAACGACCGATTCGCACGGCCACCTGCGGCGACGAAACCATCCAATACATCGAAGTCACGCCGCAAGACATCGCGGTTGCGAACGGCTTGGCCGCTGAGGTCCTGGGGCGGACGCTGGACGAATTGTCGCCTCAGGCCCGCCGCCTGTTGATCCTGCTGCACGACGTGGTGTCGCAGAAATGCCGCGAGCTGGCTATCGATCGGTCAGCGTACCGATTCACGCGTCGGGATGTTCGTGAAGCGATCGGATGGTCGGACTACCAGGTGCGCGTGCATTTGCACAGGCTTGTGCAATTGGAGTACGTGCTGCCCCACCGCGGAAGCCGCGGACAACAGTTCGTCTACGAGTTGCTGTACGACGGTCAGGGCCGTGAGGGCCAGCCATTTTTGATGGGCCTGATCGATCCGGCCAGACTCAGCCCGGACGGGAATTTGAAATCGGCAGCCAAGGTGGACAACAAGTACGATGCGAAGTTGGAGGGGGCGGGGACCAGCTTCGGGCCTCTCGGAGAAAAGGACGAGGCCCCAACGAGCATCCAAAGTGGGCCGAAAGAGGCGTCATTGCGGCCGTCGAATCGGCTCGCAACTCCTTCGACACCAGCGACTAACGGCGAAAACCAGACGCAACCTGGGTGAAACGGGACAAAGGGACGGATGAAGAGCCCAGGTCCGTCCGCTCGATTTTCGTTTTCCGCTCTGGGCTCCATACCATTGCGAGGAGAATGAAAAAGATGGCTCCGAAAAAACGACAAGGCGAGGCCCCGCCGCGTCCGGTGGTGGGCGATCCGACCGATCCCCAAGGGATGGTCGTGTTGCTGAATCAGTTCCTGGACTGGCTGCGAGCGCGGAACTACGCGGAACGTACGGTGGAATGCCGTCAAGCGTATCTGGCCGAATTCATCAAATGGGCGGCGGTCCGGGGCGTGGCGTGTCCCAGCGAAGTGACCCGCGCCGTGCTGGAACGCTACCAGCGTCACCTGTACCACTACCGCAAGAAAGACGACCAGCCGTTGTCGTTCCGCAGTCAACACAACCGCTTGTTGCCCTTGCGGAGTTGGTTCAAATGGCTGACTCGTAATCGTCACGTGACCTACAACGTGGCGGCCGACTTGGAACTGCCGCGATTGGAGCACCGCCTGCCGAAACACGTGCTGACGCAAAGCGAAGCGGAAACGGTCATCAATCAGCCCAACGTCACCGAGCCTTTGGGCGTTCGCGACCGCTCCATTCTCGAAGTCCTGTACTCGACCGGCATGCGCCGAGTGGAACTGACCGGTCTGCAGTTGTACGACGTGGACGCCGATCGCGGCACGGTCATGATTCGCCAGGGCAAAGGCAAGAAGGACCGCATGGTGCCCATCGGGCAGCGGGCCTTGTCGTGGATCGGCAAGTACACGCGCGACGCCCGACCGACGCTACTGGTCAATCCCAGCGAAACGACGCTGTTCTTGACGGCCGACGGCGTACCCTTGGCGAAGAGCTACCTGTCGCAGTTGGTCAGCGGCTACGTCACCGCGGCCAACCTCGGCAAAACCGGCTCCTGCCACCTGTTTCGCCACACGATGGCCACTTTGATGTTGGAGGGAGGAGCCGACATCCGCTTCATCCAGGCCATGCTGGGCCACGCCAACATCAGCACCACGCAGATCTACACCCAGGTCTCGATTCGGCAGCTAAAGCAAATCCACGAGGCCACCCACCCGGCCAAAGCGACCCGGCAGGCACCAGCGGAACAGCCTCCGGACACCGCTGGCCCGTCCGGCAATCTTCCGGATGCCACTAGCGAAGATGGTCCATCCACAGGCGACTCCGTCGTCGAACCGAGACCCGACGCCCGGATCGATCACGACGACACGCACGCCTAGCCCTGTCCCTCCGGCAGCTCGTTCCTTTTCCCTTCCCAAATGCCTGGGCGACCCGTTATGGTGGTTCCTGGCGTCGCCCGGGCAACCAAGGAAAATAGGGCAAAAATGCTGGTGGTTGCTCTCGCATCGTTCTCGCACGGTGTGTTACAATTCCAGCTGCAGTGCAAAAAGGCATTTGCCCGATCTTTAACAATTTGGTAACCAAAGCGGGGCGGGCGGCCAGTCCCCCGCCGCCTCTGCTGGGTACGCAGGCAGGCCCAGCCGGAAAGAAGATCGCGGCCGTAGCCCGCGCCCCGGAAACGACGGGCTTGCCGCGCGGTGGTCCAAGAATCTGCTGGACGCCTGTTCCCTGTGTCGCCGCGTAAGTCCTTGCAGCCCTAAGCCGACCACCGCTCTGAACTACGGCGAAGCTCTTGGCGGGCGCGAAGGTTCAATCGCAGCGACCCGTTCTTCGGGAACCAGCGGGAGCCGCTGAGCCTGCACAAGTATCTCTACAGCCACGCGGAACCAATTCTCGGAAGCGATCCATCTGGCGAAATGACGCTGGGACACGCACTGGGCGTCGCCTTCGCCGCGACAATAATCGCCGCACTCGCCACTCACCTTGTCATTAACCTACCCAACGCTCTGCAGGATCACGTTGCAATGGCTCAACGTTCGATGGAATCTGGCCTCGGCGGTTATGATGGAACCCTACCTCTCTACAGTCTTCGCGACGACTTAGCACAGGCATGGACGGCCATCCCCGACCCAGCAACCAAGGAACAAATCATCCTCACCATAAATGGAAAAAATGGAGTCTGGCAGGCAATGGGATCCTGGGACATCGATCCGCTGTATGGGGATCGGAAGTATGAGTGGACGGATGCGGGTAGCGGAGCCACGGCACAGGCGACGTTGACCTTCAAGGAACGGGTCTACCCGATTGCCGAGGTCAACTACGTTCTGTTCGGTTTGGTGAATCGACTCGCTTATGATGAGGGGATTCTTCCGAACCTAACAAGCAAATACGCGATGGCTGACACCGTCCATCTGTACCGGTCATTCGGCGGCGGACTGACAAGCATGGCCATGTGGAAGGCTGGAAAGAGCACGAAATACGAAACGATCATTGGCAAGGTCGCATGGGCGAGGTTCGGATGGGAGTGGGCTGGTGACGCAAATGCCAATCCGCCCATCGACATGCCAAATGCCAAGGCGAATGGACTGCCCTATCCGCACGGGCCTCTCAATTACAACATCTCTTTTGGACAATTGGTGGGCGATGGTAACCCGGATAACTGATTTCATGTGGCAAACACTGCCCATGTATGGGATCCTGCTAATACTTTACCTCTTGGTCTTGCCCGGTGCCTCGATGGTAACGCTCTACTCGGGCATCAAGTTACTAACGAGATCCATTCAGCAACCGGCAGGCGATGAACGAAGTCGACGCCGGTATCGCCTAGTTGGAATTCTGGTGACGTGTTTGGGGTGCGCAATGTGCTTTCGTTTTATCGTTCTGAACCTTTGGTACGCCATTGAGACCGCTCCCGCAAAGTAGTCCCCAGAGAAGAACAGAGTACTAAGCCACCAGAGAAGAACCGAGCACCAAGCCACGATCAGACGGACGAGCCGGAATCGCCAACGGGAAACGGGAAGTGAGTGAGAACGACGATCGGGAGAAAGCGGCTGCCACGGAGCTCACTCTATATCTATGCGTATAATGAACGGCGGAGGCGAGAGGTTCGGAACCCTGTCAGATGAGCAGAATAGCGCGAGAGCCCCGCTTCTGGGACAGGAAAATGGGTCAGGACTCTTTTCACGCCGTAGAGACTTGGCCGGTGAGGGGAAGCCGCAAGCGGAACGACGTGCGCAGCGCGAATTGCGCCGCAGATTGATCTTTAACAATTCGGTAATCAACGCCGATTCTTCGTGAGCGCGGCCCAGCGAACTGCCGCGCTGGGAAGGCGGTCTGTGCCCGGCCGGAGGGTGAACTGGGGCCGTGGTCTGCGCATTAGAAAACCGGTCTACCGGGTCCTGCTGCCAAAATCGACTGGACGGCCGTTCCGTACCACGCCGCGCAAGTCCATGCTGCTCAAGGCGGATCGTCGCTCTGAAGTACGGCGGTGCTTCCGGCCGGCGCGAAGGTTCAATCGCGGTGATCCGTTCGTCGGGAACCTCAACGACCCCGTGAGCCTACACAAGTATCTCTACGTCCATGGTGACCCCGCCAACTACCTCGATCCGACCGGGATGTTTGAAGGGTCGTTGATAGGAGCAACAATAGGCGCCTCCATCCGCGCCGGCTTGAGTTCGATGACGGTCTCGGCCGTTTTCCGCGGGTTCGGCGCCGGCGTTGACCTAGCGGCGGGGGCCAGCCTTCGTGATGTTGCCCTTGACTTTGCCCAAGGTGTTCTCTTCGACACGGCCCTCGGCGCTTTCCTCGGTGGCGGCGGCTACGCGCTGACTCGCGCCTTTGCCTCGAACGCCTTCAAGATTAGAGCCATTGGACAAGCAATTGGCAACTTTCCGGGATGGCGAATACCCGGCTCACCGTGGTTGATGACGAATGTGTTCCAGCGCGGATTGGCGATTGAGAAGGCCATCCTAAGCCGCTCGGCGAGTTTCCTCGGAAGGGTAATCCAGAACTTCCCGGTGATTGATGACTACGTACGAATCGGCGGGCAAGGGATCGCAACCTCGATCAAGAGCCTGGACATGACCAGGAAATCCTACCAGTCGGCATCTGGTTTACTTAGCAGACTCAGAGGCTACGCCAAGGTCCTCGATAACTTCACTGGCGTGCCCGGGGGTACATTCCCCGTCGGGATCGGAACTCCGAATCCGATGAACCAGAAGGTGCTATGTCTTGTGTTCGAGCAAGGGTCTGCCACGTCAACACAGGTCAATGCGCTCCTTAGCTTCCTGCGCGAGGTTCCGGCTCGCTATCCGTCTATCAAGGTCGTCGTGCAATTCATTCCGTAACGCAAGTGAGTCACCATGGCGTGGTCTTGGTTGTTCCGAAAACCCGTTCAGCCGGTGCCTTCCCCAATGCCGCAAGTCTGCTATATCTACTACTGTGAGAGGAGTCTTCTCGTTGTTGCATCCCACAGACAAGTGGACGGCGCGTGCCCTTCCGGCGGGCCGGCGGCATTGCTTCCCCGCCATGCTTCAGCGGATCAGATCGGAGAGGCGGTCCTGCGTTCGCTCCGAGGCGGTCGGGAGCGGTTGACGGAAGACGAGGGCAAAGCGGAGCAGGAGCAGATCTTGAAGCTCTCGGGCGAACTCGATCTGCGATCTCTGGAGAAGAACCGACAACTCATACATGTGTGGTTAGAGGGTTCCGAGACCTCGCTTCACATACGTCCTGCAAGACAATATCAAACAGGCGGATACGTACATTTGCAGGGATCGCCCGAGTACACCGCTCCGCTCGAAGCACACGCCATTGGAGTGACGATCATTAGGCTCATGTCGGAGCCTCCATTGGAACCAATGTGTCACATACCAAGCCACACTTGATGCCCCGCGCTGGCATATGAACCTCGTGGGGGGGGCACGAGGGAAGGCGATTGCGTGAATTGATACGCGGGGACGCGGCACGCTTCGTAGCCGGATGGTGTTCCGCGAGGAGTAGTTCTTTGACAATTCGATAACCCAGGCGGGCCGCCTGGCCAGCGGCATGGGTGCGCTCCGACGAGGGCGCCAGACTCGTCGGATACTCGCCCCGACCGAGCTGGACGGCGAACCGGGTGCCTGCCGCTGCATGTGAAAAGCGGTTTACCGCGATCCGTGCCCAAAGTCTGCTGTACGCCCGTTCCCTGCGACTTTGCGCAAGTCCTTGTTGCTATGAGGGAACCGAGGCCCTGAAGTGCCGCGGGGCCCTTGGGCGGGCGCGAAGGTTCAGTCGTGGCGACCCGTTCTTCGGGAAGCTCCTCGATCCGTCCAGCTTGCACAGGTTCCTGTACGGAGAAAGCGATCCGGTAAATAGATCGGATCCGAGTGGCAACTTTGCTCTGTCTATCGGATCGCTAGTCAGCGTCGGTTCGCGCATGCTCTCCGGCCTTAACACCGTGTCGCTAAGTATCATCACGTTCCGGCTGAGCTACCGAACAGGTACTTTGCTCTACGATCTGCTCTTGGCCGAGGAAAAGATCAGTTTGGAAGAGGCCGCAGCCGAGGCTTTGGACATTGGCAAGGAAGCCGCGACCGAGATCGCGATGAATTACCTCCTTAATATTGGCTCCCTGAAGGGACTCGCATCCGTGGCTAGGAAGCTGGGACAGCGAGGTATTTTGCGCACATTCGAGGTGGCTCAGATCAATGGTCGTCTCGCGGAGCACCTAATTGGGAACAAGTACCTGATGTGGAGGAATACGGCTCGGTTCTTCGGCAAGGTGCCAGACTTCATCGACACGTCCGTGATAAGGGAAATCAAGAACGTTGCTGTGCTTCGATGGTCCGGCCGCATCAAAGAGCAACTTTCAGCGCTGGCTACTGGCGCGAAGGCGACAGGACGCCAGTTCTTCATACATGTGCGTCCAGGTACGGACATTCACCCTAGCGTGGCGCAGAACCTAGAGCAAATCTTTGGTCCAGGTCAACAGGGAATCCTCTGGGACATAATTGAAGACTTGTCGGACACGATGCGAGTCGTGGGTTAGAACTATGGATCTGTCGTTCTCCATTCTTTGTACGAAGCCTCTC
>ENA-UOUL01002902-UOUL01002902.1-bioreactor-metagenome-genome-assembly--contig:-NODE-2902-length-18779-cov-3.450914_pt1 | contig 18779 bp, 18 predicted proteins | sample MGYA00249838_ERZ747220 | MGnify/ENA primary metagenome ERZ747220 (study PRJEB28778, sample SAMN05720191) | bioreactor metagenome | isolation source: Anaerobic biogas reactor | place: USA:Washington...
CCGCCTCGTAGGTCTCGCGGGTAGCGCCGTAGACCGTCACCTCGATATCCCGCGGCGGATGCTCCTTGAACAGAGCGACCTCGGCTGGGGTCACCAGGGAGGCGTTCGTGAACACGCCGACCAGTAGCCCAAGGCGTTTGAGGCCAAGGTATATCTCAGGGAAATCCTCCCTGAGGAGAGGCTCGCCTCCGGTGACGAGACACCAGACGACGCCCATGTCGACAGCCTGCCGGGCGATGTTCAGGATCTCCTCCGGCGTCAGTTCGGCCTCTCTGGCGGCCTTGTCCCCGGGCGGCAGGTTGATGTAGCAGTGGCGGCAGTCGTTGTTGCAGCGGGCCGTGATCTCCAGGTCGAAGGAGACCGGCGCCCGCTTGGCGGCCAGCTTGTCCCAAAGGGGGAAGTCTTGGATCTCCATGGTGATCAAGCACTCCCATCCAGGCGCTTTCGCATCACGACGCGCCTCCTGCCGTGAGACGCTTTCTCCGCCTGAAAGATGGGCTCCAGCGCTTCGACGACCGTTTGCGAGAAACCCGCCTTGCGGTAGAGACCGATGGCGCGCTCGTTGTCTTCTGACACCACGAGCAGCAGTTCGGCCACGCCTTGGGCGCGTGCCTCCTCGACCACCCGGGCCGTCAGCGCCTCACCGACACCCAGCCCCCGGTAGCGCCCTCGCACGTTGAGTGAGAAGAGCCAATGGCCCCGCCACTCCGGGTGCACGTCAGAGAAGGGGACGAGCTGCACGAACCCCACGATCCTCGATCTGTGCTTCGCCACCCAGTCCTTGACCCCGGAATCCGCCGGTCGAGGCGCCTCGGGCTCCGAGTCCTCGGGATCCAACCACCTGCGCACGTTCTGCAAGTCGGCCTCGTCGGCCTCGACGATCTCCACACGTGGTCCCCATCGCCGGCCCAACGCTCGACACAATCGTAGACCCTGAAGGCGTCGCAGGGCGGTCGAGGCGAGGCGCCGGGGCGCCCTCCGCAAGGAACGGAGACCCAGAGGCAACCCTGTTCTGCCGATCCAGGCGATCGCCACGCCCACGCGGCCCTCGCCGAACTCCACGTCCCGGCCGTCCCTCTCGACCCTCGCCACCCGTCCCAGCATGGCGCCACGGGCGACGACTCCGTCGGTCTCGTGGCAGTTGTCACCACGGAGCACCCATCCCTCCGCGCGTTGGGCGACCACCCGGTGGAGAGCCAGGTGCCCCCCCAAGGGGGTGACGAAAGCGATCACCTGCCCGACTGTCGGGTCTTGGCGTTCCAGAGGGACGACCGTCACCACGTCCTCGTCGCGGATCCGGGGCGCCATGCTGGACCCGCGCACGGGCATGCGCAGGGGGAGACCCCGGGTCATCATGGCGCGAAGCAATTCCAGCTGCCCCTGGTTGGAGAGGGGCAAGTCCCCTCCCGGGACCACGTACCGCGGAGGATCGGGGTCCGCCACGGTAGCCTAGTCCTTCACCGACAGGATCCCTCGCTCGACCATGGCCGCGGCAAAACCCAACACGTCCGCCTCGAGCTCCGAGTAGTCTGCATCGAACTCGAGCGCCAGGTCTGCGACGATGTCGCCCAAGGTGCGCTGCCCGTCCAGCCTCCGCCATACGGCCCGGCCGGTCTCAGTCAGAGCGTAGAGTTCATCGTCGGCGTCGCCGATGCCCGCGATCAAGGGCACGATGATGATCTCTCCCTCGATCTCACGCGACACCACATCTTCAGACGGGACACAGATGGTGCTCGAAATCAATCCGGCGTCCACAGCGGGTGGGCCTCCTCCAATCGTGGCGGGGGACACAGACGAACGTACCACGAATGCGGGTGGATGTACGACATCGCACGATCTGATGGGAGGAGGGAGGGAGAAACCGTCCTGCTACGACCTGGTGAAGACCAAACGCGGGGCTCTCAGGTCTTCGCGAAACGCTCGCAGTCCACGCCATGCATCTTGCACTTGTCGTTGCCAGAGGCGATGACGCCCATGCTCGCGTGCTTGCAGGACTCAAGCACGGTCTCTTGCGGTCTGCTGCGTGTCAGGACCACAAGCTCGGGCCTATGCCATGTCTTCTTCTCAGTCATTTCAAAGCGTCTCTCTGTCCAACCGACCTCGCCGCTGCCGGCGCGCGGAATCCGGCAAGAAGCTGCTCTTCAATCATCTAATCGACAGAATCCGCCGGAACTTTAGCTTCCCAGGCCTTTTCCCCGGGGCCCAGCCAGCCCAGATACCGGGCCTGAGCGTGAGCGACCTCGCAGAGATACTCGACGGGCGCGTCGAGAGTGCCGTGCTCGGCCCACGACTTGGCCGGGCACTGCTCGCAGAAGCCCTTCAGCGAGCACACCGCGCATCTCCGCAGATATTCCGGGTCGGTGGCGCGTAGCTCGCTCAGGTCCGCGAAGCGCTCGAGAGCCTCGGCCAGGGACGAAACGAGGACGTCCACCGTAAGATCCGGGGCGCGGACGCCCACGCAGGGCTGCGCGCGCCCGTAGGCGTCGACACAGAGGGAACGACCGGCTCCACACGTGAAGAGCCTGTCTCCTTGAGGTCCCATGAACCTCGAGGCGAACTCCTCCATCTCCTTCCGATACCTGGCTTCGTTTCTGCTCAGCACCGCCACGCCCTCTTCGGGGGTGACCCGCAGGGAACGGATCAGTTCGTTCTTTGCCCCGTCGTCACGGCGGCCGCGCAGATCGAAGAACATGGAGTAGCCCGGGTCTGTGTCCATGGCCGGGAGGGTTCGCGTCCAGGCTTCGAACTCCTCCATCTCGTGGCGATTGGGCGGCAGAAGGGCTCCCCTCACGGCGAACGGCACCTGACGGTCCAGCAGAAGACCGACCCCGCGCCGGAACTGGGCATAGGAGCCGCGGCTGCGCGTGACGGCCTCGTAGGATTCGCGACACATGCCGTAGACGGTGACTTCGATGGGAACCAGCGGGGGGACCCGCTTCCAGAGCTCCGCCAACCGAACGGTGATGCGGCGGGCGTTGGTGTATACCAGCACCTTCATCCCCAGCCGCCGTGCATGTAGGTAGATGCTCTCGAAGTCCGGCCTCAGCAGCGGCTCGCCGCCCGTGAGACGCACCTGCAGACATCCCAGGCCGGCAGCCTGGTCCATGATCCCCATGACCTGCTGGGTAGTCATCTCCCGAGCCCGTGCCGCGGCGTGACCGGCCGGCAGGTTGATGCAGCAGTGGATACAGTCGTTGTCGCAACGCTCGGTGAGCTCGATGTCGAGATGGGGCAGACGCGGAAGGAGTGACTCGGGCAGGCGCGATACTCTCTGCACGTACTCGCTCATCGCAACAGCCGCTCCAGCTCGCCGACGATGGCGCCGCTCTTGTCGAAACGCATCGTGTAGCAGGGCACTTCCACCACGATGCGCTCCACGAGGTCCATCTGCTCGTTCCACCACTCAGCGCTGACGAGCGGCTTCACCAGCGTGGCCAACAGCCGCCTCCAGACTTCCTTCCCATCGATGGGCAGGAGCTCGTTGGTCCGGTGCTGTTCGAGGAAGAGCAAGGCACGGAGGCAGCCGGGCCCTGGGGATACCTCTCGCACGTCGCCATGGCTCCAAGTACCGTATACCTTGAAGCCTCCCGGCCACCTGCGCAAGATGTTCCGGTCGTCGGACAGCACCTGGACGACATTGCCAAGACGCTCCTTCACGAGCCCGATGGCCGTCGACTTGCCGGCTTCGGAATGGCCCACGAAGGCCAATCCCTGCCCCTGGACGACCATGCCGCTGGAATGGACCATGCAACCCTCCCGATCAGCCAACAGGCGGGCCAGCAGCACCTGATCGGTGGGGAACAGTGTGAGAGATCCCAATCCACCGCGCCGCCACGCCTGCTCGTAGACCTCACTGGTGTAGACATGGATATCCGTGTGGTCGAGGTTGAACACGGCAAAGCAGTGCGGTGTCGAATCATCCGGCTCCGGCGAGATGCCGAGGTAATGCCAGGACTCATCGCTTCGGTATATGGCCCAGGGCGGGCGGCGGTATACCTCCTTGCCCAGGTCTCTGTCACTCAGATCGGGGAGCCCGAAGTGGTGATGGACGACCGCGACGTCGTCTCCCGGCGACTCGACCCGGAAAGCGGCGAACTTCGCGGCAAAGGTCGAATCGGTGATGGGCAGGTCGCTCTCCACCTGTATGGTGATGCCGGCGGTCTCGTAGTACCTGATGTGATCGTCCAAGCGGGGCTCCAGGACTGCCTGTTCGAGACGTGCGCCGAGATGGTAGCACCGTTGACGGCGGTCTTTGTCTATAGTGGTTAATGGTGCAGGTGGCGCGCCTGCCCACCCATGGACGTGGACGCGACCGAAGGGAGCTTCTCTGACCCACGAGAACCCCAGGCCTAGAATCAGAGACGCGCTGCGCCTTGGTCGCGCGCTCAAGCTGGTGTGGTCCATCACCCCCGGGTGGACGGTGGCCAGCGTGGTCCTCACTGTGGTCCAGGGTGTCCTGCCGTTGGCGGCCGTCTGGTTGATGAAGCTCATCGTCGACGGGGTGACGGAGGGCATCACGGGCCCCGACCACGGCGCGGCCTTTCGGGATGTCGCTCTGCTCATCGGCCTGGCAGCCGTGGTGGGTGTCGTCACCGTGGGGCTGCGCTCTCTCGCGACCGTGGTCGACGAGGCCCTCGGCAGGACCGTCACCGACCATGTGACCGACGTCATCCATGCTCAATCGGTGGTCGTCGACCTGGAGTACTACGAGAACCCGCGCTATCACGACGCACTCTACCGCGCCCAACAAGAGGCGCCCTACCGACCCACCAGCATCGTCAGGAACCTCACCAGCACCGGACAGGCCCTGGTCACGCTGGTGACGATGGCGATACTGCTTCTCACCCTCCATTGGGCCGTGGGGTTGATCGTGCTCGGGGCCGCGGTCCCCGGTGCGTGGGTGCGTTTCCGCTACTCTAACAAGCTGTTCGCCTGGCAACGGAGACGCACAGAGACCGAACGCCAGTCGTACTACGCACATTGGTTGCTCACCGACAGCACGCACGCGAAGGAGGTGCGCCTATTCGATCTGGGCGACCGTTTCCGCTCCTGGCATCGTGAGTTGCGGCTTCGTCTGCGGCGCGAGCTCATCGGCCTGGCGGCACGCCGCTCTCTCGCCGAACTGGCCGCGGGAGTCGCTTCGGTCGCAGCGGTGTTCGGCACCTTCGCTTTCATCGCCTGGCGGGCCATCCAGGGCATCATCACGGTGGGCAGCATGGTGCTCTACTACCAGGCCTTCCAGACCAGCCTGGGGTCGCTGCAGGCCGTGCTGCGCGGTCTCACGTCCCTCTACGAGGACAACCTCTTTCTCACCTACTACGATGAGTTCATGAATCTCGCACCGCGGGTCCTTGCCCCCGCCGCTCCAAGACGCATGCCCCGGCCTATGACCGAGGGCATCCGCTTCGAGGGTGTCCACTTCAGCTACCCGGACACGGAGCGCACCGCCCTGCAGGACATCTCCCTCACCATCCGGCCGGGCGAGGTGACGGCCTTCGTCGGCCCCAACGGGTCGGGCAAGACCACCCTCGTCAAGCTCCTGTGCCGCCTGTATGACCCGAGTGCCGGGTCCATCAGCATCGACGGCACCGACCTGCGCGACCTCGACTTGGTCGACCTGCGTCGGGATCTGAGCGTCATCTTCCAGGATTTCGCCCAGTACCAGCTGACGGCGCGAGAGAACGTCCGCCTTGGCAACGTGTCTCTGGACAAGGACGATCCACTCATCGAGGGAGCCGCTCGAGACGCCGGTGCGCACGAGACAATCTCCGGCCTTCGTCACGGCTACGACACCATGCTCGGCAAGTGGTTCGACGAGGGAGAGGAACTGAGCGTGGGGGAGTGGCAGAAGATCGCCCTGGCCCGAGCGTTCGTGCGGGATGCGCAGATCCTGGTCTTTGACGAGCCTACCAGTGCGCTCGACCCCCAGGCCGAGTGGGACGTGTTCCAGCACATCAAGGAACTGGCCCGCGGGCGGGCGGTCGTCCTCATCAGCCATCGCTTCTCGACGGTGCGGACCGCCGACCGCATCCATATCTTCGACCGGGGCCGCATCATCGAGAGCGGTGCGCACGACGAGTTGCTGGCGTTGGGTGGTCGCTACGCGGAGATGTACGAGGTACAGGCCCGAGCGTATCAGCCTCTCAGGTAGTGGGGCCGGTTGAGCCGGATGAACCTCGGGCGTCTCTAGGCCCTCTGAGCCGCCTCCCAAGCCATCAGGGCCGCGCCGTGCGCCCCCAGGTACTCGGCGTCGGCCAACACGTGCACGTCCGGCCCGCCCAGCGCTTCCGACAGAGCCTTGACAAACCCCACGTTGAGGGCGGCGCCGCCTCCCAGGACCACCGGGTCTTCCACCCCGATGCGCCGCACCATGGTAGAGACGCGGCTGGCCATAGCGTCATGGACCGCCCGGGCAATGTCGGCCGGCCGCGTGTTGGCGTGTATGAGGCTGACCACCTCCGACTCCGCGAAGACCGTGCACTGGGCGTTCATGGGGATGGTCTGCGTCGACTCCAGGGAGGCCTCGGCGAACTCGGCCAGCGGCATCTCCAGAGCCCGGCTCATGGCCTCCACGAAGGCTCCGGCTCCGGCCGCGCACTTCTCGTTGATGGCGAAATCGACCACCTTGCCGCCGTCGCCCAGCTTTATGGCCCTAGCTTCGTCGGCTCCCACATCCACCACCGTGCGGGCGCCCGGATAGAGGTCGAAGGCCCCCCGCGCGCCGGCTGCGATCTCGGTCGGCTGCTCGGTTGCGAACGCCAGCACCTTGCGCCCGGCGCCGGTCGCGGCGATGAGGCCGATGTCGTCCCGGCCCACGCCGGCGGCGGCCGCCGCCTCGGCCAAACCACGCTCCGCGGACTCCTCGTGATCGAAACCTGAAGGTACGGCCGCCCGTGCCATCAGGACCCCGTCTCTGAGCAAGACGACGTGGACGTTCTTCGCTCCCACATCGATTCCCGCGACGATCATTCGTAGCTCCTTCGCCATTCGTCGGGCTCCAGGGCGAGTCCTCGAGCCAGCGCTCTCATGTTCGCGTCCTCGGTACCCGCCACGGCCATGCCGAGCATGGTGTTCTGCAGCGACTCGACCGACACCACGCCCGTGATCCTCACCACGGCGCCCAGAGTCAGCACTATGGTCGTGGTGTCGCGCAGGCCCACCTCTTCTTCCGCGAGCCGGCCGAAGGGGATGCCGAACGCGCTCCCTGCAAAGGCCGGTGGCTCGGTGACGTTCTCCGAGTCGTATACAAGGATACCTTCCGGCCGCAGCAATCCAGCGTATCCCGTCGCCGCGTCTTGACACAACGCCACGAGGAGGTCGGCGGTCTCCAGTTCCGGGTAGTCTATCGGCAGGTCGGAGATGATGACGTCGCTGTGGCCGTAGCCCCCTCGCTCGCCGAGACCGTAGGTCTGGGTCTGCGCAACATAGCGATGGTCCCGGGTGGCCGCCATCGCCAGCGCCACGCCCATTAGTATCACCCCCTGGAGTCCCGTCCCGGCGAAGCGGACGGCCAGGAGGTCGCGTTCCGCCAGCGGGCCGGTACGCTCCGGACGCGGTCCCGTGCCGATGGCCGGTTGGCTGAACCCACTCGCGGTGATCTCGCTCATCCCGCCTCCTCCTGCCCGGTCTCTCGGGCCGCCTCAGCTTGGGCCCGCTCCACGATAGCCGCGTATGATCGCTGGTATTCCGGCCTGTTCGGATCGTGGCGCAGGATGCCGGTCACGATCTTGTCCCCCAGTTCCTCGGGCTTCATGCGTCGCGCTTCTTCCACGGAGACCGACCGGGCTCTCTCATCGTCCAGCATGGCGAGGACCCCGCCTGAGGCGTTCCGCTTGCCGTACTCTGTGGGACACGGGACCACGGCCTCTATGAAAGAGAAGCCCTTGTGCTGGATGCCGAGCCTCATCAGGTCTTCCATGGGCTCGATGTCGGCCGCCGTGCCCCGAGCCACGAAGGTCGCTCCTGCCGCTTCGGCCAACCCGCAGAGGTCGAACGGCTCCTCCACCTGGCCGTAGGGCGCCGTGGTGGCCAGGTCGCCCCAACCAAGAAGAGGCGACATCTGCCCGCCGGTCATGCCGTACACCTGGTTGTTGAACAGGATGCAGGTCACGTCGATGTTGCGCCTGCAGGCATGGATGAGATGGTTGCCCCCGATGGCGGCACCGTCTCCATCGCCCGTGAACACCACCACCGTGAACTCCGGGCGGACCATCTTGATTCCCGTGGCGAAGGCCAACGCCCTCCCGTGGATGGTGTGCATGGATCCAACGTCCACATAGCCGGCCGCTCTGCTGGAGCAACCGACGCCGCCTACCACCACCGTGTGTTCTCGCCTCAGTCCCAACCTCACGAGTACCCTCAGGAAGGCCCCCGTCACGATGCCGATACCGCATCCCGCGCACCACATGTGCGGCAACCGCTCCGTGTGTAGGAACTGTTCGATCTCTAGGCTCACGTGGCAGGCGCTCCTACACGCTCTCGTACTTCCCGATCAGCCGGGCCACCTGATCGAGGATCTCACGGGGGGTGATCAGATTCCCCCCGATCTTGTTGATACCCACCACCGTCGTCCAGTTCTCGGCCAGTTTGCGCACCTCTCTCGCGTACTGCCCCAGGTTCAACTCGGGGATGACCATGAACTCCACCCGTCTTGCCACCTGCTGGATGATCTCCACCGGCAACGGGAACAGGGTGTAGAGGTGCAGCACCTCCACGGGCAGCCCCTCCTGCTCGGCCAGCCTCCAGGCGGCCCGGGCGCTACGGGCGCACGACCCGTACGCCACGATACACACCCGGCCCTTGCCCTCGTTCTTCATGTCGTACAGGCAGAGCTCGTCGCGATGATTCGTCACCTTGTCGTACAGCTCGCGCAGGAATCCTTCGCTCTTCCCGGCGTCGGAGGTGGGGAACCCGGTCTCGTCGTGCGTGCACCCCGTGACGTGGGGGTGTGTCTCCGAGCCCAAGACGTGGGGTGTGTGCACCTCCCGCGCAAGCTCCGGATTCAGGTATCCGGGGGTGAAGTCGAAGTCGCCGCTGGTAAGCCGGTAGCGATCGACCAGTTCGGGGGAGAAGCTCTCCCGCATGTGACTCACCACCTCGTCAGACAGCAGAGTGACCGGGGTGCGAAAACGCTGGGCGAACCTCACAGCCGCCATGGTCAGCCTGTACATGTCGGCCACGTTGGAGGCCGCGAGCACGATGGCGGGATGGTCGCCGTGGGTACCCCAGCGGGCCTGCATGACATCCCCCTGCGAGGGCACGCTCACCCGGCCCGTCGAAGGCCCTTCTCGCATCACGTCCACCACGACCAGCGGAGCCTCGACCATGATCGCGTACCCGATCGCCTCCTGCATGAGGGAGAAGCCTGGCCCGGAGGTGGCGGTCATGGCCAACCACCCCGACATGGACGCCCCGATGCACGCGCAGATGGAAGCGATCTCGTCCTCCATCTGGATGAAGACCCCGCCGACCCGGGGCAGCTCATAGGCCATAGCTTCCATGATCTCGGAACTGGGAGTGATGGGGTAACCTGCGAAGAAGCGCACTCCCGCGTCGAGCGCACCTAAGGCGCAAGCGCGGTTCCCCTGGACCAGAAGGCTGCTCTGATCGACTTTCTCGCGCAGCAGATGACTGTGCCAGAGTTCCATCTTGCTCTGAGTCTAGCACTGCGGGAGAGGGCCCGCTCCCAGCGGTCGGTACGGCCGCCGGCCGCAGCCCGGACGCCCCCTAGTCTTGGTCCGTCTGCCACTCCGCCGGGTCGACGGCCAGCCCTCTGCCGAGCGCCTTGAGATTGACCTCACTGGTGCCGGCCGGGACGGCCTCGCTCACGGCTTCCTGGATAGACTGGACGGACACGACCCCCGTGATCCGCGCCACGGCGCCCAAAGCGACCACATTCGTGGCCTGGATCCTGCCGGTCTCTTCTTTGGCCCACAGACTGAACGGCAGGCCGATGCTCGTGCCGGCGAACGCAGGGGGGTTCTTCACGATCTCGCTGTCGTAGATGAGCACGCCGTTCCGTCTGAGAGACTTGACATACCCCTGTGCCGAGTCCTGTGACAGAGCCACCAGCAGGTCGGCGTTGTCCAGCTTGGGATAGTCGATGGGGGCCCCGGCGATGATGACGTCGCTGCGACTGTAGCCCCCCCGAGCTTCAGGCCCGTATGACTCGGTCTGCACCACGCAGCGGCCGTCGTGGTTGGCGGCGGTCGCCAGGATGATGCCCATGAGCACCACGCCCTGCCCGCCGCTGCCCCCGAGGCGCACCTCGACGAAGTCGCGGTCGGCCAGAAGACCGGCGCGCGAGCGGGCCGGGGGGGCGTCCGGGCCCAGCGTCGACCGTGTCCGTTTGCGCGGCGCTCCCGAGGTGCCGGTCACTTCTGTTCTCCCACCGGCGGTTTCTGCGTCACGTCGATCTGGACGCGGGTACCCGCTTTCTCGGCCTGCGCGCGTGCCGACGCGGCGTAGACCTGCTGGAATTCCGGCGCGTTCTCGTCCAGATGCAGAACGCCGGTCACTATCTTGCCGGCCAATTCCTCCTGTGAGAGCTTGGCCGCCTGCGCCTCGGTCACAGACCGGGCCCGCTCGTTGTCGAGCATCTCCAACGGGCTCTTCTGCGCGTTCCGCCGTCCGTACTCCGTGGGGCACGGAACGACCGCCTCTACAAACGAGAAGCCTTTGTGCTGGATGCCCTGCTTGATGAGTCTCTCGATCAGCCGGGCCTGCGCGGCCGTTCCCCGCGCTACGAAACTGGCGCCCGCGGCCTCGGCCAACCTGCAGAGATCGAAAGGCGGCTCCACCTGTCCGTGGCGGGCGGTGGTGGACCGATCGCCCAAAGCCATTGTGGGCGAGGTCTGTCCCCCCGTCATGCCGTAGGTGCTGTTGTTGAAGAGTATGCAGGTCAGATCGATGTTGCGCCGGCAGGCGTGGATGAAGTGGTTCCCGCCGATGGCCGCTCCGTCGCCGTCACCCGTGAACACGACCACGGTGAAGTCAGGCCTGGCCATCTTGACTCCGGTGGCGACCGCCAGAGCCCTACCGTGGATGGAGTGGACCGTGCCCAAGTCCAGGTAGTTGGCGGCGCGGCTCGAACAGCCGATGCCACTCACCACCACTGTCTTCTCACGCTCCAGGCCCAGGTCGACGACCACCCGCAAGAAGGCGGCCGTGATGATGCCGAGCCCGCAGCCCGGGCACCAGATGTGCGGTAACCGCTCGGTGTGCAGGAACCTCTCGATCTCCAGAGCCATCGGCTACACGCTCTCGTACTTGCCGATCAGTTCGGCGATGCGGTCGAGAAGCTCCCGAGGAGTGAACAGGGTGCCGTCTATCTTCCCCATGCCGATGACGGTGGTCCACTGCTCCGCCATCTTGCGGACTTCGTGCGCGTACTGCCCAAGGTTGAGCTCCGGGATGAGCATGAACTCCACCCGCCTCGCCACCTGCTGGATGATCTCAACCGGAAGCGGGAACAGGGTGTACAGATGCAGCACCTCCACCGGCAGGCCTTCGTACTCGGCCAACCTCCAGGCGGCGCGGGCGGTGCGGGCGCACGAACCGTACGCCACTATGCACACCCTCCCCTTGCCTTCGTTCTTGACGTCGTAGAGGCAGAGCTCGTCACGGTGGTGCGCCACCTTGTTGTAGAGCTCGCGCAGGAACTCGTTGCTCTTGTCCGGGTCGTTCGTGGGGAACCCGGTCTCGTCGTGGAAGAGGCCGGTCACGTGGGGATGCTCGTCCGAGCCCAGGACATGAGGAGGCCGGACCTCCCGGGCCAGCTCCGGGTGAATGTATCCGGGAGTGAAGTCGAAGTCGCCGCTGGTCAGCCGGTAGCGGCCCACCAATTCCGGAGAGAAGCTCTCGCGCATCTGGCCCACCATCTGGTCGGCCAGCAATATCACGGGTGTACGGAAACGCTGGGCAAACCGCACCGCGGCCATGGTCAGCCGGTACATGTCGGCCACGTTCGAGGCAGCGAGCACGATGGCGGGATGGTCACCATGGGTGCCCCACCGGGCCTGCATAACGTCTCCTTGAGAGGGAGCGGTAGGCCGGCCGGTCGACGGTCCGACGCGCATGACGTTCACAACCACGAGAGGCGCTTCGATGATTATGGCGTACCCTATGGCCTCCTGCATCAGCGAGAAGCCCGGCCCCGAGGTGGCTGTCATGGCCAGCTTCCCGGTCAGAGACGCGCCGATGCACGCGCAGATCGAGGCGATCTCGTCTTCCATCTGGACGAAGACCCCTCCGATGCGGGGGAGCTCTTCGGCCATGGCCTCCATGATCTCCGAACTCGGCGTGATGGGGTAACCTGCGAAGAAGGTCACTCCGGCATCGAGCGCACCAAGGGCGCAGGCGCGGTTCCCCTGGATCAGCAGGCTGCTCTGGTCGACTCGTTCGCGGAGTAGGTGACTATGCCATTGTTCCATCTGCAACGGGCAGTGTACCAGGAGAGGTAGCAAAGATGTCAGAAACCGCCAAGATAGTCATAGGCGGCGCCACCCACGATCTACCCATCGTGGTGGGGACTGAGGGCGACAGAGCCGTCGATATCACCAGACTCAGAGACACGACAGGACACGTCACCCTGGACGAGGGCTACGCCAACACGGGGTCCTGCCGTTCGGCCATCACCTTTGTGGACGGAGAGAGGGGCGTCCTGCGCTACCGCGGCATCCCGATAGAGCAGCTCGCCATGAACAGCACGTTCGTCGAGACCTGCTGGCTGCTCATATACGGCGAACTGCCCACCAGGGAGCAGCTCAAGGCCTGGAGCGGCCTGTTCACGAGATACGAGATGATCCACGAGGGGCTCTACAAGCACTTCGACGGCTTCCCCTCCACGGGCCACCCGATGGCCATCCTCTCGGCCATGATCAACGCCATGAGCTGCTACGAGCCGGACATGATGGAGATGGAGAGCGAGACCACCTTCCAGGTAGCCGCCGCCCGTCTCATCAGCAAGATCCGCACCATAGCCGCGGCCAGCTACAAGGCATCGATCGGCCAGCCGATCGTCTACCCCAAGCCGCACCTCGACTACTGTTCGAACTTCCTGCACATGATGTTCTCGCTTCCCTACGGCGACTACGAACCCGATCCTGATGCGGTGGCGGCGCTGCAGATGATCCTCATCCTCCATGCCGATCACGAGCAGAACTGCTCCTCGAGCACGGTGCGGATGGTGGCCTCCTCCGGAGCCAACATGTTCGCGAGCTGCGCGGCCGGCGTCTGCGCACTGTGGGGACCACTGCACGGTGGCGCCAATGCCGCGGTGGTGGAGATGCTGCAACGGTTGCACGACGAACGAGTGGACCTGAAGGACTACATAACCCTGGTCAAGGACAAGGGTTCTCCCTTGCGCCTGATGGGGTTCGGCCATCGCATCTACAAGCAATACGACCCTCGAGCGAGCATCTTGAAGGATGTGGCCGACAGGTTTCTCAGCAGGCTGAAGGGATCCGACCCCCTGCTGGAGATCGCCAAGCGGCTGGAGGACGTCGCTCTGAACGATCCGTACTTCATCGAGCGGCGGCTCTACCCCAACGTCGACTTCTACTCGGGGATCATCCTCCGCGCGATGGGCATCCCGGTGAACATGTTCACCGTCATGTTCGCCATGGGGCGGATGCCGGGATGGATCGCCAACTGGAAAGAAGTGTACGACGGAGCCATCGCACTCTACCGTCCTCGCCAGGTGTACGTAGGCGAGCCTGAGCGCCGGTACGTGCCCATGGACGAGCGGTCCGGCGACGGCGGGCTTGGTTGAGCGACTTCGCCGACACGGATGGGCTGGGCACGACCGGTCAGGTGGAGTGAACGGCGCGGCGCCTGCGAAGCAACCAGCGGACCAGCAGGAGCAGCGCGGCCGCAATCACCACGGCCGCGATCACGATCCAGGGTAGGACGCTGGTGATCGTGATGAAGCGCAGCGGATGGGTGGCTTCGTCGACCGCATTGCTTCCCGCCATCAGAGCCACTTCGAGGGTGTGAGGGGCTTCGCCCCTCTCGACCTCCACGGGGATCTCCGTCCGTCCCGTTGGAAGCTCTATCTCGGACATTCCCCCTACAGGTGAGAGAAGACCGATGCCACCGAGGCGAAGGCCCATCTTGACCGGATAGCCGGTGTCGTTCTGAGCGGTGATGGTGACGACGCCCTTGTCGCCGATCATGCGCGTGGAGCCGACGCCCACGAGGCGGATCTTGTCTAGCTCGGCCTGGGCCAGGGACTGGGCCTGCTTGGCGTATTCCAGACCGATGCTGGCCTCCTTGGGGCTGGTGTCCGGGCGCGACCACCAACGGCTCTGGGCCATGTAGAGCGCGCGATGGGCGGCTTCCACCGGGAGCCGTGTCGTATCCGCCACGGCGGCCAGATCAGTCACAGCTACGTGCGCGATGTCGAGAGCGTTCAGCAGGGACTCCTCGATGTACCCCCCGCCCTCACCCGCATGGGTCCTCAGAAGTATGGGGCGCGTGTCGGGGGCGTGCTCGCGCACCAAAGTGGTCAGAGTGCAGGTCCTGATCCACGCCGTCTCCTCGAGGATCTTGCCAAGACCGTCAAGGTACGCCTCGGGCACGAGGGAGAACTCGAGCCTGGGGGAGACCACGATGGCCGACTGGTCTCTGGCGGCCAGTTCGGCGGCGAGGGCGGCCGCGAACGCCCCGGCATCCCACGGCGCGGTCATGTGAGAGCTGAGCGCGCTGCTCGCGAAGATGAGCGTCACCCGATCGTTGCCGGCGTCGCGGGCGCGCACCGCGACGGTGCCCTCCGCGGGCGGTTCGGCTAGTACTTCGGTCAGCCCCGCGTCGACCACCACGTGGTCGATCGAGGCGGCGGCATAGAAGCCCAGACTCTCAGTAGTGAGATTCAGGTCGGGAGGGTATCCCCCGGTCAGCGGCGCCTGCAGACCCATGGTCTGCTGGATCTCCTGCTTGCCCATCTGGATCTGCTCGAAGCCGTCCCGCCAGCCGCGGGCAGCGAGGGCGCCCAGGTCGGCGCCCGAGTATGGACTCACGGCGACCTCCAGCGACTGATCGCTTCCCAGACCCTTGAGAGCCGTCAGCACCTCAGCGGCGTTCTTCGCCGCGGGGTCATCACTCTTGACCTCGGTCCTGACGCCGGAGGCGTCGACGCAGATGTATCCGTCGGCCATGTCACGCAGCTGAGTCAGAAGAACAGGCTCCAGCGCAAGGGTGAAGTCCCAGTCGCTGAACCTACCCGTCAGCCCGAGAAGGCCGCGCAGGTCTCCCGCGCCCGTGGCCGTAGGCGCGACGGCTTCTTCCAGCACCCGGTCGTAGAAGACTCCCTCAGGGTCGCGGTGGATGCCCAGCGATACCGGCCACACGAAGGCCAGGTCCAGCGGAGTCTCCCTGGGTTGGGCCTTGCCGATCCAAGCCTGCCCGCTCGCCACCACCTCCGCGCCCACCTTCACCTCCACCACCACCAGATACGCGCCCGAACGGCCCGGCGCCTCCCCGGGGACCGTCACCTCGGCCTCCAGCACGCCGGTCTCCAGAGCGGTGTCGGCGCCGACCCTGGCCGACACCGTGGTTGTCGTGGTGGCCGGGACCGTTGTGGTCGTCGGAGATGGTCCCGTCGTCGCGGTCGTCTCCCCGGGAGTACCGGGCTCACTTGTGGGTGTAGTGGTCGCGGGGCCGACCGCGGTCGTCGTAGTGGTGGACGCCGACGAGCCCAGTGTCAGGACAAGCTTGCCGGCCTCGGGCAGTTCTGGGGAGGCTTGGCCGATCTGGGAGAGCTCGGCCGGACCCTTGATCCGCACCACCAGCCTGCTTCCGATGAGGGATTCGGCCGCCTGTCCTCCGATGGTGACGGCGAAAGGCTCTCCCACCAAGGTCAGTGGACGATCGACACTGACGGCGAGCGGTGCGGCCGCCGCCTTCACGACGGCCGGCCGCCCGGCGATGAGAACGGCTACCGAAGCGGACGCAGAAAGCAGAGCGGCCAGAATGAACGCCACCGCCAAGGGGAATCGGCATCGGGAACCGGCAAGCCTCATGGCAGTTCAGTGTAGCACGGGGATGCTGGGCCCCCGATCGCCCTCCCGCAGAACTGGTCGGAGCCTAGAGGGCAACCTCCGAGCGGGGCTGCAGCTGCTTGACCAAGCGGAGCATACTGCCCGCTTCGTCGCTGTCGGTCTGCTCCACGGTATCGACCAGAGCCTTGATGATGCTGAGGCCCAGGCCGCCTTCGCTCATGGGGTCGCAGCGCTCCGAGGGAGGCACGCGACGCTTGTGGTCGGGATCGGAGATGACGATCTCCCAGGCCTCGCGCATGACGTTGAAGTCGATCTGCAGACAGCACGACGACCCGCAGTCCGGGGCCTGCCGGATCGGTGTGGAGCCACTGTCCGGTCCCCACACGAAGCACGTGCAGGCCTCGGTCACCACGAGCTTCAGATCGGCTATGACTTCGTCGTCGAGAGACTCTCGCGCTCCCAACACACCAGCCACGAGACGGCACAGGCCCACATACTCCGCCTTGCAGGGTATGACAAGAGTCACGGGCCGTTGCCCGCTCACTCCTCCACCCGCTACCTGCCCGAGGTCCGCCGTCATGTTCCACCCGACCAGAAGTCCACTGGATTCTCCGACATCATGCTACCCCTCAGATGGTAGCGGCTAAACAGAACGCGGTGCGGCACGCTGGTCAGTCCGCCGCGCACACCAAACCCAGGTCCTCGCCGCATGCCCCACACCGGCCCTGCCTGACGCCCACCATCTCGACCTTCCGCTCCCCGCGCTGGATCACGGTGCGACCGCATGCGGGACAGACGGTGTGCCGCCCGGGATGCCCCTGGACGTTGCCCACATACGCGAAGCGGAGGCCTGCCACCCGGGCGAGATGGACGGCTCGCTCCAGGGTCTTGATAGGGGTCGGCGGAAGGTAGGAGAGCTCGAATTCCGGCATGAAACGGGTCACATGCCACGGAGTGCCCGGTCCCAGGCTGTCGCGCACCCAGGACGCCATGGCCGTCAGGCCGGCGTCGTCATCGTTGAGGCCGGGTACGATGTTCGAGACCACCTCCACGTGACAGCCGTGCACTTCCTTGGCCCGGATCGTGGCCGCACAGGCCGGAGCCGGGTCCTTCACTTTGCTCAGGTGCGCCCAGCCTTCCGCGGCAGCCGCTTTGAGGTCGAATTTGAAGGCGTCCACCACCGGCGCCACGTAGTCCAGGGCCTCCGCGGTCATGTACGCGGCTGTGATGAAGGCGGTGTAGAGACCCGCCTCCTTGAACGCCTTGCACACATCGTGGACGTACTCGATCCACACCACCGGTTCGTTGTACGTGAAGGCCACCCCGGCCAGCTTGTGCTTCCTAACCATGGCGACCGCGTCGGCGGGCGTCAGGACGGGCAGGCGCGTGGTCTCGGTGCGGGCGCTCGCGTGAGATATCTGCCAGTTCTGGCAGCCGGCGCAGAGCACGTTGCAGCCGTAGGCGCCCAGGGAGAGGGCCCGCGTGCCGGGATGGAAATGGAAGAGCGGTTTCTTCTCGATCTCGTCGCTGATGATCGTGGCGGGCCTCGCGTATGTGAGGCTCACCATCCGGCCGCCCTGAACACCACGGGATTTGCACAGACCCTCTGCGTTGTCGGCGATCAGGCAGAGATGAGGGCAGAGGGTGCAGCGCACCCGTCCTCCTGAGACCTCTTCCCAGAAGAGCGCCTCGTGGCCGGACGCCTCTCCGGCGGTGTGTGATGTCGGTCCAGGTCGGCTCATAGTCGAGCGCGAAGTATACCTTCGGGTTGAACATGACAACCCCCACGTGATATCAATTCACAGTGGGTTTTGGCCATGCACGCCGGGGCGCAGTTCAAGCAAGACGCCCGTCCTCAGGACGCCTCGGCCGTGAATCCAGAGGAGGGTGAGTTGAAGACGCGTCATGTTCTACTGGTCGCTCTGTTGCTGTTCGCGCTGGCGGTGGTCCCGATGGCCGTGGGGTGCGGCGGTCCGGACTTCGCCGAGGAGGAGGTCGATGACTTCATCGCCTCCATCGAGAAGTCCGACAATATCGACACTCCCGAAACCATCGAGAAGGGCTGGATCCAGGGCGGCTCCGACACTGCGTTCCCGCCGATGGAGTTCTCCGATGGAGCCGGTGGCTACATAGGGTTCGACGTCGACCTCTGCACGGCTCTCGCCCACAAGATGGGCCTGAAGCTACAGGTTGTGTCGACCGCCTGGGACGGGATCATCCCGGGTCTGCTGGGTGATCGCTATGACATCATCATGTCGGCCATGAGCATCACTGAGGAGCGCCTGGAGCAGGTGAACTTCACCGACCCGTATCTGCCCGGCATCCTGGCCATCACCGCTCCGATCGACGCACCTGTGACCTCGGCTGAGGAACTGGCCGGCAAGGTCGTAGGCGTGCAGGTCGATACCACCGGGCAGTTCGCCGTCGAAGAGGTGGAGGGCGTCAAGGAGATCAAGAAGTACCCCGACATCCTCACTGCCTTCCAGGACCTCTCGGCCGGCCGGGTGGAGTGCGTGGTCAATGACGAGCCCGTCAACGCCTACATCATCCAGACCAACGAGGACTACAAGGCCAAGTATGCGAACACCGGCGGCATCGTGACGGTCAACGACTACGGGTATGCCATCAAGAAGGAGAACACCGAGCTTCTCGAGGCCATGAACAAGGCCCTCGCCGAGATCATAGCCGATGGCACCTATCAGAAGATCTGCGACAAGTGGGGCCTGACCGGCGTGAATCAGTAGCCGGCTGTGGATGACGGCTCGAGCGAGCCGCCCGTCG
>ENA-UOUL01002908-UOUL01002908.1-bioreactor-metagenome-genome-assembly--contig:-NODE-2908-length-18741-cov-3.162613_pt1 | contig 18741 bp, 21 predicted proteins | sample MGYA00249838_ERZ747220 | MGnify/ENA primary metagenome ERZ747220 (study PRJEB28778, sample SAMN05720191) | bioreactor metagenome | isolation source: Anaerobic biogas reactor | place: USA:Washington...
GATTTCTCCGGTCAAAGCAGCTGTCCGGGTGGCTTTCTTATAACCTCTATAAGGTGACAACAATGCACGCAGCACCCGTCCGCCATCAAGGGGTAAAGCAGGCAGAAGATTTAAACATCCCAAAAGTAGGTTAACTTTAACCAGCATATCCAGGTTCAGGGGATCCATTTTAAGGGGCAGAAAATAAAAAACCGCTGCCATGGACAGGCTGATAACGGGTCCTGCCAGGGCAACGTATATTTCCTTCTCCGGATCCAGACCGGTAAAATCTTCGATTTTGGCCTGCCCTCCAAAGGGAAACAGGTCTATTTCCGCTATTTTTAAGCCCATTATTTTAGCCATAAGGCCGTGGGCGGTTTCGTGTACCAGTAGTGAGCCTAAAATGACTAAAATTTCTCGGGCCAGTCCCAGGTAGACATAAGTTAGACATAGTAGTAAAAATAGCGGGTTTAGTTTTACCTGAACACCAGATATTTTACCCAGTCGCATTATTCAAAAAGATAGTTAACATTAAGGGGTCCATCCTGGTTTCTCATCTCCAAATATAGACTGCTGCCGGATTTACCCAGGGTGTCATTAAGATTTACCATACTCTTTTCTTCTACCAGCACTTCTTTAAGGCCGCTATACAATGTATAAATCTGATCATCATGCCTTAATAACACCGTACGTCCCTTGTCATCTCTGGAAATTTTTTCTACTGTTCCCGCCATCACCGGCCTGACCAGAGTATTTTCCTTGACCTTTAAGCTGAGTCCGGGATAAAAACTTTGTTCCTGTTCTTCGGGGTTCCAGTACCAGCCATATTTTTGCTGCAGTTCCAAATACTCGCAGGGAAGCTGTATGGCAGCATCACCGGATACCGGAACTAAAGCACCTCTTTCCCGGATATTATGTACAAAGGTAGCTGCCTTTTTTTCTATTTGGTAGTCTTTCATTACATAAGCAATTACCGGTTCTACCACTTCCCTGCTACCATTATTAGATTGCATGGCCAACCCCGCCAGGGTAACTATTACGATTACTATTAATAGACGGGTTTTAAAACTCCCTAACATCCCGCATCACCTCGAAATCAAAACTTGTACCCATTTCTATACAATATATAAATCCCCACCGGAATTTATGCCATTGATTGCAAGTGAATTAAGGTAATAACTACGTATTTTTATCAGCCAGCTTAACCACCAAACAAAGGGCTTTTACTTCCAGTTGTTCTTTTAATAAAAGTTTTGTATTTGATATTTCGTTACTGTAATATATAGATATCAGGAATTTTGAGGGGGGTTTTTTATGAAGACCAGGATAACGGAGTTATTTGGTATTGAGTATCCTATTATATGTGGGGGTATGCTCTGGCTGGCGACTCCCGAGCTTTGTGCCGCCATTTCTAATGCCGGGGGTTTGGGCAATATTACTGCCTGCAATTATAACAGTGGTGAAGAATTCAGAGCAGCTATTCATAAGGCCCGGGAACTTACCAATAAACCAATCGGTATTAACATCACTTTGCTACCTTCCATGCGTTTCACTGAGGAGATATACGATGACTTTTTTAAAGTATGTGCCGAAGAAAAGGTAACTGCCATAGAAGTCTCCGGTAAACCGGCGGTAAAATACCTGGATATGTGTCAGAAGGCCGGAGTTAAAGTCATGCACAAGGTGGGTGCAGTAAGGCATGCTTTAAATATTGAACGCTGGGGTTATGATGCGGTTATAGCCGCCGGTATTGAGGAAGGCGGTCATCCTCTGAATGATGATGTTGCCACCATGGTTTTGCTGCCCCGTATTGCTGAAAGTGTTAAGATACCGGTGATATCTACCGGTGGTATAGTTGACGGGCGCAGCCTGGCAGCGGCCTTGAGCCTGGGTGCCGAAGGAGTATTGATGGCTACTCGCTTTATTGCTACTAAAGAATGTGCAGTTCATCCCCGTATCTGGGAAGAGCTTATTAAACGGGAAGAACATGAAACCACCTTAATTTGCAAAAGCATAGGGCTGCAGGGGCGGGCCTTGAAAAATGACCTTGCTCGGCAAATTCTGGATATGGAAGCTAAAGGGGCTAAAATCGAAGAACTCATTCCTTTGTTGGCCGGGCAGCGCTCCTTGGATGCCTGGCAGACGGGCGATGTAGAGAATGCCCCTTTGATGGTGGGTCAATCCATCGGCCTTATAAAAGAAGTAACCACCTGCGCAGAACTGATTCAGTCCATGGTTGACGATGCCCGGGCTATTCTGGAGAAGAATCTGGCACGGTTTAGTTAGACACGGGACAAGGGGACATACTGGGACAAGGGGACAGGTCCCGCGTCCCACTTGTGTGGGACACGGGACCTGTCCCCTTGTCCCACACAACACGCTTTACAAAGTTCGACATCTGATGATAGAATATGGTTTAGATGAGTAGAGATGAGATAAGCTTGAGATTAGATTAGTTGAGCTGGTTGCAGATAACTGGGCCAGGTCAGCACTTTCTGTTGACCCGGCCTTTTGCTTTGTAGCGAGGTGTACGAATTGGCCAAGCAATTATTACTAGGAAACGAAGCTATCGCCTGGGGAGCTATAGCTGCCGGAGTTAAGGTGGCTACCGCTTATCCCGGAACTCCTTCTACGGAAATCTTTAGCACCCTGGCCGCCCAGGCTAAACGTTATGGTTTTCATGCCGAGTGGTGCGTAAATGAAAAGGTAGCTCTGGAAGTTGCCTACGGGTCTGCCATTAGCGGTGCCCGAACTCTAGTAACTATGAAACAAGTAGGACTTAATGTAGCTGCTGACCCCCTTCTTTCCGGTACTTACCTGGGAGTAAAAGGGGGACTGGTTCTGGTAGTAGCTGATGACCCGGGACCGCACAGCTCTCAAACTGAGCAGGATACCCGGCAGTTTGCCGGCTTTGCCAAGGTTCCGGTACTGGACCCCTCTGATCCACAGGAAGCTATGGAAATGGTAATCGAAGCCTTTAATATATCGGAAAAGTATCGCCTGCCGGTAATACTACGCCCCACTACCAGGGTGTGCCATGTAGGGCAGGACGTAAATCTGCCTGAAATTACATCAAGAAATTCCGAAATCCGTTTTGAAAAAGGTGGAGACTGGGTTATTTTCCCCAGTGTTTCTCTGCGTAAACATGGCGAACTCTTGGAAGGCTTGGAAACTCTGGGGCAGGAATTTTCCACCTCCCGTTTCAATTACCGGGAAGGTGAGGGCGAATACGCCATCGCCTGTTCCGGGGTAAGTTATCATTATGTAAAAGAAGCCCTGCAACGGCTTGATATAATAGATAATACGGAAATTTTAAAAATATCGACTCCTTATCCCTTTCCCGAAGAACTGGCTGCCCAATACCTGAAAAAACACGAGCGTTTGCTGGTGATTGAGGAACAGGACCCAGTTTTTGAGGATGCTATACTACGGCTGGCAGGTAAAAACGGCCTACACCTGCAGCTAAGCGGCAAACATGATGCTATGGTACCGGGTACCGGCGAACTCAACGTAGACCTGGTAACCAGATCGATTGCTAACTGGTCCGGGAAAAACATAAAAACCACACCGGTTCCAACAAAACCGGAGTTACCCTTACGCCGGCCTATTCTCTGTGCCGGTTGCCCCCATCGGGCATCTTTTTATGCTATTCGCAAAGCGGCCGGTAAAAAATCGGATACCGTTTTTACCGGTGACATTGGCTGTTACACCCTGGGTATGATGCCACCTCTATCCGCAGTGGATACTTGCCTCTGTATGGGTGCAGCTATAACCCAGGCTCAGGGTATTGGCAGGGCCGAACCGGGTCGCCAGACGATTGCCGTTCTGGGAGATTCAACCTTCTTTCACAGTGGCATTACCGGGGTTATAAATGCAGTTTACAATCAATATCCCCTTACCCTGGTAATACTGGACAACAGCACTACCGCCATGACCGGTTTTCAGCCCCACCCGGGAACGGGACAAACTGCTACTGGGGAGATGGTAGCAGCGATTGATCTGCAAAAAGTACTGGAAGGCTGTGGAGTAACCTATATAAAAACGGTTGATCCGGTAAATCTAAAAGAAGCGGTGACAGCAGTCAAAGAAGCCATGACCTATGATGGTCCGGCGGTAGTTATAATGAAGAGAGCCTGTATTAACCTCCCCGAAGTTAAGGGTTTTGCCCCGGTTGTTATTAATATAGAGAAATGTAAGGACTGTGGCCTATGCGTTACCGAAATCGGTTGCCCGGCTCTGGTAATGGAAACTGGGCAGAAACCCCAGGTGCTGGAAAGCTGTGCCGGTTGTGGCCTATGTATAGAAGTATGCCCCTTTGACGCTATACAAGGAGGGGATAACTAATGGATATAATTATGTGTGGAGTTGGCGGGCAAGGGACGGTACTGGCCTCCCGGGTAGTAGGCGAAACTGCCATAAAACAAGGCTATGAGGTCCGCACCTCAGAGATTATCGGTATGGCCCAACGGGAAGGGCCGGTGGTATCGCAGGTGAGAATTGGCACAAAACTGCATGGGCCTTTAATTCCCGATGTTTCCGCTGACTATCTCTTAGGCTTTGAATTGGCAGAAGCCGTACGCAATATCGACAAGCTGGATGCTAGAGGCCAGGCTCTGGTAAACACTCATATGATAGTACCTCCAACCGTATACCTGGGAATATCACAGTACCCTGAAGAACAGCTTATCGATTATTTAAAGGAACAACCCTCGCGATTAATATTGATAAATGCTAATAAACTGGCCGACCAGGCCGGTAGCACTAAAGCCGTCAGTGCGGTTATGCTGGGGGCCTTTTCTGCACTATGTCCAGACATTGATGAGACCATGTTGCTAACAGAACTTCTAACCCGCTTGCCCGAGCGGGTTCAGGAAATAAACACCCGAGCTTTTGAGCTGGGAAAAGAATTTGTGGAGGGAGAGACGAGATGAGCCAGGCAGCCAGAATTATTGAAGATGAGTACCAACCTGTATTGCTTAAGGAAAAGCAGTCGATTCTATTGAGGCGATTAATGGAGCGTTTGCAGGAATACTCCTGTTTCTACCGGAAAAAGCTGGAGCAAGCAGGAATCAGTTTTGCTGACATCAAATCTATTGATGATGTCAAGTACTTACCCTTTACCGAAAAGGACGAATTACGGCAAGAAGAGGCTCTGGCCTTAATGGCCGCACCGGAGGAGGAAATTATCCGTATTCATTCCACTTCCGGCACCACCGGTAAACCGGTTGTTGTTCCCTACACCCGCAAGGACGTGGATGATTGGGCGGAAATGATGGAACGATGTATGCGCATGGTGGGTATAAAGAATAGTGACCGGGTGCATATTACTCCCGGATATGGCCTGTGGACCGCCGGTATTGGATTCCAAACTGGATGCGAACGGTTGGGGGCCATGGCTGTACCTATGGGACCGGGTAATACTGAAAAACAACTGGCTATGTTATTGGATATGCAAGCTACGGTGCTAATTGGTACAGCCTCCTATGGGTTGCTGCTGGCCGAGGAAGCGAAAAAACGTGGCATTGATGACCAGCTCAAACTACGCAAAGCTATTTTTGGCTCGGAACGCTGGGGAGAGAAGATGCGTACCCGTATGGAAGAGATTTTAGGAGTAGAGACCTATGATATATATGGTCTCACTGAAATTTATGGTCCCGGTATCGGCATTGACTGTGATTTGCACTGTGGTATTCATTATTTCCCGGAATATATCTATTGCGAAATAATTGACCCCCAGACTGGAGAACTCCTGCCTCCGGGAGAACTGGGGGAACTGGTTATAACCACCCTGGCCAAGGAAGGAATGCCCCTCTTGCGTTACCGTACCCGTGACCTTACCTATCTGGACCCGGAACCCTGCAAATGCGGCCTGCCCTATCCTCTAATGGGGCGTATACTGGGACGCAGTGATGATACAGTTAAGATAAAAGGGGTTAATGTATATCCGGGACAGGTGGAAGATGTCATTCGCATGACCCCGGGCTTATCCAGTGAATACCAGATGATAATTGAGCGGGAAGATGGCAAGGACTCGGTCCTGATTCGGGTAGAAGAAGATCCTGAACGTCATAATCCTAAAGCTGCCCGGGAATTTAAACATAATATTAAGGCTATAATTAATATCATTGCCGATGTAGAGGTAACCCCTTATCAGACCCTGCCCCGCAGCGAAAAAAAGAGCAAGCGGGTATATGACCAGCGCAACCTGGATTAAAATTAAAACCAAAAAACCCTCCGGAAATCATCAGATTTACCGGAGGGTTTATTATTATCCGCATATTCATTTTAAGTTCCCTGAATTCCGCGTCTATTATCATTACGCCTCACTCTTCACTTCGTATTCCACGTCAGTATAGCCCTGAGGGTTAGATTTTTTAATCAGCTTACGATAAACTCCTTCGGGAATAAATTTTACTGCCAGGTTAATTATATCCTCCATCAGCATCAATAAATCTTTATTCCCATCCCAATATGACAGCATAGTTTCCCGGCTGACGCTATCCATCATTCTTTTTAACACCAGGGATATTAGTAAAATATCGTCTAATTGACCCAGGAAAGGTATCATATCGGGGAGAAAATCCCAGGGGGATAGTACATAGGCTATAGTCCCCAGTAAGAGAGCCCGGTCAGTCTTGCTAACATTTGCATCCTGGGCTAACCGATAAATAAGTTTTAAAAAGTTAGGAATAAACAACAGGCTTTCCTTTAAAGTAGTCATCGCTGCACTTTGGTTTACATCTTTACTCATAATGCACCACCTCTTAAAATAGTATGACTCAATAACTAAAAAACTATTTTTCGGCCTCGGATATTTACACTTAAAATTATGCCCACTGCTATTAAGTTAGTTAGCATGGAGCTACCCCCATAGCTTAAAAATGGCAGTGGTATTCCGGTAACCGGCATTAAGCCAATTGCCATTCCTATACTCTCAAAAATGTGGAATAGCCACATAGCAGTAATACCCAACACCACCAGGGTACCATAAAGCTCCTTGGCATTAAAACTAATATTAATGGCCCTTAATATCAAAACTCCATATAGAATAAGAACAAAGGCTGCCCCCAAAAATCCCAGTTCTTCACCTATAACCGCATATATAAAATCAGTATGGTGTTCAGGTAGGAAATTGAGCTGTACCTGACTGCCGTTATACAACCCTTTTCCAGCCAATCCACCTGAACCTATGGCCACCAATGATTGTATAGTGTTCCAACCGGCTCCCCGTCCTCCCTGACCATCATTATAGGGATCTAAAAATACTATCAGGCGTTTTATCTGGTAATCCTCCAGGGGCAGAGGCAGACCAAATTCAACATGGGCAAAAAAGAGTAATGCTACAAGCAGTACCCCTGAAAAGAGCAGGGTCAGGAGAATTTTAGGATTGGCTCCGGCAACATACATCATCACCAGGGTTATAGCTATGTACACCAGTCCAGTGCCCAGGTCAGGCTGCATAAGTATTAATATAAAAGGTAGACCCATATAAGCAAAACAGGGAAGCATTTGCGCCAGGGTATCCATTTCACCTTTGCGGTTATTTAAAAAATCGGCAAATGCCAGTATTAATAGAATTTTGGTAAACTCGGCCGGTTGCACTGCGGGTAGGGGGCCAAAACTAATCCAGCCTGTGGTTCCCCGAACTTCTTGACCAAATACCAGCACCAAAACTAGCAGGAGAACAGAGAAACCATATAAATACCAGCTATACCTTTTTAGTTCCACGTACTCATAGCGCAGGATAATGATAATAGCTAAAACACCCAGTGCTATGGAACCAATCTGCTTTTTTAGGTAAAAATAGGGATCGCTGGAAATGCTGCTAGTGGCACTGGCCAAAACTACCAGGCCAAAAACTAGAAGGATTAAGAGGGTTATGACGTAGGTTTTATCTATAAACTTAAGACGCTTTATTTCCAATTCTCGTACCTCCCCATCCATTATAAAGCTTACGAAAATAAAGTGTCCAGCTTACAATAGGGAGGAGTGAGGCGTGAGGCGTAAGGGGTAAGGAGTAAGCAGCAAGGATATACCAGGCGAACCAGTTTTCGTATAGCTGTTTCCCCTTTACACTACATAACGCCTACCTTTGCTGCAGCTGTTCCAGTTTGCTTTCTATTCTGCCCAGGCTTTTTTCAATCCGGCCTAATGTTTTAATCAGCCATATTATGAATATTACAGGGACAGCAATAATAGCAATATAGAATAATATTAAAAACAATTCCCAGGGGCCAAAATTCATTTTTTATATCACCTGCCTTATATCAAAACAGTCTGATGGGTTATAAAATTAGCCATGCAGTCCGGTTTACTACCAAGCTTTACCCCATCCATACTGTCTGCAACCAGCACCTATTTTTGTAGCTATTTCCCCATGTGCGCCGCTATTCCTTCCGCTATGGCTTCAGCAGCCAAATCAAGAAAATATTCTTGTTGTAAGAGCATTTCTTCTTCAGCGTTGCTGAGAAAGGCTACTTCTACCAGAGCAGAAGGCATGGTGGTATTTTGCAAGACCCAATAGGGACTTTGCTTTACTCCCCGGTCAGGCCGTCCCAGTTTTGCTATTAATCGGCGTTGCAGGTTTTCGGCCAGGGATTTGCGCTCATCTAGTTGCAGGAAGAGTAGATCATTATCTACGGGAGCATAATAATAAGTTTCAGTACCCTGAGCAGCCGGGTTGTTTTTAGCGGCGTTTGCATGTATGGATACAAAAAGCCCGGGATTAAGCCGGTTGGCAATCTCACTAATTTCATCTCGTTCTTTCGTCAATTCCAGGTATATATCAGTAGTACGGGTATATTCCACCTCGATACCTTTGTGCTTAAGTAGTTCACCTGCTTTTAGTGCTATTGTTAAATTTACATCTTTTTCATTAATATAGGCTCCGCGGGCTCCGGTATCTTTGCCCCCATGACCCGGGTCCAGGACAACCAGGTTATCACGTCGCGCTTTGATTTGCCCCTGGCCTACCAGCAGTATGTTGATATCGTGCCCATCAGTACTCTGTCCTACTGTATATTTACCCAGATCTCCATTGGTGGTAATCCTTATTACGGTAGTACGGTTACCCCCTGCCATCTCCTCTTCAAAGGTTACATTCTTTATTAAGGGGCCGTTATATAGGTAATCGTTTTGGGCTTTGCCCAGGAGAACTCCTGGCATTCTTATTTCTATAACCTCCCCGCTCTTACTTCTGCTGTATTGAGCCTGGGTGAGGGTTTTAATAACCAGGCGCTCACCATTACTACCCATGCTCTTACGCTGTACATCCCATATAGAGTTGGGAATGATAAATACTTCCCGTTGGCCGCCTTCTTCACTGGCAGTCTGGTATTGGGTGTTATAAGGGAACTCTATTTCAACGGTAGTATTATCTCCCACGTTCCTGGCTTTAGCCTTAATTTCACCCTTACCCAGGGATTGCTTAACCAGATTAAGCCCCTCAATCTGACGGTCTTTAAACTCATAGATTACTTTACCGTTACTCTCCCTGATATCAGCATCCAGTTTGGCACCAGATTCCATAACTATTTGTAAACCATTTTCGTCTGCTTTAAGAGATAGCCATATTACTCCCGGACCCGGTTTTTCCGGTTTGGGTGGTAGTTCTGGTTTTATATCTGCAATGGGATCTTCTGAGGGAAGGGCTTCCTCATCGTCCAGGTCAACTACCCAGCCTGCTACCCAGGCAATACGCCCACCACGGCTGACCTGGTACCAGCCGTCTCTTTCGGCCAGAATTGCCAGTTTTTCGCCCTGGTTGACACTGTCAACGGTATCGTAGGTGGCAGCAGGACCACTGCGCAGAGTAGTATTATTACCTCGTATCACCAGGCTGCTGGCACGGCTATCGTTACTGGTAGGAGTAGTAATAGTAATAATGCGGGTGCTACTATTCCAGTCAACTTTACCACCAAAGGCTTCACCCACAAAGCGCAGGGGAGCCAGGGTACGGCCGTCTTTAATTTTAGCTGCTACCTCCAGGGGCCAAACCTGCCCATTTACCGTTGGGCTAATGGAACCAATCGGTAAAACTACCGTGGTGGTCCCTTTGACAGAAGTAACCGTGCGGGTGCTATTTTCCCAGTTTACACTGGCTCCCATGGCCTCGAATATGGCCCTAAGTGGTGCCAGGGTACGGCCGTTTTCTATAATGGGCGGCACTTCAAAAGTCAACTGACGCCCGTCAAGAATCACCTGGGGTGCCCCGGTAGGATTGCTGATAGGTGTTGCCGGGTTAGGTACCCCAATAGGGTTACTATCAGGTATTGCCGGAGCAGGTACAGCGGAAGGATTACTATCAGGTATTGCCAGGGCAGGAATAGCCATATCGGTAGAACGAACCAACCATCCTGCTATGTAAGCGCTGCTCCCATCAGCCTTCCTTATTTTATACCAATCACCTTCCTGACCCAGTACGGAAAGAATATCACCTTCGGAAACGTTCCCAATTTGGTCGAAATTACTACCCGGACCGCTACGCAGGCAGACGGTACCCGAAATAACTTCTACCTGTGCAGCAACTGTCGTTGTAGGCGAAGTTGGTTGGTTAGAAACCGGGGCAGGTGAAACAGGCACAGGAGCCTGGGCAAAAGCCGCTTTTTCAGTTCTTTCAGTAAAGGAGGCCTTTATGTATGCAAGTAAACCTGCAGAGGTTTTAACCTGATACCAATCTTCTTTAACGTCTACCAGGGTAAGGATTTCTCCCTGGTTGGCAGAGCCTATAATGTCGTAATTAATACCCGGGCCAGAGCGCAGGTTTACCCCGTTGATGGTGACTTGCAACTGATATTCTTTTTGCAGATTGATAAAGTCGTTACGTACCCAACCATTTGACTGCCCAGTTTTTATCTGGTACCAGTTCTCTTCGCTGCCCAGTATTTCAATCTGAATTCCCTGATTAAGCATGCCCACAACATCATAAGTGGTATCTGGGCCAGAACGAATGTTTACGTTATCAATGTTTATAATGCCGGTGGAGGCATCGGCACTGAGTAGAAAGGAAAAACAAAAGAGATTTAACAGCATAATCAGCATTATTATTGGAGGGGTTTTTATCATATGCTTACCCGGTTCAGATATCTTTGAATTATTTAAAGCAGGTTGGGACTTAGACATTATGTATTAATCCTCCGTCACTGTTTTCTTTTGTCTATAATACACCATTTTAGGTGTTTTGCTTGCAGTTAAGGTAATCTTTTCTGTAAAAATAATTGATAATAAATATATATATTACATTATTTTGTCATATAAGATAGTATGAGGTATATAAGGGGGGCTAACAATGAATACAAAAGAAAGAAAGGCGAAGTTGTGGAGGAAGGTATTGTTATACACTTTAGCCGTTGTACTTCTTCTTACAGCTGGATCAGGGTTTTTGTTCCGAAGCGAAATCAAGACAGTTAACAGTATTAAAAAAGTTGATAATTACGGCTTTTACACTATGGAATATGCAGGAGACTACGGATTTGATGAGTTCTTAACGGTGGGTGCCAGTAATGATGAAGAATTAATTGCATTTGTAACCAGGAAACTTTTAAAGGGACTTCCCATTACAGTTACAGCACCTGTGTTAAGCTGCACTACTTTTAATGCAGTTACACCAGGGGGAGAATTTATTTTTGGAAGAAATTTTGACATGGGTTATTCGCCCGCAATATTGATTCATACCAAACCGGATAATGGATATGAAAGCATATCTATGGTCAATCTAGCATTTCTGGGCTACACCAATGATTATTTACCGGACCAGTTTTTTGATAAATTTCTTGCCCTGGCGGCACCATATGTGCCGTTGGACGGAATAAATGAAAAAGGACTGGCAGTGGGTATACTTTTACTGCCCGACACACCGCCCACCAGGCAGGAAACTGGAAAGATAAACATTAACAGTACGACGGCTATTAGAATGTTATTGGATAAAGCGGCTACGGTGGACGAAGCTATTGCTATGCTTAAAGAATATGATATGCATGATTCTGCAAATAGCTGTTTCCACTATCAAATAACCGATGCAGCAGGAAACAGTGCAATTATTGAATATGTAAATAATGAGATGCAGGTTTTAAAACCGGATAATAGATATCAGGTTTGTACCAATTTCTTTCAGACTCCTGGAGAAAAGTACAACTTTGGGGTTGGCCAGGAGCGTTATAATATTGTAATGAATGGTCTGAAGGAAAAAGATGGAGTAATAACTCCAGAATACGGAATGAACCTGTTAAAAGCAGCCCGAATGATTGATGAACCCGATGAAAAAACGGGAATTATATACAATACCCAGTGGAGTGCAGTATATAATAACAATCAAAAATGCGTAGATCTGGCTATCGGCAAAAATTATGATAAGATATATCATTATTCTGTAGGGAAATAGGTAAAGCATAGGGATAGCCGGGTTACACTCTAATAATATATTAAAGCGGTATTTAGTCCTGGAACTAAATACCGCTTATTAATCAGAGTTTAATTGTCTTCCTCCAGGATAAAACGCCAGGCGCAAAACCACTCATCAGGATGCTCATCCGGCGGACAACCAACACATTCAGTACGAATGCGTTCATCTATAGTCCAGGCAAAACGGCTATACTCCACTAAACCTGCTGACTTGCAGGGATAATCTGCCAACCCTTTACGCTTGCGGGCCGATTGTACCCGACAATCGTTCATTTGAAAAACAATACTGTTAGGACTCTCTTCAATAATAGACTGGACATTTATTTGAGCGTACATGCGAAAAGCCAGGGCTCGCTTTAATCCGTCAATACCGGCTTTTTCGGGAAGACCCAGGAAATTTTTAATCAGCCTGGCTTCCACCTGCGAATAACGCCCCCAGCAAGAATCGTTGCAACGTTTGGCATCATTCATGCCATAAGCTTTCTCCACTGCTTGAAACCACAGGCCATCCATAGCCAGCCAATTTTTACCTATCTCCCCGGTCAACTCCACCAGCTTTTCCCGCGGTAATTTTAGCAGCGGTTCGGGAATTCCATCCTTTACTTCGAAACCTAAAGTCTTCCCCAGGCGGTCCATTTGAATTTTATTGATGTTTCCCCCCACCTCTTCCAGCAAATCCAATGCCCGTTCCATGCCTAGCTGGTGTTCTATTTCCCGGAACCACAAGGTGTGGTGTACGGCCATACGGTGACCCATATGGATAATAAAACGGGCCAGTTCCTCCTGACTTAAATCTTCAATTTTCCGGCTATCATTGCTCATACCCTGTCCCATAGCAAATCCTCCCCATACAATTTTAATTTCTGCAACAATTATCATTGACCAGTCCTATGGCCAATGATTGGTGAAATGATATAACCATATCAATCATTTCCTCTTCCGTTGTATCTTTGCTTACTACCCATTTAAATACCGCATATTTTATCATTGCCAGTGTAGAACTGGCAATTGGCAGTACCGGCAAATCACGAAAAATGCCCTTATCAATTCCAAACTGAATATTCTTACTGGTAAACTGTAAGAACTTATTATCAAACTCATTTAAACATTCATCTATGGAGTCACTAATTCCCGGAGCCCGGCTAAATATTTCAGATAGTTTTTCATTTTGGATAAATACATTAAGCATTACCCTTTTAGTTTCAATAAAGCGCAAATACAGGTCATCTTCTTCTTTAAAGTAATTATTGACACTATCAATAATCTGCTCTAAAAAATCAGTTAATAAGGTTTTGAGTAACTCCTACTTGTTGTTAAAATACTTATAAAAAGTCCCGGTTCCATAACCGGACGCATCGATAATATCCCTTACCGGCGTGTTTACATAACCTTTTTCCGCAAACAAATCCAGGGCACACTCTAAAATCTTTTCTTTTTTTTCCTGCATTTTAACTTTAAGCAAATAATCAACTCATCCCTGACTGAACATTCGTTCACTTTCGTTTATTATAGACTTGCGAAAATAATCTAGTCAACTATCAGATATATACTGCTAAAAGAAATAGCAATTATGTAAAGTGTTATTGACTAAATGTAAAGCTTGCTTTATGCTTGTTCTAATCCAAAAGTCATTGGGGGGATATGTGATGTGGTCTTTTATTGTCTACCTGAATGCTGCTTTAGCAGGGATAACAGCAGTTCTAATCATTGATTACGCAACTGGCCGGACCTTTCAAACTGGTTCCATTCTCTGTATCTTATCAGGTTGGTTTCTAGGTTATATGATTCTGGCCTGGTCAAGAAAGCAAAAACATGCCGGCACAGCCTGGGCTCTGTTTATGTTTTTCTTTTTATTGATACCTATGGTATTTTTCATTCTTATTATGACTCTGAACAAAATGCTGCACTGGCAGCTTCCTTTTGGGGTTTTAATGTTCGTATATGTGGCTGCTCTTGTCGTTATATTCCTGCTAAGCCGTCGGGCCCTGGGCCAACTAATGGATACTCCCCCTCCCTGGGACCAAGCTCCAAAACCGGATGAAAGAGATATTAACCTTCTTGTCCGGGCTGCCCATCCTACTTTCATTATCCTGACTGGTGTAATACTACTAGCCTTGCTTCAGCCCTGGCTACATTATGATGATTTGCGCCTGTGGCTGGGGGCATTGGCAGTGGGAGAATTGTTCTGGTTTGCTTCCTTTATTTTTTACTCATACACTAAGTGGAGAAGCAAGTTCTCCAACCCGTTTTCTTTAACGGTTATTATAGGGTTTTTACTGTGCACACTTATAATGCTGGTTGATTATGGCAAAAACAGCAATATTAATGCGGGAGCAACTCTGGCTGTTCTAATTGGTTTTTTACTGGGTTATATGGTACTCAGGTACTTGAAAAGTAAACCCAACTTCTATTGGGGAACTACTCTAATGATGATGTTGGCTTCATTTATTTTACCGATAATGGTGATACTTACATCTATAATAATGAGAGTGGAGGTACCCGGTTGGACTATTGGGGTGGTGTGGGTTCTGGGATTGGGGATAGAGGCAAATTCAACCTACTCATTAACTACACGCCTGGCCGGGACCGACAACATCATAGAAAATGGTATTGATGAACGCCAGCAACAGCATATATTATGGTCGGGCTTATTGGGCTTTTTGTCCTTAATGACTATGTTGATATTCAGTCTGCTGCAGCCCTGGATCAGTCCGGGAGATACCCGGCTCTGGCTGGGCGTTTTAACCGTTGGTATGACTATATGGCTTCTATCATATGTAGTATTGGAGACCAGCAGATGAAAAACTATGTTAAAGTATATCGTGCTATGCATAACCTGACCCAGGCGCAACTGGCGGAAAAGCTGGAAGTCAGCCGGGCTACTATCAACGCTATCGAAAAAGAACGCTATGATCCATCGCTTAAACTGGCATTTAAAATGGCCCGCCTTTTTGAGGTTAAGATAGAGGAACTCTTTGAAAACGAGGAAACATAGTATTAGTGGTAACCAATAACGTCCGGGGGGAGGTGTTTAACCATGAATAAATATCAAAAATGGACTGTTATATTCTGTTTGTGTTTCAGCGCGTCAGTAATTTTTGGGCAAGTAGCTAAATCCTTTTTTACCTACGCTCCAATAACCGGGTGGCTTTTGGGTTGTATATTTTTAGTTCTGGCTACTATTACCGCACTAAAGGCCTGGACAACAAAGTAATTCTGGAGCAATACTTTTTTAATGCATATAATTAAAATAGGCTTATGCAAATGGAGGGCACGGTATGAAAGAAACGCACGTGGTAACATGTTTTCTCGAAAATAAAGATAATATATTGCTTCTATGCCGCAGTGGGCAGGTGGGTTCTTATACCCAAAAGTGGGCCGGGATTAGCGGCTATATTGAACCAGGGCAAAGCCCCATGGAGCAGGCCTTGCAGGAAATTAGCGAAGAAACCCGGTTGACTAAAGACGATGTGAAGCTGCTTAAAGAAGGTTTGCCCCTGGAGGTAATAGACGAAACCCTGGGTAAGATTTGGATGGTGCACCCGTTCCGTTTTCAGGTGGACACACCGGAGAAGATTCAAATCGACTGGGAGCACAGCGAGTGTAGATGGATTGAACCTGAAGAAATACAAAACTATAGTACCGTACCCGGTCTCTATTCCGCCTGGGAGAGAGTGAAGTAGAATCTGCAGAATATAACGGTGGTTCCTTTTAGGTATAAAGCCTGGGAGAAAGTAAAATGAATATTAATGCAGCAGTTGATAAAATTAAAAATAACCGTCAACACGGGGCCAGCCAACTCACCCGACTTGCTCTGGAACTTATTGAGCAGAATGCTCGGCATGATTCTTCCGATAATATAGATGCTTTTCAGGCCCTTATGTCCTCGCTGCTTGATGAACTATCGCTTTGCCGCCCCACTATGGTTTCCATCACCAATGCGGTTAATCAATACCGGAGTAAATTGCAGCAACAGCTATCCTCATCGCTAGACTTACCTGCCCTTCGTGCAATGGCGGTTAAACTTGCCCGGGATTGCATTAATGAACAAGAAACCTCCCGGCAGCAAGTTATAAAAAACGGAGCTTCTCTCATTTCTACGGAAATGACTATCATGACCTGCAGTTACAGTTCTGTCGTAATTGCTTGCCTCTTACGGGCCCGGCGGCAGGGCAAGTCTTTTAACCTGCTGGCAGCTCAGTCCCAGCTTTCACCGCACCACCCCGCCTATGGTGAACTCCTAATTGAAGAACTGGCTCAACAGAATATACCCGGTCAGGTTTTTCCGGATAGTGATGTGGAAAATTTAGTGAAAAAGGCCGACCTGATTTTGCTCGGTGCTGACGCCGTTCTAGCCGATGGCTCCCTGATAAACGGTTATCCCAGCCTGAATATGGCACAAGCCGCCTTCGCTTCCCCCAAAAGTATCCCTGTTTATGTTTTATGTGAAACACTCAAGTTTACAGCTCAAACTTTACCTGTATCGGAAGAGGGTTTTGATACCGTACCTGCGGCCTATTTGACCGGAATTATTACGGAAAACGAGATAATTGCTCCTGATGCCGTCAAATCATACCAGGAAATCCGCTAAATGTTGGGTATAAGCTGTCAAAGAAACACTTATTCATCAGCTAATCTTCGAATAGCCATCTTATATACCTCTAAATCATCCCTGGGACCAATAGCTATAATACCCATCTCAACAACATCATCCGGGCCTAATTGAGGTTGATAAATAATTCTGAGATTAAGCTGTTTGCTCTTTATTTTGGCAAACTGGTGTAATTGTCCCTCACAACGGTTGGCGTTGCCATCCGGTTTAAATAACGCCCCTTTTTCCGCCTGCTTTAGTATCAACTTCAGGACATCATTTCTTTTGCCCGGGCTGAATGACTTGTAATCCTTAATTGCCTCACTGGAAAAAAACACTCTTGTTTTGTATTTCTCAACTAAGTAATTTCTTTAACTGCTCAATCTTATTATCGGCCATACGGCTTAATCCTCATCCAACTTTACATCATTGAGACCTGATATTAGTTCCTCCAGGCTAAAATCCCCATCTTCTACCACATCCGATAGGGAAACAGTTGCCTTATCATCCTTACGTGATAGTGCAATCTGGTACATATACTCATCAGCAGCCTGTTCTATGGCCTCTTGAAGTTTTAAGAGCCGTGCATAATGTTCAAGGTCTACCAGGACGCCTACAGCATTTCTGTTCTTATTGTTTTGTATAATATATACTTCAGATGTTTCTTTACCGGCGTACTGGTTAAGTATTTCTGACAGCTTATTGCTTCTGGTAATATCTGTTATGGTTAAAATATTATCTTTTATGAAACTAAACGTGGAAGAGTTTACCGGTTTCTTTTTATTCACAAATGTTACACCCATTTCTTTCATTTCCTTTATCCTTCTATTAGCTATCCACCTGGCCCTACTACTTAAATACAGCAAAAGTTAAAATAGCTTTTTGTCATGTTTATTTTGGGAACGGAATATGCAATAGCCGCATGATCTCTTTCTGGGTTTCATACACTCTCTCGGCAATAAATTCGCAGAACGGTTTAGGATTACCTTTATTCTGGAAGAGCCTTATACAGTCGTTATACTCCAATCGGCAAACCGGAGGTATGATTGCCAACTGATAACCGTCCTGTATCAGCGCAAGGTTTATAAGCAAACGACTTGTTCTTCCGTTTCCATCAATGAATGGGTGAATCGACACAAATTTGAGGTGTAACATAGCCGCAAAGACTACGGAGTGATAATTGTCCCGCTCGGTCGTAATCCACTCCTCTAACTCCTGCATTTTTTCATCTATTCCCTGCGGTTGTGGGAATACATAGTCTGAACCGGAGACTATGATGTTTTCCCTTCTCCATATACCAGCGTTCATTTCGTCGATATTCTTGTAAAAAAGGCGGTGCATGGCTTTAATATCCTCAACAGCGATGCACCGTTCACCGATCAGGGATAACATGAAGTCATACGCTTTGCCATGCCCTATTGTTTCGTAAAAGTCCCGGAGCGGGCGGCCACCAATGGTAAGTCCATCCTCAAGCACTACCTTGGTCTCGCTTAATGTTAGTGTATTACCCTCAATGGCATTGCTCGACCAGGTAAGACCGATACGATAGTAATCCTTCAGTTGTTCCAGCATATGCCCTTCAAAGGGGCGTACCGTGCTGATGGCCTCGTGGTAGCGGTCAACCTTCTCGAATATGTTCATTTACTTCCCTCCGTTGCGGTTGGAATATATTCTATAAAGTCACCCGGGTGGTAGTAGCATTATGTTTAATAATTTGAAAGTTAATTTTCTTATCCCATTTCTCTATTAACCCGTCATGGCCGGAGGCCGCA
>ENA-UOUL01002919-UOUL01002919.1-bioreactor-metagenome-genome-assembly--contig:-NODE-2919-length-18684-cov-3.424410_pt1 | contig 18684 bp, 17 predicted proteins | sample MGYA00249838_ERZ747220 | MGnify/ENA primary metagenome ERZ747220 (study PRJEB28778, sample SAMN05720191) | bioreactor metagenome | isolation source: Anaerobic biogas reactor | place: USA:Washington...
GGCGACACCCCCTTCCGGTCCGAGGTCTACTTCGTCAGCAAGCGGACCTTCACCGATTTGAAGTGGGGCACCGTCGAGCCCATCCTGTTCCGTGACGCCGAGTTCAAGATGATCAGGCTGCGCTCCAACGGCATCTACACCTTCCAGATCACCGATCCCAAGCTGTTCGTGGTCAAGATCGTGGGCACCAGGGGCATCTACACCAACTCTCAGATCGAGGACTTCCTCCGCGGCGTGATCGTGGGGCGTCTGGCCGATATCCTCGGCGAGAGCCTCGAGTCGGTGCTCGATCTGCCCCGGTACTTCGATGAGCTGGGCGCCGGCTTGAAGGCCCGCATCAAGGACGACTTCGCTCAGTACGGCCTGGCGGTGGTGGACTTCATCGTGAACGCCATCTCGCCGCCGGAAGACGTTCAGAAGCGCATCGACGAGCGCTCCGGCATGGAAGCCGTGGGCGGCATGGACCGGTACTTCCAGTACAAGGCCGCGCAGGCGATCGGCGACCTGGCCAAGGCCGGCGGTGGAACGGCCGGGGATGGAACCAGCGACATAGGCACGGCCGCCACGGCCGGGTTGGGCTTGGGCGCCGGCGCCGGTCTGGGGATGATGATCCCCGGCATGCTGCAGCAGGCCATGGCGGGAGGCGCGCAACCCAAGGTCCGCTGCCCCAACTGCCACGCCGACATCCCCTTCGGCAGCAATTTCTGCCCCAACTGCGGCACGAACCTGGCGGCGACCGTGAACTGTCCACAGTGCCAAGCGACCCTACCGGTGGGCTCCAAGTTCTGTGCGAACTGCGGCTATAACATGACCGCCGCCGCGGCGCCCGCCGCCGCGCCGGAGACTCCCCCTCCCGCTCCTGAAGAGAACACCGGCGCCGGTCCTGAGGGCGACGCCCAATGAGGAAGCGCCGTCTCTGGTGCGCCGCGATCCTGATTGCGGTCTCGACCCTCGTGGTATTGCCCGCAGGGTCGGTGGCCTCGGCTCAGTCCGTGAAGGAATGGCGCATCGACAACATCGACGTGGTGCTCGACGTCCAGGAGAACGGCGACGTCATCGTCGACGAGACGTACACGTACACGTTCACAGGCAACTACCACTGGGTGGCCCGCGACATCCCCATCAAGGAGTACGGCGGCATCACCGACATCGAGGTACGGGACGCCAACGGTGTGCCCCTTCCTGAGGGGGAAGGGGCCGGCACGTTCAAGGAGTACGAGTCCGGAGGCCTCCATTCCATCGAGGTCTACTTCGACCTCACCGACACCTCGGCGACATACACGTACCACTACCGCGCGAAGAACGTGATCTTGTTCTGGGATCAAGGGGACGAGTTGCGGTGGTATGTGTTCGATGCGGCGACGGCTGTGCCTATCGGGGCCGCCAGAGCAACGGTGAGACTGCCCGGCTCCGTGCCGATCGCGGACATGACACATTCCGTGCAGGTGGGCTACGGAGTTCAGGCTTTGGTGGACTCTCCCGCAGCCTCCACCGTGGTGTACGAAGCCGCCGATATCCCTCCTTACACGAACTTCTGGATCGTGACCGGGTTCCCCAAAGGGGTGGTGAAGTACACGTGGACGGCGCGCCGCCTGGCGGAGTTCCTCATACCCAAGATAGGATTCCTGCTCCCCATCGCCTCCCTCCTGGCCATGCTGTTGATCTGGCGCAAGCGTGGGAGGGACGAGCCGGGAGTGGTCCACGCCAAGTACGTGAGCGAGCCTCCGTCCGATCTCTCCCCCGGACTGGCCGGAGCGCTGATCGACGAGAAGGTGGACACCAAGGAGGTGATCGCCACCATAGTCGACCTAGCCAGGCGGGGGTACATGGAGATCACCGATACCGACGCCGAGGGGGCGGCGGGCAAGGCGATGACCATCTTCACCCGTCGCAAAGCCTTCGACGATCTCAAGGGTTTCGAGAAGAAGGTGGCCGAGTCTCTCTTCGACGGGAAGCACCCCGACCAGGTGACCACCAAGGATCTCAAGAACAACTTCCACAGCCACGTACAGCCGATCGTCGACCAGGTCTACGTCGATGTGACCACCGCGGGCATGTTCTTCAAGAACCCCAAGAAGGCGCGGGAGCGCTGGTTCGGGTACGGTTTCCTGGCAGCCGTCATCCTGGCGACCCTTACCATCATCATGTTCTCCGCTAAGCTCGCCGGTTTCGGCTGGTTCATGCTCGGCTCCATCGTCGCCGTGATCATCATCTGGTGTTTCGCCCCGCACATGCCGCAGCGGACACCCAAGGGAGCTCAGGAGCAGCGCAGGTGGGAGGCCTTCAAGAACTATCTCAAGGATCTCACTCGGTTCCAGGAGATGGAGACGGCCAAGGAGACCTTCGAGAAGTACCTGCCCTACGCCATAGCCTTCGGCGTGGAGAAGGAGTGGGTGAGGCGCTTCGAGGGGGTCACGGTCTCTTCGCCTGACTGGTATCACCCGCCCGTGATCGTGAATGTGCCCAGCGGCCATGCGGGCGGGCTGGGGGGCGGTCTCGGCGGCGGCACCCTCACTCAGGCAGGAAGCGGCCCGGGCCTGCCGGGTGGCGGCTCCGGTTCGCCAGGTGGCGGCTTCAGCCTGGACAGCATCTCCGACGGCCTGTTCAAGAGCCTCAGCAACATGTCGAGCGTGCTCACGGCCGCGCCGTCGTCCAAAGGCGGCCGGTCGGGCGGTGGCGCCTGGGGCGGTGGCGGCTTCTCCGGTGGAGGCGGGGGGTTCGGTGGCGGTTTCTCCGGCGGGGGCGGTGGAGGAGGGTCTCGTGCCGGGTAGGGGATGCTGGAGCGATGATGGCGGCCGGCCCTTCGGGTCGGGCGTGGGCCTGTCCCAGAACTAGCAGGAGGCAGCGATGCGGACCAGGATACTCGGGATCGTGCTCATGGTCGTCGGCCTTGGCGTCGCGGCCTGGCTCATCGTCGGTCTGACCGAGCTCAATCCGGGAGAATCCAAGGCGGGTTACGTCTTGGGCCTCGTGTTGTTCTCGCTGCCCTTCTTCGCCGTCGGCCTGTACCTGCTCCTCACATCCCGCGGGGAGATCAAGGCGGAGACGCAGGCCGACAAGCAGCGGACGATCCTGAACGCTGTGATGACGCGGGGTCGCGTCAGCGTGGCCGACCTTGCTATTGAGTGCAACCTGACCCGCGATCAGGTGAAGCAGAACGTCTACGACCTCATCGGCAAGGACCTCTTCAGAGGCTACGTGAACTGGGAGCGCGGCGAGCTGGTCTCAGCCGAAGCGGCTCAGATCAAGGAAGACACGTGTCCGAACTGCGGGGGGAGGGTCGAACTGGCCGGAAAGGGTCTGGTCCGCTGTCCGTATTGCGGCACCGAGACGTATCTCTCGCCCGCCTCCCCGGCCGCTCAGGTTCCTCCGGCGGTCACTCCGGCTCAAGCTGCACCGGGGCCGCCGGCCAACGCACCGCCCGGGACCGCGCCGCCCTCGCCCGAGCCTGCGTCCCCGTCAGGCGCCTCGCCCGCCTTCTCGCCGGGGCCGGCCGACGCGCCCGGCGAGCCACCGGGTCCGGGACCGGCCACCCAGGTCTAGGAGAGGACGGCACCGATGCGGCTCATGTATAAGATATGGCTGGATTATCGTGGCAGGGCCTTCGGAGACGGCCCTGCCCGGCTTCTTGACGGCGTACAGGAATGGGGATCGCTCCGAAAGGCCGCCCAAGAACTGGGCATGTCCTATAACAAGGCCTGGCGGATACTGCACGCCGCCGAGCAGCGCTTGGGCTTCCCCCTGCTCGACCGTAGCGTGGGCGGCAGCCTGGGCGGGGGCTCGAATCTCACCGCCGAGGCGCAGGATCTGGTGAGACGATACAGGGCTGTGGCCGCCGACGCGGACGAGGCGCTCGAGGCGGTCTTCCAGAAGCATTTCGCTGATTGGGAGGATCCCGTCCCAGACGAGCCGTCCACTGAAGAAAGAGCCAAACCTTAGGGCGTCCCACTACTTGCACCGACTGACCGGTTCACATTATACTGCCGTAAATATAACGCCCTTACACCGGCGGTCCTGGTCCGGAGCGCCGTCAGACATGGGGAGCTGATGCCGGCCCCACGCGTCTGCCCAGCATAGGAGTCACGAGATGAGACCGCTCGACGAAGACCTCGAAGCCGCGCAAGCCTTTCACGGCCACCTTTGCCACGGGATGGTCATGGGGGTCCGTATGGCTCGCTACGCCTGCCGGGAGCTGGGCATCGACGACCCTCGCAAGAACCGTGACCTGATCGTCTACGTGGAGATGGACCGCTGCGCCAGCGACGCCGTGAGCGTCGTGGCCGGCGTGACGCTGGGCAAGCGCCGTCTCAAGTGGGTGGACTACGGCAAGATGGCGGCCACCTTCGTGGACCTCTCCACCGGCCGTTCGGTCCGGGTGGCTCCGAGACCCGAGGTGCCGCACGCCGGCCGGGACACCGACCCCCTGGAGTACTGGAAAGACTGGACCGACGAGCAGTTGTTCAGTTGCGTGCCCGTCGATGTCTGCATGCCCGAGGAGGACAAGCCGGGGAGCCCGTTGCGGACGGCCGTCTGCGCTCGGTGCGCTGAGAAGATCCAGGATGCCCGCGAGGTCGTGGCGGACGGCGAGACACTTTGCCGGGCCTGCGCGCACGGGGCCTACTATCAACTGAAGAACGACTGAGAGAAGGCGCCCGCGGCTCGTCCCGGAAGAGCCCGCTAGAACTCAGTGACCACCGGGCTGGTGGACGTGGACCCCGTCCCCCCCTTCGTGGTGGTGGTCTTGCCCGTCGGCTTCGTAGTGCTGGTGGGTTTGGCGGTGGTAGTGGTCGTGGTGGTGCCGGTGCTCACCTCTATGGTCTTCGCATAAGCCGGGTAGTAGCTCTTGAAGACGTCGGTCTTCTTGGTGCCGTTCGGCCATGTGACGGTGCGTTTCACCTCACAGTATCTTGCCTGCTGACCGGCGACCAGTATGTTGGTCTTGCCGGGGCCCAACGACGAGTTGGTCACCGATACGTCCGGAAGGATCTCACCCATCGTGAAGCCGCTGAACTTCGAGGTCACCTTACGGCCGTCCTTGGTGCCGTAGACGTTGAACGTGGTGCTGTATCCGTCGGAACGGCCTCTGATCCAGACGTAGTGGTCGGTGTTGTTCCTGAACCTGAGGTTCTTGCCGCCCCCCGTCACGGTGGCGTCGCGGCCGTCAGGGTAGTGGCTTATGTAAAGGGAATGGTTGTGCCGTTCGACCACTTCGAGGCCCGCGACGAACACGGCGTTGAAGAGGGTCGTGGACACCTGGCAGATGCCGCCTCCCAGAACGTCCTCCAGCTTGCCCTGGCCGGTGATGCCCTTCGCCAGCTTGTAACCCCGTTCCTCGGTGCGGGCGCCGATCTGCTTGTCGAAGTTGTAGACCTCGCCTGGGGCGAGCAGGACGTTGCTGGCGTACTTGGTGGTGATCTTCACGTTGGTCTGACGGTCGGCGGTGCCGCTCCACTCGGTGGTGTAGGTGCCGAGGACCTCCTTGATCCCCATGGCCTCGGCCTCTTTGGTGGTGCGGTCGGGTTCCGAGGTGGTCACCACGGCCTCGGCCGACCGGCCGCTTGACTTCAGGGCGGCGGTCGTCAAGGCCTCCGCGGTCTTCTCGCGGTCCAGCTTCTTGCCCATGACCGCCGGCACGACCCAGGCCTTCTTCCCGTCACTGTCAAAGGTCGCGTTCACAGGCTTGGTCGCGATCTTGTCGGAGATGGAGTCGAAGAACCCGCCCAGCTTCTTAGCCGAGAGATACGGCACAAGCGTGGCCACCCCGCCCTGGTCTTCAGAGGTGAAATCCATGTAGCCGGCGATCTTCTCGGGGCTTAGAGTCCACACATCATCTCCGCTCGTGAGCTTCACCGAGGCGCTGATCATCGTCTCGGCCTGCTCGAGCGCCTCCTGGTTGTCCTCTGCCTGGACCTCGGGCTCTTTGACGACCAAGGGGACCTCGAGCTCGGTGGCGTGGAGGGTGAACAGGAGGGCTTTCAGCTCTTCGCGCAGCGTATCCTGGTCGACCACCTTGCCTCTCTTGCCCTCAACCGCCCTGACCTTGCCGTCCTCGATGATGATGCCGGCGTCGATCGGTGGGTTGTCGAGCTCCTGGGCGACCATATGTAACAGGTCGTCCATCTTGTAGGTGTCGATGGTCCCCTCCAAGGGGATGTCGATATCGGAGAAATAGAGCTTGAGCCGTCGCCCGAAGTCTACGAAGAAGTTGCTCTCGTGCGTGATGTTCATCGCGGTGTCCACGGCGCCCACGACGTCCATCTTGGCGCCTACGTCCGCGGCCATCACCTCCCAGGCCCGGGAACCGGCCGTGAGGACGATCGGGTTGCTCTCAGCGTCGTCGATCTCCCGGGTGAGCACGGCCACCGCCTCGTCGTGGGTGAGGCCGCCTATCTCGTGGCCGGCCACGCTGATCCCGGCGTGGACCTTGTTGTAATAGAGGGCAGAGTCGATCAGGATCGCAAGGACGAACAACGCCAGTATGGATCCGACCGCTATGAGTATGGCAAGCCGCCTGCGGGCGCGGCGGCGCTTCTCGCTGATTCTCCGATTGCTCAAGAAGGACCCGACTCCTGAATGTGAGGATGGTACAAAATAGCAGATGTCACGCACTCCAAAAAGGCCCTCAGGCCGGATATGGCGGCGTTCATATGCAGGATGTTCTTACCCAGAAACTAGAGAAGGCAGTATCACGGGGCCTACTGGGGCTCGGTTGCGCGCACAGAGTGAGCCTGGCGGCGCGACTGGTGACCACGCTGCCCGGTGATGAAGGGGGAGCGACCGAGGCCCTTTCGGGGCAGGCGCTGGGCAAAGAGTTGGGCCTGTCCAGGGCTGCGGTGCACAAGCACATCGAACAGTTGCGCGCGCTGGGTGTCGCGATCGAGCCGGTGGCCGGCGCAGGCTACCGGCTGGCGCGTCCGTTCGCGGACCTGGTGGCGGCCGAGACGGCGCTGCCCTACGTCCTCAGATCCATGGACGCAGGCGCTGCGTGGAGCGCCGGGCTGCCCTACCATTACTTCTCCGCCTGCGACTCCACCAACCGGGTGCTGAAGCGGAAAGCGGCCTCGTCTCCGGCGGGAACGGTCGTGGTGACCGACGAGCAGACGGGTGGTCGCGGGCGTTTGGGTCGCACCTGGGTCAGCGGGCCCGGAAAGGATCTGACCTTCTCGGTCCTGCTGCGTCCGGCCGTGGAGCCCGCCCGGGCGCACCTCCTCTCTCTGGCGGGGGCGTTGGCCGTGGCCGAGGTTCTCGAGTCCATGGCCGGTCTCGAGGGCTTTGTGGGCATCAAGTGGCCCAACGACGTCCTCCTGGGGAACAGGAAGGTGTGCGGAGTCCTTCTGGAGGGCTCTATGGACCCCGACCGCATCGAGTGGGCCGTCGCGGGCATCGGGCTCAACGTGAACAGCGACCCTGACGCCTTGGTCGCCTGCCTGCCCGAGGAGCAGGCTTCCCGGGCCTCAGAGTGGCGGGGCAAACCGCGGCCCACCTCGCTGCGCGCCGCTCTGGGGTGCGACCTGGCCCGGGCGCCGTTGCTGGCCCGAATCCTCACCCGCTTGACCGAGCGGTGGAGCGGCGTGGACGACGACGCCGTTCTCGCGGGGCTCCGCGAGCGCGACGTGCTCGCCGGCCGGCGGGTGACGGTGCTGTCGGGGCCGCCGCGGGACGAGCCGGTGCTGAGCGGAGAGGCGTTGGGCATAGGCGCGGAGGGGCAGCTCCTGATCGAAGACTCGTCGGGCGAGACCGTGGCGGTCTTCGCAGGGGACGTGACCGTGCGGGAGGCCGGCGGCGATCGGGGACCCACGGGCCGGACCCGGCGGAGACGTCAACCATCCACAGCAAGCCGGTTGACATCTTCCGAGGATCACGGCTAGACTGCGACAGTCGACGAACACCACGCGGTGACGGAGGGCCATAGGATGAGATCAGACGGCGGAGTCTCGGCACACGCTCTCACGCACACTGTCTTCCACCGGACGGCTGCCGCCAGGCTCGGCCTGGTGCTGGCGGGAATGGGGGTGTTGACGGCCGGCGCTCTGTGCTCGGTACCGTTCTATCCCGTACCTCTCACGATGCAGACCCTGGCGGTGCTCGTGGTTGGAGGACTCCTCGGCCCCAGACTGGGGGTCTGCGCCGTGGCCGGTTATCTGGCCCTGGGGGCGGCCGGCGCTCCGGTGTTCCACGGCGGTCTGGGCGGCCCGGGGGTGTTGGCCGGCCCGACGGGCGGATATCTGATGGGGTTCCTGGTGGCCGCCTCGGTGATGGGCTTCGCAGCGTCCTGGGCCCGGCGGACCGGTGTCGTCGGGCGCGGTGGCCGGGTCGGCGCCGCAGGCGCATCCCGGCTGCGAGAGACAGCGGTGCTGGCGGGGGGCGCTCTGTTGGCCGAGGCGACGGGGATCTACGGCTTCGGACTGCCCTGGCTCGCTCTCTACGCGGGCGGCCTCCGCAACGCGGTGACGGCGGGCCTCGTGCCCTTCCTTCTCGGCGACGCGCTCAAGACGGCGGTGGCCGTCGGAGCCGTGCGGAGCGGGCGGAAGCTGCTCTCCCGTTGGTCGCTGGTGCCGTTCTAGGTGATATCCTCCCTGCCAGCGTGTTCTGCGCGGCAAGGAGACAGACCAGGTCTTGACCGTTCTTGATGCTCTCATACTCGGAGTGGTGCAGGGACTCACGGAGTTCCTCCCTGTCTCCAGTTCCGGCCATCTGGTGCTGGTACCCGAGTTCTTCAACATCCCGGCCCCCACGATAGGCTTCGACGTGCTCGTCCACGTGGCGACCCTGGTGGCCGTGGTCGGTTACTTCATCCGCGACGTGGCCAACATGGTCCTTTCTGTGGTGGCTCCGCGACGTCTGCGCAGCCGGGAGGAAGTGAAGCACTGGAGACGCCTTCTCCTGTGGCTGGTGATCGGCTCCGTCCCTGCCGGGTTGGTCGGGCTCCTACTCTCCGACTTCTTCGAGGGGCTCTTCCAGAGCACGCTCGCCGTGGGCATCTTCCTCATTGTCACCAGCCTTCTGCTGTGGGGGGCCGACTTCGCCGTGGGCCGCGTCAGACCGAGGACTCTCGAGCTCGGGAGGATGCGGGCCGGCGACGCTCTCATCGTGGGGTGCTTCCAGGCTCTGGCCATCGCCCCGGGCCTGAGCCGGTCGGGCGCCACCATCACCGCGGGAGTGTTCCTGGGCTTCGACCGCGAGTCGGCCGCCCGCTTCTCCTTCTTGCTCAGCATCCCGGTGATCCTCGGAGCGTTCCTGACCCAACTTCGAGACATCGGGGGCGGCTTCGCCGGCGCCAGCGGAACGGCGCACGCGGTCGGGGCGATCGCGGCGGCCGTGTCAGGGTTCGTCGCCGTCTACTTCCTCATGCGCTACGTCAGGCAACACCGGCTGCGGGTCTTCGCCGTCTACACCCTGCTCCTCGGCCTGTTCGTGATCGTGCTGTCGGCTGTCTAGGGGGGTGTGATGCGGATGGACAGGGCGACAAGGTTCTCCCGGCCGGGGCTCCGTGGATGGGGCGTCGTCCTGATGGCGGTTATCGCGCTCTTCCTGGTATGGACCGGTGTGGCCTCCGCCGCTTCGGCCACGGTTATCCACAAAGGCCCGAGCGACCGCAAGTACATCGCCCTCACCTTCGACGACAACTACGTGGCCGCGCAGAGCGTCGCCACACTGCGGGCCCTCATCAAGAACGAGGTGCCGGCCACCCTCTTTCTCGTGGGTTCACCGGTGAGCAGCACGTCCGCCATCAACAACGAGATCCTCAAGGGCATGCAGCGGGGTCTTTTCGAGGTGGGTGACCATAGCTGGTCGCATCCCCAGTTGACCAAGCTGTCCGTCGCGGCCATGGCGCAGCAGATCGGCGGCGGTACCGACGCCTTCCGGGCCGCCACCGGCGCCCGGACCGTACCTCTTTTCCGCCCGCCCTACGGCGCAACCAACTCCCAGGTGGCGGCGGTGGGCGGCAGCGAAGGCTTCCGCTACCTGGTGCTCTGGGACATTGACCCCCGGGACTGGGAGAACCGCTCCGCCTCGTCGATCGCGGAACACATCATCAGCCGTGCACACAACGGGGCCATCGTGGTCCTGCACCTTTCCGCGGCCCACACGGCTGAGGCCATCCCCGTCATCGTCTCCACGCTGCGGGCCAGGGGATACGAGTTCGTCACGGTGTCGACCATGATGAAAGGCGACCGGCTCTTCGTGGATCTGGAGACGAGTTCGGCTGTGGGGCAGGCGGTCTCCCGCATGGTCCAGCAAGGTCACATGAGCGGCTACGACGGCAACTACTTCGGGCCCACCGACACCATCACACGGGCGCAGGTGGCCAAAGTGGCCACCCTGGTGGGCGGCCTGCACACCGACACGGTGGAGAACGCCGGGCGGCCCAGCTTCTCCGACGTCCGTCCGCTGCGCGACTCCAACGGCGCTCCCGTCGCATATCCCTTCGACTTCGTCGAGGAAGCGGCGGCCGCCGGATTGGTGGTAGGCAGCGCGGGCCCCGGGGGGACGATGGCCTTCAGGCCCAACGAGGCGATCAGCAGGGTCCAGCTCGCCCAGATACTGGCCCGCATGGTCAGACAGTTGAAGGGCTACGGGCTCGACTCGCCGGCGGTACGGCCGGCCTCGTTCACGGACGTCCCGGGTTACGCGGCGGCCGATGTCGCGCTGGTGGCCGGCCTGGGCCTGATGTCGGGTTATTCGAACGGCACGTTCGCCCCCTGGGCGGGGGCTCAGCGGGGCCACGTGGCCCTGACTATGAGCCGCTACCTGGATTTGCCGGCGTCCCCGGGGTCGACGGCGCGGCCGGCAGAGCGACCGTGACCCTCAGGCCGCCCGTCTCGGGAGCCTCCAGGTCGACCGTGCCGCCGTGGGCCGTGACGACCGACTTGACGATGGACAGCCCCAGACCGAAGCCGCCGGTCTTGCGGCTCCGCGACTTGTCGGGCCGGTAGAAGCGGTCGAACAGACGGCTCAGATCGGCGGGAGCGACCACGGGCCCGCCATTGGCGATCTGAAGAACGGCCGAACCCGCCGCCACGTAGGTCTTCACCGAGAACCAGCCGTCCGGGACGTTATGACGGACCGCGTTCTCCACCAGGTTACCGACCATGCGTTCGAGCAGGGACCGCTCGCCCCTGACCGCGGCCGGCTCCAACTCCAGATCCAGACGGAGCCCCATGGTCTCGGCCTGGCCCGAGATTCTCTCCACCTCGCCGTTGACGATGCCGGCCAGGTCGAGGTCGACCATGGCCGGCGTGGTGTCCGCGTTCGCCAGCACCAGCAGGCCGTCGATGAGCTTCTCGCTCCGGTCAACAGCGTCGGTGACCGCCGTTCCCATCTCCTGCAGCTCCTCCGCGGAGGGGTCCGGGTCGGCCAGAGCCACGTCTATCTCGGTGCGGATGATGGTGAGCGGGGTGCGGAGTTCGTGTGACGCGTTGGCGACGAAGTCCTTCTGGGCCGTGAAAGCGGTGTCCAAGCGGCCCAGCATGCCGTCGAAGGTGTCGGCCAGCTCCTTCAGCTCATCACGCGGGCCTCTGAGGTCGATGCGCTCGTGGAGCGTGGAGCCCGACAACCGTCGTGCGGTGTCGGTTATGGCGTGCAGGGGCCGCAGCATCCGGCCGGCTACGATCCAAGCGCAGCCGAAGGTGATGACCGCCATTATGGCGAGCGCCAGGAGTGACCGGAGCCACAGTTGGCGAAGCGCCTCCTCCCTCAGCTCGTTCTGAGCCTCCCGGAGCAGCTGCGGGACTGAGAACTCGAGAAGCGTGCCGTTCTTGGTCAGGACCAGGATCTTCTGTTCCGTCTGGCCGGGCGGCCGGTCATCCAGCCCACCCGGAGTGAAGCCCATCCCGGGGGTGTCGGCAGGGAAGCTGCGCTCCAGCACTTCCTTGGGGATGTTGAACTGCTCGGCCACGGCGACCCGGGCCTTCTCAGGCGCCACCGACAGGTCGTTACGGACCATGAAGTAGTTGATGGTGACCAGCAGAATTCCGGCCAGCAGGAACAGGCCTCCGTACCAGAGGGTCAGTTTGAGGCGGATGGTCAGGCCGCGTTGACGCTTGGGGGTCACGGGCTTCATATCTTGTAGCCTATGCCGGGCACCGTCTCGATCAAGGGAGGATCGCCTATCTTGCGCCGCAGAGTCATGATCGTGACCCTGACGACGTTCGTGAAGGGATCGGCGTTCTCGTCCCACACCTTCTCCAGGAGTTCCTCGGCGCTGACGACCCGGCCTTCGGCGGCGAGCAGAGCCTGCAGTACGCCGAACTCCTTCTTGGTCAAGCCCAGGTCGCGACCGGCGCGCTGGGCGAAGTGGCGGGCTGGGTCGAGCGTCAGGTCTCCGGTGACGAGCACCGGGGGGACGAGAGGGGCGGCCCGCCGGCCCAGGGCCCGTATCCGCGCGACCAGTTCTCGAAGTGCGAAGGGCTTGGGCAGGTAATCGTCGGCCCCCAGGTCGAGCCCGGTCACCCGATCTTGGATGGAACCGGCCGCCGTCAGCATGAGGATGCGGGATGTGGTCTGCTCGGCCACGAGCTGTCTGCAGACCTCGTCCCCATGTACGACGGGGAGGTTGCGGTCGAGCACGACCACGTCGTAGTTGTTGATCGCCGTCTTGGTGAGGGCGGACTGCCCGTCGTAGACCACATCCACGGCCATGCCCTCGCGCCGCAGCCCGCGGGCGATGGTCTCAGCCAGTCTCTCTTCATCTTCCACCAGGAGGACCCGCACCGGTGCTCCTCTTCACTCGCGATCTCGTGGGCGCAGTGATGATACCCTGTCGCGCCGCATGGTCACACAAAAAAGCCATCCTATGCGGGGATTCTACGGCCGGCCGGGTAAAACTTCCGTAAAGCGGGCTCGCTCGGTGGGGCAGCCGTGCCCCTTTCGGTGAGCCGGCCGCGTCCCGGTCGGGAGCCCGTGAATGCCGGGGGCCAGCCGGCTTTATGGTCGTCTTACGTGCCAACGGGTATGCTCCCGTCGGCAACTGGGCGCCCGGGGTTCGCAGGCCGGGTAGTCCGGGTAGAATAGGCCGCGAGTACTGAGTCTTCGCGGGGAGGGATCAGAGATGTCGCACAGTGACGCGGAGCCCGCGGGAGGCAGTCCCGGTAGAGCATCGCGAAGCATCAAGCGGGCGTCGGTCAAGATAGCCGTCGTCGTCTTCATAGTCGCCCTGGTGGGGGTGGGCCCGGGCGCGTGCACCTTCGAGTTCGGAGAGGGCTCCGATACCACTGCGTCGACCTCTACGCAGTCGACCCCCAGCTCGTCCGCGCAGACGACCACGACCGCGGGTGGGGCGACCTCCACCACCGGCGCCACATCGACGACAGGCTCCAGCAGCGTGGTGGAGACGGGCGATGGTGTGGCCAGCCCAGCGCAGACGGCAAGCACGGTCCTCGGTCCGAGTGTGGTCAACATCAAGGTCACCGGCATCACCAGCCAAGGACCGTTCGGACGGCAGCAGTACGAAGCCGAAGGCTCGGGGGTCATCTACACGGCCGACGGCATGATCATCACCAACAACCACGTCGTGACCGACTACTATGGGGATGTGGTGGATGAGATAGAGGTGACTCTCGCCACCGGAGAGAAGCTTCCCGCGACCATGGTCGGCACCGATCCTCTCACAGACCTCGCGGTCGTGAAGGTGAACGCCGGCTTCGCCCTTCCCGTGGCGACCTTCGTCACCGAGCCGCCGAAAGTGGGCGAATACGCGGTGGCCATCGGCAGCCCGCTCGGGTACGAGAACTCCGTGACCCTCGGCATCGTGTCCGGCCTCGACCGGAGCATCGAACGCATCGGAGGCGACGAGGGCACGGCTCTCAGCAATCTGATACAGACCGACGCGCCCATCAGCCCGGGCAACTCCGGGGGCGCACTGGGGAACGCAAGCGGCCAGGTGATGGGCATCAACGTCGCGTATGAGTCTCCGTCCTCAGGCGCCGTGAACATCGGCTTTGCCATCCCCTCCGTGGTGGTGACCAAGGTGGCCGATGAGATCATCACCACCGGCCGGGCCACGCACGCACAGATAGGCATCCGGCCGTGGACCGTCACGAGCGAGCTGCAGGGGCAGTACAAGCTGAGCCGTTCGTCAGGGGTCCTCGTGTACCAGGTGGTCGCCGGCGGACCGGCAGACAAGGCCGGCATCCAGCAGGGCGACATAATCATCAAGGTCGATGACAAAGAGATGATCGAATCCAGCGACCTGCTGATCGCCATCCGGGACAGGAAGCCGGGAGACAAGGTGGATGTGACGCTCGACCGGAACGGCCAGGAGATGGTCATCTCGGTGACTCTGGAGGAACGCCTCCCCGACGGGCGGTAGCGCGGAGGCCACGGCATCAGCGGATGCCGAAGCCCTGTTCTCCCCGGGGATCCTCGTCATGGATGGCGAGTCCCTGGACCTGCGCCCCCCTGGGTCCGTGCCTGGTCCAGGCCAGCATCTCCTCCACGGCATCGCGGGGTCCCTCATACACCGCCTCCACCCGCCCGTCGGACAGGTTGCGCACCCATCCCGCTATGCCCAGACGGGCCGCCTCCTGGCACGTGTGGTACCGGAACGAGACCCCTTGGACCCATCCCTCCACGAACACGCGGACCCGGACGGTTCGTCCACTCCCCATCTGCGCGGAGTTCCCCAGTGGTGTTTCGCTCATCGCGGGTAGCCCTGCTCGCCGATCAGAGGCACGAATACACAGGCGAGGATGGAGGTCTCGCGAAAGCACGGTCCGGCGGGCCGCTCGGAGCCCGAGGCTCCCCCGGACCCGGTCGCCTCGTCACCCTCCGAGCCGGCAACCTTGTCGTGCGCGCATGCCACCCGCTCGATCAGCTGGAGGTCCTGATGCAGGCCGGAGGCCACTGGTATTACCATCCTACCACCGACCGCGAGCTGCTCTTTGAGGCAGTCAGGAACGAACGGAGCCGCCGCGGTGACGATTATCGCGTCATAGGGAGCATGCTCGGGCAGGCCCATGGAGCCATCCCCGGCGATCACGAGCACGTTGTGGTAGCCAAGCTCCGCGAGACGCGCCTTCGCCTGCTCGGCCAGTTCGACGTGCCGCTCGACGCTCCACACGTCGCCGGCCAGCTCGGCCAGCACGGCCGCCTGGTACCCGGAGCCGGTGCCGATCTCGAGCACTCGGTCGGTGGGCGTGAGGCGGAGCAGTTCGGTCATGCGGGCCACCATGTAGGGCTGCGAGATGGTCTGCCCGGAGCCGATGGGGAGCGGCCCGTCTTCATAGGCGACGTGACGCTGGCCGGGGGGAACGAACAGGTGCCGGGGTATCTTCCCCATAGCCGCCAGCACCCGCCGGTCGGTGATATGGCGGTGGCGCAGTTGGTCGTCGACCATGGAGTGTCGCAGGCGGGCGAGCTCGGTCTCGTTCAGTTCTGCCGGCATAGCCGTGAAACCGGGTCTTTCTACCCTTTGAGGATGCGCAGACCTCTGTGTTTACGTCTGCCCCTGACCCGCACGCGGTAGACGAGGAGCACGAGGAACGCGGCCAGTAACGCGCCGATCAGGGGGACCAGGACGAAGAGCAGGGTGCCTATCAGCACCAGTATGTCTTCGTAGGAGCTGACAAGGACGAGGGCGGTCTTGGTGGCGCTGGTGCCCTTCCGCGTCGACCGGAGCACGTGGTCGGCCAGTCCCGCGATGACGAGCCCGAGAACGCCCGAGACGACCATGGCGATCCAACCTTCCGGCGCCACGGCGGCGGCGAACACCACTCCCCCCAGGAAGATCCTGATGGGCTGCGTGATCTGGTCGCGCAGAGGAGAAACGGCGAAGAGCTTGACCACGACCATCTCGATAATCGCCAGGGCGAATAGCAGAACCAGGACCCAGGTCTTCTCCAGGAAGCCGAAGAAGGTGTCGTTGAGCACTGGTGAGCTGGCGAACTCCAGCCGCGAGTAGAGAGCCAGGAACGCGACGGGAAGGAAGGCCCGTATCCCCGTGAGCACCGAGAGGCCGGCGCCCATGCAGGCGTGAGCGTAGATGCTATTGAAGACGACGTCCACGAAGCGAGTCTAACACGGCATTCGGCGGCGGGAAGAACGTTTCTTCCGGGGTCTAGGAGCCCTGCTCGGACTCGTTCTCCTGCTGACGGGCGAAGTACTCCTGCACACGTTCGTAGAAGTCGTCCGGTGGCGTGGGGCTCTGTCTCTCCTCCTCCGTCAACACCTCGCGCGTCAACCTGTCGATCTTGTCCGCCGGGAGCACGAGGAGCGCTTCGGCCATGGACACGTTTCGGAGATGGCGCTCTTGTTCGGGATCCAGCGGGGGCTCCTGCTGCGGGAACACCCCCTCGCGAGTCCGCCATTCGCCGCACCAGTCGCGCGCGAGAGTCCACGGCCAAGAGGCCTTCGGACCATTGTCCCCGGCGTTGGCGCAGAGGACGGCCGCGGGTGCATAGCGGCGGCATTTGCCTTCGGTGGCGGAGCAGGCTTCCCAGTAGAGGCATTCGACGCAGTATCGAACAGGATGGTCCACGCTTCCTCCAGTCGCTCGTTGCCGGTCATCAAGGCAAGTATACGACGGTCGCGGATGGATGCGCCCTGAGTGAGGGCCCGTCCGGTGATGCTAAAATCCCTGAGCCGTGCCCCCGTAGCTCAGGGGATAGAGCAGAGGTTTCCTAAACCTCGTGTCGGGTGTTCGAGTCACCCCGGGGGCATACGCAGTTATCCCTGCATATGGCGGATAACCTGTGGTGCTACGCGCATACGCGGCGCTCCGGCGAAGAGAGACCCAGCTTGAATTCAGCAGCAGGCTGGCCTATAGTCAAGCACCCCCACTCGTGTCAATCTGGAGGTAGCCCCTTGTCTCGGGTGCCAAGGACGACCCCTCGCGGCTTCATCATCCCGGAGAGAATCTGCCGATGGGAGGGAGAGGGACGCGGTGGCTGATTCCTTGGCCGCGCCCCTTTGGGCAGGGAAGAGCACTGACTGGGAGGCCTGGGACGAACGCGTGGTCCGCGCGCCTCGCGGCGACATGCACCAATGCACGTGGTGGGCGGCTCCTCTGGCAGAGCACGGCATCGTCAGCCATCTCATCACCTACGGACCCACAGAGAATGAACTCTGGGGCGGGGCGCTCTTTCGCCAAATGCCCCTCCCTATCCCCGGTCTCTGCGTGCTTCAATGCCAACATGGACCTATTGCCCTCGCGGATCGTAATCACGACCTGGTTCCGCCCCTGGTCTTTCGTGACGCTGTTGCGCGGCTTGCCAAAGAGACCCGTGCAGCCGCGGTCAGCTTCACGGACGTGCCCGACCCGGCGACGCTTTCGACCCTGGCAACGCTCTTCGAGAGTAGGGTCCGGCGTATCCCCGACAGACGCCGCGCGGTTGTCGATCTGGCCGGCCGTTCCATGGTCGAGATACGTGAAAGCTATCGACGCCGGACGAGAAGAAGCATAAAGAAGGCTCTCGCGCACGGGATCCGAGTAGAGCGGTTGACGGCACCGGCCAGGCTGAAGGAGGCCTACGACGCTTGGCAGGCGACGGCGCTTCGTAAGGGCTTCCTGCATAGCCGGCCGTGGGCCAGCTTGGAACCGGTCGTGGTCGAGAGCATCAAGCGGGACCAGGGCGCGGTGCTGGGCGCCGTACGCGAGGGGCGAGTGGTGGCGTCTATCTGGGTCACCTTCATCGGTCGGGTGGCCGTGTACGTCTATGGTGGTTTCCACCTACATGCGGCTGCCAGCTCGCCTGGGCACATCCTCCACGACGTCGCTATGGAGGATGCGCACGCACGAGGTCTGGACATCTACGACATGGGTCTACTCAAGGCAGACGGCAGCCGCGGGCTCTCGGGCATAGACGACTTCAAGCTCAACTTCGGGGCGCGGGTTGAACCCTTGCCCGATAGACTCATCTGGGGTCGGGTGCCCTGCGCTTCCCACCTGCTTGGTTTGCCGGTGAGCAGTCGGCTTGACCGTCGTCTGCGCGAGCTCTGGGGGCGGCGCCTCCTCGCCCGCCAAGTGCGCCGGAGCGGGCGAAGGACGTGACATGACGTCTCACCGCCTTGCTCCCCGTCTGGCAGCGGCTCTCGCTGGGTACGTGTGGCCCCCGCGTCTGAACAAGCTGCGGTATATCATCCGGCGGGTGCTCCACCGCCGGAGCATCCTAGAGGTTGCGGAGTCTCCGCTGAACGGCCGCATCGTGGTGACGGAACTGGGCAAGGAGCGGCGCTTGGTATTCGGTGCCGATTCTCAAGGAGTGACACAGTCGGTCGCCTTCACCCGCGGTAGCTGGCGCGATGGTTCTGGTCGGGCGTATCTTGCACGGCCTAGCCGGTGGCGCGATCACCCCGGCGGCACTTGCACTCGTGAGCTCCTATTGGCACGGCGATAAGCGCGCTCGTGCCATCTCGTACGTCTCGATGGGAACGTTCGGCGGCATGGCCCTATCGTCCATTGTGGGCGGCCTCATTGCGGGTAGCCCGCTCACCTGGCGCGGCATTTTTGCAATTTCGGCGATTCTTTCGGTGCTCGCAATTTTCATGGTACGCAACACCCCCGACGTCGCGCCCCTTGCAGGCTCTGGCAAAAAGATCGACATGATCGGCATCGTTTCCCTCGCGCTCGCGATGCTCTCCTTGCAATTGTTCATCACCCAAGGCCCGAGCCTCGGGTGGACCTCGCCGGCCGCTCTTGGCCTTGCAGCACTGCTCGTCATTTCGATTATCGTGTTCATCCGGCAC
>ENA-UOUL01002920-UOUL01002920.1-bioreactor-metagenome-genome-assembly--contig:-NODE-2920-length-18682-cov-6.263155_pt1 | contig 18682 bp, 14 predicted proteins | sample MGYA00249838_ERZ747220 | MGnify/ENA primary metagenome ERZ747220 (study PRJEB28778, sample SAMN05720191) | bioreactor metagenome | isolation source: Anaerobic biogas reactor | place: USA:Washington...
GCGTATACTCAGTGGCAGTGAGCAAAACTGGCTCGAACGGTTCCACGCCATTCAACATTATAGACCGCAACTCTACCAATGCTGGCTCAAGACCGTCATCCTCATGTGCAGTCCCCATTTGCTGAGATACAGCCTTAATCAAGTATTCATATGTAATAGGCTTGCCTGCAGCAAACAGGCTTTCACTATTCCTGATGAGATCACGAAAAGAGCGGTTATGGGGGGGAAGCTTGGGGTCACCCTTGCCACCTCTGACTATTGGGATGCAGTAGAACTGCAAACCTTGTGTCATTAGATGGTCACGTTGAAGCTTTCCAACGGCATGGACATATACTGGATCGTCAACGCCTAATTCATCAGCAAGTCTCCAAAGCAATCCTTCTGTTTCGCTGGAAAAGCAGATTAGCGTGCGCAGTTCCGCCGCAATCGCTTTGAGATGCGTTGCGTTTTCGGATAATCCCTGTCGATGCTCTCTGAGAAGATATAGATGAGAATCGAGGTCCTTCAGTTTGTCCTGTAGTGTTTTGGCTATTCGGTTTCTTCTCATTCTACAGTTCTCATGTCAAGGAGCGTAAAGGCCAACAATTGCATGAACCAAGGGCGAGCATACACCATCCGGATGCAAATGGCGTGAGGTGGTCTGCGCATGGCCCAGCGGACCGGGTGTGCTCGGCACACTCGTTTTTGCGCGGCACCAGACTACGGTGGTCGGGGGCCAGCATGCTCGATTGGGGGCCGCACGCCGAGTGGGATCGCTGGATGTCTGTTTTCTGGGGTTCCGCCGTGCCGCTTGAATGGGGGTTCTTAGCCGGAACAGGTTTTGCCTGATCGGTCTGGTGTTGTCTCATCATATCTGCTCTCATTTACTGGGATTATCGGCAAAACGGGCGTAAGAAACAAGGAAAGACAGCGGGATCTCGTCGCGCGAGGCCGTCGCCGTATTCTCCGGCCTTGCATCGTCCCTGGCATCTTCCGCGTTCGGTCTCCATGCCACGTACTCCCGCCTGACTGATCCTATGGCGACCGTGGCGGCCTGATGTGGATGCCTTTCTCGAGAAAATGCGTGAAAAAACGAAAGATTCCGCATGGGCTCAAGCCCATCCTACCGCTTCGCTGGGGCCAGATCCCATGAGCCGATAGCCCGTGGGGCCTTTCGGTCGTTGCCGTTCGTTGGGCTCTGTCAACGCTTCCCTTGCAGGTTGTGGCCGGGTAGAATGGAACCATGGCGACCGAGACCACTTCAGACAAGCAGGCCGGAAAGAACCGTGTCCAACCGCTCGACGCCATCCAGGCGGCGGCCGATTACGGCATCGACGTGGCCCAACTGCGCGATAACCTGGCCCTGACCGTCGCCGAACGGCTCCGGCGTCACCAGATCGCTCTGAACACCGTCGAGAAGCTTCAGAAGGCGACACGACGATGAGCGATCTGCTGAGTTTGCTGCGGCGGGTCTCCGAGGCGGGCATCGAGTTCGTCATCGTGGGCGGTTTTGCGGGCATCGTGCATGGCTGCACGTACGTGACTCAGGACATCGACATCTGCTGTGCATTTGCCCCCGACACGCTGCTGGCCTTGCAGGAGGCCCTCGCTGACCTGCATCCGGTCCACCGCATGACGCCCGGCCGCAAGCCTCTGGAACTGACCGCGGAAAGTGCAGGCCGCTTCGCGAATCTCTATCTGGACACCGACCTCGGACGCCTGGATTGCCTCAGTACCGTCGAAGGGTTGGGAGACTTCGCCCAGGTGAAGGCGGCCAGCGAACCCGTCGAGGTCGAAGGCATGCGCCTGAACGTCCTGACGCTCGACGCCCTGATCCAGAGCAGGCAGGCCCTCAACCGCCCCCGCGACCGGGAAGCCCTCAAACAGCTTCAGGCCCTCCGCGCTCTCAAGGAGGGGGGAGCGAAAGAATCCCCCTGACGCCCTCTCTTTCGTCGTGCGTCGTGCGTCGGATGGGGTGCGGCAACTCGGTGCTTCGGAGCTGCCGGTGGCGGGTGGCTCTGGCCGGCGGCCGGTCGGGCGCTATTGCTGGGGGCTGTGGCCGGGGACGTTTCGTTTGGCCCGGACTTTCTGGACGTGGTGGGCCTGCCGGGCACGCGAGGCGATCCTGGCGTGAACGCGGGCCAGGAAGATGTCCACGCTCGGCAGCGCGGTCTCGTCGGCGAAGGCGGCGCCGTTGACCAGACGCATCATCTCGGCCCCACGCTGGAATTCCGGGCTCGCGAGCACCTCGCGGGCCTCGAACCGCGAGAGCGATTTGAAGAACGTCGGCAGGCTGCCTTCCCGCAGGGCCTCGCCGTAGTCGATTGCCAGATCGTGTTCCTGGCGATATTTCGCAAACATTGAACCACCCCCGTATAATGTTTCTGCTGCCATCTCGTCGGAGGATGCCCTTGGGGCTCCTCCATCGACATAAAGGCGGAAACCGGCCGCCCGGTAACGGGCAAAAACGACGAGAACGACGTTTTTTTGGACGGCTTCCCTGGATCAGGGCGCCGTGGGCGGGGCGGGGGGAGGCGGCACCGGGGGGGCGAGAGGCATCGGTGGGGCGGGCAGGTGCGGCTGCGGGTAGTCCACTGCGAACTTGGCGCGGACGCGTTCGAGCATCTGGGCCTTGGTCTGGATTCTCCAGACGAGCAGGGTCAGGGGCAGGCGGGCTTTTTCCTTGAACGTGATGACGATGCGTCCGAAGCCGACGAGCCGCTCGATGAAGTCGCCGGTGTCGATCCGCGTGTTGTAGTCCTCGCGTCCGATCTGCTCGCCGGTCTCGGTGGGGCCTTCCTGGAGGTTCATGTAGTTGGGCGTGATGGCGACATAGTAGAACAGGCCGCGAATCCAGGAGATGGCGATGGTCAGCAGGCCGATGGCGGTAACGAGCAGATAGCCGGTGCCGCTGATGGAGAAGCCCAGGTGTCGGAAGACCCGCAGAAACGCGCCGGCCCAGCCGAGCAGGTGCAGCCAGAGGAACAGAAAGCCCAGTCCGACGATGCCGATGATCAGCAGCTTGATGCTGACGTCATACTCCTCGACGATGAGATTGATGATGAAGATGGCGAACCAGATGCCGCCGATGACCCTCGGATTGATCGAAGCGAGCACGCTCCATTCGGTCTCTTTGAGGAACATCAGGATCGAGGCGAGCAGCGAAGCGGCCATCGTGGGGACGTAGAGGATCTTGGGCGTCCAGCCGAAAATGATGAGCCAGTCGCTCATGTCAGGATCGGCCGCGAGCATCCTCTCCATGCGCAGCCGGCTGCGCAGGGTGTTGCGCAGGAGCATCCAGGCGGCGACGCCGATGCCGGCTATCACCAGAAGGATGTACAACGCGATCATCTTGTTCGACGTCCACATGGCCGTTCCTTTCCGCTCCGGGCCCGTCGGCCCGCGCCTGGTCTCAGACGGTTCTATCTGTACAGACGCACGAGGCGTCGATTCCTATCATTTCGGTTGCGATTTTGCTTCTACGATGGCCTTGGTCGCACCGGTGGTGAAGCCGCCGTCGACGAGGAGGATCTGGCCGGTGACATAGGCGGAGGCGTCGGAGGCCAGGAAGATGACGGCCCCGTCGAGATCGTTGGGCTGCCCGGGCCGGCCGAGGGGGATGCGGTCGGTGATGTACTCGAGCCAGGGCTTGTTGTCGTAGAGGACCTTGTTCTGGGCGGTCTGGAACCAGCCGGGGGCCAGAACGTTGACGGTGATGCCGTGGCGGCCCCACTCGGCGGCGAGGCTGCGGCTCATTTGCAGGACCCCGCCGCGACTGGCGCAGTACGGGCCGATGCCTTCCATCCCGAAAACGCAGGTGCAGGAGCCGATGTTGATGATGCGGCCGTAGCGGCGCTCGATCATCACCTTGCCGACCGCCTGGGCGACGAAGAAGGTCCCCTTGAGGTTCGTGTTCAGGACGGTGTCCCAGTCTTTCCAGGTGACCTCGGCGGCGGGCCGGCGGATGTTCAGGCCGGCGTTGTTGACGAGGATGTCGATTCTGCCGTATTCGGCGACGGCTTGGCGGACCATGTTCTCGATGTCGCTCTCGTTGAGCACGTCGAGCTTGACGGGCAGGGCGCGGCGGCCGAGGGCCTCGATCTCTTCCTGGAACTCCGAGAGCCGCGACACATCCCGGCTGGTGATGACCAAGTCCGCGCCTGCCTGGGCCAGCGCCCGGCCGAAGTACTGGCCCAGGCCCCGGCTGGTCCCCGTGACGAGGGCGACTTTGCCCGAAAGATCGAATAGGTTCTCCATGGCAATTCCTATACAGGGTTTTAAGTTTGAAGTGTGAAGTGTGAAGTTGCGATGCAGAAGGCAACACCTCTCACTCGACACTTCACACTTCACACTTCAAATTTCACACTTCTTCTTACGGTTCCAGGACGATTTTCAACAGGTTCTCTTTGCCGTCGAGTAGACGTTTGAAGGCCGAGGGGCCGTCGCTCAGCGGCAGGACCTCACTGACGAGGGGGCCGACGTCGATCCGGCCGGAGGCGATCAGGTCGATGCACGTGCGGAATTCGCCCGAACTGGCATACGATCCCGCAAAGGTCAGCTCGCGACTGACCAGCTCCTGGAGGTTGAATTGCGTCTCCTTGGCCAGATTGCCGACAGCCACAACGCCGCCGCCGGTCCTGGTGATTGCGACGGCTTGGCGGAACGTCTCGGCGAATCCGACGGCCTCGAACGTGACATCAGCGCCCCGGCCGTCGGTCAGGTCGGCGACGGCGTCCTTCAGCAGCCGGCTCCGGGAATTGATGCATTCGTCGGCGCCGACCCGGCGGGCCAGGTCCAGACGAAAGTCGCTGATGTCACAGGCGACGGTCCGCTTGGCGCCGCGCAGTTTGGCGGCCTGGAGGATGAACAGGCCGATGGTGCCGGCGCCGATGACGACGGCCGTGTCGGTGTCGGCGATCGGGCTGCGGTTGGCGGCGTGCGTGCCGATGGAGGCCGGCTCCAGCAGGGCCGCTTGAACGAACGACATGCCGTCGGGCAGTTTGGCGACGATCCAGTGCGGCACGGCGACGAATTCGGCGAAGGCTCCATGCCGTTTGAACTCGGGGACCGAGACGCCCAGCACCTGGCGATGGGCGCAGCGGTTGAACAGACCCTGCCGACAGGCGGGACACGTGTTGCAGTAGACCGTCGAATCGAAGCAGACGCGGTCGCCGGGGGCGAAGTCCGTGACATGCCCGCCGACCCGTTCGACGACGCCGGCGGCCTCGTGGCCCATGACCAGTGGGGGCAGTCGCCGGCCGGTCCTGCCGGTGTAGCCCTGCACGTCCGAGCCGCAGATGCCGCACGCCTTGACGCGGACCAGGACATCGTCGTCACCGACGTTCGGGTCGGGGGCGTCCGTGTATTCGAGCGTGTGCGGGCCCGTATAGAGTAACGCTTTCAATCGAGCACCTCGTTTCTGTATTCCCATCGGAATCGACGGGCGTCCCAGCATATCGCAGAGACCGCCCGTCGGAAAGACCGTTGTCGCGTCGATCAGATTAAGGGCAGGACCGTGGCGAACGCCGCCGTGATGAGCAGGCCGATGACGGCCATCGAGCTGACCGTCACGGTCCAGGTCTTGAGCGTTTCGATCTCGGTCAGGCCGCCCATCTTGGCGAAGATCCAGAAGCCCGAGTCGTTCATCCAGTTGCCGCACTGAGCGCCGAACCCGATGGCGGCCGCCAGGTAGGCCGGATGATACCCCAGGGCCTGCGGCGAGGCGATCATTCCCGCCAGCATGCCCGACGTGGCGATCATCGACACCGTGCTGGAGCCCTGAGCGAACTTGAGCAGCGTGGCGATGAAGAACGCCATGAACAGCACCTTGATGCCGCCAAACGCGGCGGTGCCGTCGCCGGCCACGAGTTGCTGGATGGCCTCGGCGACACGGGCCTTCTGGAGCATCGCACCGAAGGCGCCGCCGGCCGAGGTGATGAGGATGATGACGCCGCCGCTCATCAGCGAGGATTCCACGGTCCGGGCGAACTGCTCGCGAGTGGGCCTTCGCTGCGACCAGAGCACATAGAGGGCGATGGCCGCCGAGAGGAGCATGGCGAGGTTGGCGTTGCCGAGGACGGTGGTGACTGCGCCGATTCTGTGGATCATCGCGGCTTCGTCGGCGCCTTTGGCGAGCGTCGAGACGATCGTGTGCATCGAGATCAGCACAACGGGCAGGATGATCGGCAGGATCGATGGCAGCAGGGCGGGCAGTTGTTCGTCGGGCAGCGGCTCGGGCTCGGGGCCGGTGCCTTCGAGCGGTCGCATGGGGATGTCGATGCGCCGGGCCAGCCAGCCGACGACGAAGTAGATTACGAAGGCCGTCGGCGCCGCGCAGAGCAGGCCGACGAGGATCATCATGCCCAGATCGATACCGAGTGTCCCGGCGATGAGCAGCGGTCCCGGCGTCGGCGGGACCAGCGAGTGCGTGATCGACGCGCCCGCGCCCATCGCGAGGATCAGCAGCAGATAGCTTCGCCCGGTGCGCCGGTGCATCGAGCGGGCCAGCGGCAGCAGCAGGTAGAACACCGTATCGAAGAAGACGGGCACCGAGAGGACGAAGCCGCTGGACATCAGCGAGATGGCGCAGCGTTTCTCGCCGAGCAACCCGACGAACAGGCGCACGACGCGGTCGGCGGCGCCCGAGTCGATCAGGCATTTGCCGATGATCGCGGCGAAGGCGATGACCAGGCCGATCTTGCCGGCCATCGCGCCGAACTCGGCGGCGACGCGACTGATCTTGTCGCTGAACTCGCCCGGCGTCAGGAGGCTGACGACCAGCGCCGCTGTGATCAATGCCAGAAACGCGTTGACGCGCAGGGCCACGATCATGCCGATGACGACGGCGATGCCGACAGCCAGGATGAGCAGCGGGCCGGCCACGGCGACCTCGCCGGCGCCCTGCGTCGCCAGGACGGTCGAGAGATTCAGTCCATTCAAGGTTCTGCCCTCCATGAATCAACAGGCGCATGCGGGCGGACCGTCGTCCGTCGTCCGCGTGCCACAGCTTACCGTGCGTTGCGGAGAATATCCAGCAGGACTTGCGGGACCTGGGTTACGCAGAGATAGCCATAGAAGGCGAACGTGCCGAGCAGTCCGACCGCGAAGACCGGGCCGGGCTTGAGCACCTCGTAGGCTTCCCTGGAGAGCATTCGGGGCATGACAACGAACAGGCCGAACGCCACCGCGGCCGCCTGGAGGGCGATCAGGAGAATCCCTTCGAGGATCGACGAGATCTTCAGCAGGGAGATGGGCTGCGTTCCGAGGCAGCAGACGACCAGCACGCTCGTGCAGAAGAACAGGATCAGGAAGAGATGGAACTGTCGCTTCCAGGCGAGGCGGCGGTCGAAGCCGGGGATGCAGATCCGGCACGAGTCGGCCAGCAGTCGCGGCCAGCCGGCGAGCTGGCCCATCAGCGTCGAGACCATTGCCACCGCGCCGCAGAGCTTGAAGACGAAGCCGCCCGCCTTGTCCCAGCGGCGTGCGAAGACCTCCGAAAGGACCTCGGCCATGTTGCTATTCTCGGGGACCATGCGCTCGACGCCGAGGATGCCCGCTCCGGCGATCAGAAACGCGCCGGTGACGAGGACGCCCAGGACCATCGCGATCGTGGAATCAAAGTAGAGCGTGCGGCACCAGCCCTTGATGTGCTGGGCCGTGCGGCGAGGCATCGCCCGCAGGCCGGCCAGGTCGGCGGATTTGCCATAGCCTCGTCCGGCGGTTGCGCCGTAGCCGGCGCCGATGACCCAGTAGGTGTACCAAACCTGGGAGGCGAAGCCGCCGGCGCCCCAGCCCAGCACGGGCAGGATCTCCTGCCAGGCGCTGTCGTCGACGCCTTCGGTGGCGGCGGCCCACTCGGGCACGGCCGGCAGCGTGCCGGTCAGTCCGGCGGCCAGCTCGGCGACACTGGGGAAGACCCGGCAGGCGATGTACATCGCCCCGACGACGATGACGAGCACGAACAGGCTCATGAAGATCTTGAGCACGTCGAAGGCGCCCGACCAGGCGACCGTCACCGCGAACAGGGCGGCGGCCAGCCCGCAGGCCCTCATGTCGATGCACGGGATCAGGCTGTGGAGGAAGGTGCCGGCCGAGGTCGCCAGGGCGCCTGTGGACATGACGGCGCAGAAGAGCTGGACGACCAGGACGATCCAGACGACCCAGTGACGCGGGCCGGGCATGCGGTCGAACATATCGACCATTCCTTCGCCCGTGCAGACGGTGTAGCGAGCGCCGGCCACGCCGATCCAGAACTTCAGGAACACGCCCAGCACCACCGCCCACAGGACCGCGGTGCCGAGGATCGCGCCGGTGCGGGTGGCGATGATGACCTCGCCCGAACCGATGTATTCGGCCGCCCAGACCATGCTCGGACCGACCACGAGCAGGATGCCCAGTCCCTTCGGAGCGATCGGAACGTTCAAGTCACTCGCCTGCGTGTCGTTCTTCGCCATAGCCTGTATCCGTCCCTGTGCGGGTCTCCGGGGCCTTCGACCGTGGGCCACAGTAGTGGTTCGGTGTGGGTGTGTCCATGTAATTCCGGAACGCTCTTTGGCGGAGGCGCGGTCAGGGCATTATACTGCGCATGCGTCGGACGCGCAGACGTCCGTTACAGGAAGTCTCACATGAAAAGGAGGTCACAGAGATGAGCAGGCACTTCACCTTGGCATTCGTCGCGATCCTGCTGGTATTGTCGTCGTCGGCGCCGGCGGACGTGGGACACGGCAGCGATCTGTTCGGGCTGGCCCGCGTGCAGAGCACGATGCGCACCAGGCGCATCAGCAGCTACGACCGGACGGGCGGCAACAACGACCGCTTTGAAAACATCCAGGACGGTCAGCGGCGCGAGCTGTTCCACGTGCAGGGGGCGGGGATCATCAACCACATCTGGATCACGATCGCGCCGCCGCCGGAGCAACTGAGCCGCAACGACATCATCGTCCGCATGTATTGGGACGGCAACGAATTTCCGTCGGTTGAGTCGCCCATCGGTCCGTTCTTCGGGCAGGGGTGGAACGAGAGCTATCCGTTCGTGAGCCTGCCGCTGGCGGTCGGTCCGGTCGAAGGGCGGGCGATGGTGTCGTATTTCGTCATGCCGTTTGCCAAGGGAGCGCGGATCGAGATCGAGAACCAGACGGGCCGGAAGATCGATGCGTTTTACTACTATGTGGACTACGTCGAGGTCGATGCCCTGGCCGACGATATGGGCCGGTTCTGTGCATGGTACAATCACGAGCTGACCGAGGCCACCCCCGAAGGCGAGACCGAATGGGGCGTGACCGGCCCGCAGCCGAAGAACCCCGACGGAAAAGACAATTACCTGTTTGCCGACATCAAAGGCAAGGGGCACTTCGTCGGCGTCAACTACTACGTGCATTGCCCGACGCCGATGTGGTACGGCGAGGGCGACGATATGATCTTCATCGACGGCGACAGGATGCCCACGCTGCACGGGACCGGAACGGAGGACTACTTCAACACGTCCTGGTGCCCGAAGACGCTGTATACGCATCCGTACTTCGGCTACGCCCGCGTCAACAACGACGTCGGCTGGCTGGGCCGCACGCACGTGTACCGGTTCCATATCAGCGACCCGATCTACTTCAACGAGTCGCTGCGGTTCACGATCGAGCATGGCCACGCCAACAATCTGACGCTCGATCTGGCCAGCGTGGCGTATTGGTACCAGGCGCCGCCTCTGGCGAAGCTCCCGCCGGCCCCCGACAAGGAGATGCGCCGGCCCAAGCCCTTCATCGGTGTACGGGAAATGCACCAGTGGCGTCACGAGTGGCGCAAGAACCAGGGCAACGACAGCCGGTTGTGGGGCAACGAACGGTAGGCCTCTTGCGGGCGCGGTCGGCCGGCGAACTGGCCGACCGTGCCTGTTGCCTGCGGCGATTCGTCAATTGCCTGTGAGTTCCTCGGCGTAGGGCAGTATGTCGGGTACGACGCGGATCTCCGTACTGAAGCGGTAGGGCACCGGCGTTCCCGAATCGAAATGCAGTTCGACGAAATACGCAGTCCAGCCCTGCTCCGGCGCAGGAACGTGAACGTCGTACGTCCCTGCGCTCGTCTCCGTCAGCGTATGGCTCTGCCATGCCTTGCCGATCTTCTCGAGGCGGAAGTCGCGGGCCTGGGGATTGGTCGCCGTCCAGAGCATGACCTCCTGCGGTCGCGTTCGCGCGGTGACGACGACGTGTCCGCTCTCGGGCATGTCCCACGAGAACTGCGGCCGGTCGCGTCCGGTGAGGATCGACTGGTACCAGACCAGCAGGGCCTTTTCGGCGTCGGAACCGTCCAGGCCGTGATCGGTATTGGCGCAGTAGAGCAGGTGCTTGTTCTCCGGCAGGTCGGCGTAGTAGAACTGCGCCGAATCGGGCAGAAAGAACTGATCGCCCGAGGAGTTGATGATGAACTTGGGCATCGTGTAGCGATCTCGATACTCGTAGGGATCGATGAAGTTGCGAATCTCGGTGCCGCCGCCGGTGTCGAGCCGATCGAAGATCTTCATCTGCTCGTAGTCGCCGATGGCCGGGGAGTAGAAGCCGTAGGCGGCGAAGTGGTGACGCATCTGGTCGTTCATGTTCAACACGTCGATCACGATCGGGGCAATGGCGCAAACGCGCGGGTCCACCGCCGCCGTCAGCCAGGTCGTCCAGCCCCGTTTCGATCCGCCGGAGACGACGAAACTCTTGATCGTCACCCGGCCGTCGGTGGCTCCGACCAGATAGTCCTGGACGGTGTCCATCGCGCGAACGGCGCTCTTGACCATCGGCAGCAGCAGCGGCCAGGTGGGGTCTTCGGTCTTGAGGAATCGGTCGAACGTGTAGGCGATGATCGCGTCCTCATACCGCTGATTGGTCGGGTCGTCGGGGAAGACCAGCGGCTGGTTGGGCACCATCCGCAGTTCGGCCACCACCGACCGGCTGCGCAGTGCGATGTCGGCGAGCATGGCATCCGGCTGCATCGGCGCGGGGCGGTCGTTGCTGCCTCCGGTGATCCAGAGCAGCGCGGTGTCGAAGGCGACATCGTTCGGAACCGCGACTGTCAGCCAGTGCTGCCAGACGGTTCGGTTGACCTCCTGCTCGCTGCGCCATTGTTGCGAAGTCATGTCGAGGACGTAGATCTTGCCCTGCGGGTGGTCGATCGTGCGGACGAGGCTGTAGCCGTAGCTCGGATCGGGCCAGGCGACGTAGTCGTCCAGCGGCGTCGCAACGGCCACAGACGCCAGGCACACGGTCAACAGGATGGCGACAGTCTTGCATGGTCTCATCATCACAATCACCTTTCTCCCTTGCAGGGGTTGCCCGGGGTCGGTCAGACCCTCGGCGGAAAGATCGTTCGGAGGTACTCGGCGTCGTACCGGCAGCTCTCCTCGACGCCGAGTGGCATCTTTGTCCCTTCCATGACGAACCAGCCGCGGTAGCCGATGGCGTCCATGGCCTTTCGCACGCGTGGAAAATCGATCGAGCCGCGGCCATAGAGATCGTCGTAGTCCTTGGCGTGGAACTGGACGATCCGTTTGCCCAGGTCGCGGATCTCCTGGTAGATGTCATACCCTTTGTGTCGCGAATTGCCGAGGTCGTAATAGACCTTGACCGCCGGCGAGCCGACGCGGTCGAGGATCTCGATGTGCTGGGCGGCGCTGAGCCACGACTCGATGGCCAGCGTCACGCCGGCGTCCTCGGCCTTCGGGGCCACCTTCTTGAGGCGCTCGACCGTCACATCGGTGCCGATTGGATCATTGAGCAGATCGCCGTTGCCGAAGAAGGCCAGCAGGATGATGTCCGTCTTCATCGCGCCGCAGACCTCGATGGCCCGCTCGACCCATCGCTCGGCGCGGGGATCGCTCTTGTAGGGAATCTCGTTGAGCGTGCCCATCGCCAGCGAGGCCACTTCGAGTTGGTTCTGTTCGGCTCGTTCGAGAATGCTCCGTTGCCGGGCGGGGTCAAACAGAGGCAGTTCCTGTGCCCCTGCCCCAAAATCGACCTGGACGCCGTCGAGGCCGATTCGTTTGGCGACGTCGAAGGCTTCCGGTTGGGTGGTGCGCCCGATTGTCCAGTCACAGACGCCCAGCCTGAAGCCACCCGCGTTCTTTCCAGCGGCCGCCTTCCTGTTCGAAGAATCACATGATGTCAGCGACAGGCCCGCCAGGGTCAGGGCGCTGCCGACGAGCATTTCGCGGCGGCTCAGCGTTCGTCCGTTCACGCGCAAACCTCCATGAATGGTGTGCGTGGGGCGTGCCGACGCCGGGCGGCCCCACGCGCAATGCGTTTCTGAATCTATGCTTTCAAGCCTTTGAGATTGGCGTCGAGCTTCTCGGTGTTGCTCATCAGTTCGTTCCACGTGACCATGCGTTTCTCATAGGCGGCCATGCGGCCGAGCACGGTGATCAGGTTGCTGCGGACGCTGCACTCGACGGTGGGGTTCTCGAAGTTCCGGGTCGTGATGCTGTCGTAGAACGTTTTGATGTTGGCGACCGCGCCGTCCTGGTAGATGCCGGGCGACTTGCCGCCGCGATAGAAGTGATCGCCGCGAATGAGGACCTGTCCGCCGTACTCGGTTTCGAGAATGCCCTCGGTCCCGAACATGCGGTTGCGAATGCCCTCCGGCTGCGTGCCGTAGCCGTTGGACTGACGCGAGCTGAACGTGATCGCCACGTCGTCGGCATACTGGAACAGCAAACTGAACGTGTCGTAGCAGGTGCCGACGGGACGGAACTTGCGTCCGCCGCTGCCGACGGCCCACAACGGCGGCTTGTCCATGATCCAGTTCATCACGTCGAGCGTGTGGATGTTCTGCTCGGTGATGATGTCGCCGGATAGCACCCGGTCGAGGCCCCAGGCCCGCATGCGGTTTTCGGGGTTGTCCGGGTCCGAACGCCAGGCGTCGTACATGCCGCCAAACGGATCGCCGGCGTGGTAGGTGCACTCCCCGAAGGCGAATTTGCCCAGGGCGTTCTCCTGGTGGACCCGCCGCAACGCCTCGATATAGAACGGATCGGCGCGGGTCTGGAAGTCGATGAGGAAGCAACGTTTGTTCTTGCGGGCGGTCTTGCCGCTGTCTTCGATGCTCAGGCATCCGGGCACGTCGACCGCGATCGGCTTGGCGAGATAGACGTGCTTGCCCGCTTCGACCGCGGCGGCCGCCTGCTCCGGATGGAAATACGGCGGGCTGATGATCGCCACGGCATCGACCTTGTCCAGCAGCTTCAGGTAGCCCTTGAGCCCGGTGTAGCGATGGGCCGCCGGCACGCCGAGTTCGTCGCCGAAGCGGTTGGTCCGATCCTCGAAGTAATCGGCCGCCGCGACTACGTTGTATCCGCCGTGATCGCGGAAGAGCCGGGCGATCCACGTACCGCGTCCGCCGCATCCGATCAGACCGATGTTGATCTTCGAATTGGCCGCGAACGTGCGGACGGCGCTCGGGGCGACGACCACGAACGATGCCGCGGCGGCGCCGGCCATGAATCGGCGCCGGCTCATGTTTTCGGAAACGGGAGGCTGCGGGGTGGAGTTCTGTGCTTGTGGCATTGCGTGGTCCTCCTTTCAATCGTTTGGACGACACCACAGAGCCGGAGCGACTGCGACCGACGCTTGGGTCGGAAATCGGTTCGGCGTCACTGATGCGATTATACCCTGCGGGGTCGGGCGTGCAATTCGTTTCCCGGCCTCAGACCGCGGTGGGATCCCGGCTGGGCTCGCGGGCCGGCGACGGGGCGCGGCTGACGATCGGGATATGTTTGGCTTCGAGGTGGGCCAGGTCGATGTACTGTTCGCGTCGAATCTTGCCGGTTGAGGTCTTGACGAATTCGTTCTCGTGGATTTCGAGTTGGTGGGCGGCGATCCTCTCGAACCCGGAGAGATGCTTGTTCTCGCTCTGGCAGCAGCGGATGCTCTCCCAGACGAGTCCCTTGATGGTGTGCGGTTCGCTGAGAAGCTCGTGTCTGGGCCGACGGGTGTGGTCTTCGAGCGTCTCCCAGGCGGGATGGACGAGGGCCCGCATCGTCTCTTCCATGACGCCGTTCGGGTCGGTCCGGCGGGTGGGCACGACGAGCACCTCTTTGACGAAGCGCGCCTGCGACAGGGCCGTCTCCACCCGCTCGGGATTGACGTTCTTGCCGCCGGGCAGAATGATGAGGTACTTCTTGCGGCCGGTGATGTACAGATAGCCGTCTTCGTCGAGGTAGCCCAGGTCGCCCGTGTGAAGCCAGCGGACGTCTTCGGCGTCGGTGTGGATCGCCGCTTCGGTAGCCTGTGGATTGCGATAGTAGCCCTTCATGATACACGGACCGCCCAGGCAGATCTCTCCCTTCTGGTGAGGGCCCAGCGTCTGGTTGCTCTCGTCCACGATCTTGACCGACAGCGTGTCGATGGGATTGCCCACCGAGCCGAGCTTCTCGAGTCGCTCGTTGAACCCGTAGACAGGCGAGTTCTCCGTTGTGCCGTAGCCCTCGTACATCCGGAAGCCCCGGCGCCAGAGCGTATCGAGGACCCATCGCGGCATCGGGGCTGCGCCCGAGAGAAAGAACCGCAGGCCGGTCCAGCCCTGTTTGCGGCGGATCTTCCGGCCCACGTATCGGGGAAAGTGCCGGTCGAGGAAGCGGAGGATCGCGCTGTCGCGTTTCTTGCGGTCGAGGCCGTCTTCGAGCTTGCGGGCCAGCGTGGTGAACAGCGCCGGAATGGCGATGAAGATCGTGATGTGCCGGTCGCGAATGAGATCGGCGACCTCGCGATAGCGGTTGGTATAGATGCCGGTGGCCGCCGCCAGGAGGGGCAGCATCTTGCCGACGGTCAGGCCGAAGGAATGGTGGGGCGGCAGGATATGCCCCAGCACGTCGCGCGGGCCCAGGTCCACCCGGCGGAGCGAGCCTTCGAGATTGGCGATCAGGTTGGCGTGGGTCAGCTCGACCTCGCGCGGATCGCCGGTGGTGCCGGAGGTGCAGAGCACGACGGCAGTGTCGTCGGATTCAATCCTCCGACCGATTGCGACGAGGTCCTGCGGCTCATGGGGTTCGTCTTCTCCCAGGGCCCGATCGGTCATGGGAATCACTCTGAGCCCTTTGGTTCGGGCGAAGCTGGTCAGTTCCTCGCGGTCCGGCCCGGTGGCGTAGTCGTCGGCCAGGATCAGAGCACGTGCGTCGGTGGCTTGCAGATGGGCGACCACGCCCTGAGGCCCGCGTTCCGGGTCGATCAGCACGGGGACGGCCCCCGCCAGCAGAGCGCCCCAGAGGGCCACGTCCCAGTCGGTCCGGTTCTTCGAGACCAGGGCCACGCGGTCCTGGAGACCGATGCGCTCGCGATGGATCAGAGTCCGGGCGAAGGCCTCGGCCCGCCGCTGGAGCTGTCCAAAGGTCAACGTCTCCCGGCGGTCGATGCTGATGATCTCGGTGCAGAGCTTCTCGGGTGAGGCCACCCGAGCCATGGATCCGTTGAAGAGGTCGATCAGGGTTCGGTGTTTCAGTACGATCACCATGTCGCCGGCTCCCGTGCGGTTGTGCTGCGGCGTGCGGCGTCTGCCAGCCGTCGGGGGCTGTTGCACCGCCGAGCGAGATATCATATTCGCCGGCATGCAAAATGTCCCGAAAAAAGAACGCCGCCGGAGGGGATATTGTGATGGGTGCCGACCGCAGGGAACAAAAAGGGCCTGCACCCGGGGGGTACAGGCCCTTCGATTCGATCCTGTGTCCTGTGCTTCGGACACAGCCGTGATGCCAACGTCAGTCGATTAGTCCTGCAGCGACTGAACGAGCCACTGGTCCGCGGTGATCGCGGCATCGACGAAATCCACGACGCAGTCCTTGTTCCGGTCGCCGACCACATGGATCGCGCACGGAACGGCCGGCTCGGCCAGGACATCGGGACCGGCCAGATAGTTGGCCGCGACCTCGGTCGCCGTCAGCGCGGTGTCGTAGATGCGCAGTTCGTTGAACGAGCCGCAATACAGCGGATCGCCCCACTGCGAACGCCCGAGCCAGAGGTTGTTGTCGATGAACTCGTTCAGCATGGCCGGGGCCTTGTAGGCGCCGATGATCGTGCCGTTGATGTACACCTTGACGATGCCGGCGATATCATCATGCACCTGCGTGATCAGAACCTCTTCGCCGGCGGCCAGCTTGCCATTGTCCGTGACCGGCAGGATGCTGTCGCGGCCGAGGCGACGATACTCCACCTGCAGAACGCGGCTGCCGTTGTCCGGGCAAACGCAGAACCACGTCGTCTGGTCGCCACCGTTCGAGACATCCTCGCCACCGTTGGAGGTGCCCATGTCGTAGACGCGCTGCCAGATGGAATCGGTGCCGTCCCAGGTGGTCCAGCATTCGAGCGTCATCTGCGTCAGCGGCGAGATCAGCCCGTTGGGCAGGTCGATGTAGTCACCGGCCGCCGCAGTGGACGAATTCTGCGAGCCATCGTTCGCCAGAGTCGCCTGGCCGTCGGCGATGACCGCCGCGCCCGTGCCGTTCATCAGCGTCGCATCGGCGCCGCCGACCACGTCCGGAATCGTCACGCCGTCGGCGCTCTCATCGAACGTCCAGCGGTGGATCAGGCCAACCTGCACGTCGAGGAACAGCAGCGGCGAAGTGGTCGAGCCATTCTCGTTGGTCACGACGCAGTAGTAGTACCCTTCGTCGTCGATTGTGGCGCCGGCGACGTTGAGGACCGCATCCACGCCCTCGGGCAGCGCAACGTCATTGAGGACGAAGCCCATCATGACGACCTTCTCTCGGTACCACTGATAGCTCAGTTCGCCTGCGGCCGCACTGGTGGCCTCGCAGATCAACTGGGCATCGCCGCCCGGAGCGACCGCTGCGCCCTGGGCCTTGGCGATCACCGGCCGCCCGTGCAGGGTGGTCAGGCTCCAGACCTGGCCGGCCTCGCCGTTGGTGTCAACGCGCCAGTAGTAGGTGGTCTCGAAATCGAGGCCGTCGCCCAGACTGCCGGCATTGACCGACGTCTCGGCGATCCCGTCGGCGATCAGTTCCATCGCCTCCGGATCGGCGCCGAAATACACGCTGTAGCTGGGCTCTTCGATGGTGGCCGGAGCGCCCCAGCTCAGGACCGCGTCCACGATGCCCGTGTCGCCATCGGCGGGGTTCGGCTTGTTGGCCTTGCTCGGGTGCGTCGCGTAGGTGACGTCATCCGGCAGCACGATGATGCCTTCGATTCCCGGGCCGGCCACGCCGATCGCCAGGTTGTCGCCGCCGGTGCCTTCCTGCATGACCGCCCAGAACGCGATGAGCTGGCCTTCGGTCAGCGACATCGGCTCGGACTTCTGGCTGGCCAGCGCAGCCCAGTCCTGCGAGCCGGTCCAGCCGTCCACGTAGGCGACCTGCACGGCGTCGGCCATGTTCTCGTTCTGGCTGACATACAGCCTGCTGGAGTCGTCGCTGGCGACGTAGAAGGTGTACTCGCCGTCCGCGGGCGCCAGGGCGTAGCCGCTCACCTTGGCGACGTAGTTGTCGGCAATGTCAACCCACGTCGGCTCGGCCATGATGTCCACCTGATCGGCGGGGGTGTCGCCCTGGACCAGAGCGATGGCGGCGTCGATGCTCGCACCACCCCACCAGATCTCGCGCAGCACGTCGGCGGATGAAACCGTCGAGAGCATCAGACAGGCCACGATTGCTACTAAGGTTACTTTCCTCATCTTTGATCCTCCTGGAACATTTGACATTTCAGTTCACGCTGCACTACGTCCCACGTACAATCCGCAGCACATTCGATGTTGACCGTCGTTCGGTTGCCACCTCCTTCCCATCCCGCGTCTTGGGTCCGATACCCGCAGAAACGTTCACACAGCCGAGCCGGGAACCGAGGTCCTTCGCCGAGCGAAACCGCTCCCGACCGAAATGGTCGGATTGTCCCAAAGAAGGAGCGCATCGCTGCGATCGAGGGACGTGCTGAAGGTAGCTCTTCTGTGTTGTGAAGGAATTGTCCGATGCAACCTCCTCCAAGGGGCATCGGCCGCCAAGCGGCCGTTGGACCCGCGATAAGCACTCAGTTGTTTCCGAGGACCCAGTCCACTCTCCGGCGTGTGGCCAACCGCCGGGCTGGAAGGGATTGATGTTAACCCATTACACTGCAAGTGTTTACTTGTTCTTGTGTCGTGGTTTGGACAGTCCCTCGGATCGTGTACAAACCAACAGCACCACAGCGGGGCTGCGTTCAGACTGCCGAACAGGGTGTTACCGCAGGTCGAATGAGTCAAGCCTACCATAAGCGACCTTCCCGTTCAAGCAAAAACTGCGGCAAAGAAAGCGGGGCAGATTCGGTTCCCTTGCGTCTGCTTCGCGGCGGCCTGGATTTTCTCGGACTCTCTTGATGCGGGGTCCGAGGGCGTTTTCACCCGGCGGCCATGATTCCCATCGGCTTTTGCGGGGATTGACTTGACCGGCAGGGCCGCGCCCGGGCAAGAAAAAAGGGGCCCGTACCGAATGGTACAGGCCCCAGGATGCTGCAAAAACACGGACTGCGTTGTTCCCCTGTTACCAGGAGGAGACACCGATCAGCTCGATCTCGGCGATCTGCATGCTGTTGGCACTGCCTGGATCGCGAAGCGCCGGGAACAGAATCTGATAGTTGGTGTACGCCACATCGTTGTCAAAGGTGATGGGCGTGACGTTCTTGGTGAAGCGCGGCCACGCGGTCTCGCCGGCGAAGTCCACGACGTCGCCGCTGGCGATCAGCGTGTACGGCCCGTCGAT
>ENA-UOUL01002921-UOUL01002921.1-bioreactor-metagenome-genome-assembly--contig:-NODE-2921-length-18682-cov-4.876162_pt1 | contig 18682 bp, 18 predicted proteins | sample MGYA00249838_ERZ747220 | MGnify/ENA primary metagenome ERZ747220 (study PRJEB28778, sample SAMN05720191) | bioreactor metagenome | isolation source: Anaerobic biogas reactor | place: USA:Washington...
CAGGTCGCGCCGAAGAAGGTCTATGCGATCGACACGGGCCTGGTGAACGCCGTCGGCTTCTCCTTCTCGCCCAACACCGGCAAGCTATTGGAGAACCTGGTGTTCCTGGCACTGCGGCGGCGAACGCCGGAGGTCTACTACTACACGTCACCGGGCGGTTTCGAGGTGGACTTCTACCTGCCGGAGACCCGCGAGCTGATCCAGGTCAGCCAGAACCTGGCGCAACCCGCCACGCGTGAGCGGGAGACGCGCGCTTTGACCGACGCCCTAGCTGGACTGGGTTTGACGCGCGGGCTGATCCTGACCGATACGAACACGGCGCCGATCGAGACGGATGGCCTCGAACTTGAAGTTCGGTCCCTGGCCGAGTGGTTGCTGCGATCATAGGCCGTGGCTTCCTCAGGGTTGCATCGCTAGCACGGAGAGTGGGCGTGACATGGCGACCTCTTCTTAGAAGTCACGGCGTTCGTGACCGAATCTGTCACAAGACCTGCAACTTCTAAGAAGGTAGGAGCTCAGAAACGCAGCTACACGAGTCGCTAGGACTCCGGCGCTAGGGGCAGGCTTTTGTGCCGAAGGTGGCGAGGATAGCACAAGCCCCGGTGCTCAACACACTGCCGAGATAGAGCCAAAGGGCACCGGGGATCACTGCGTCGCGCCGGCCGCGCAAGCGCAGTACTGCGAAAGCGACCATCTCCAGCAGCGCTCCCAGCGCCAGCGCCGGCGGCGCCAGGGCAGCCATTCCTACCATCAGCTTCCCGTCCGCCGGTCCCACTCCGCCGCCCCACCGCCAGGCGACGACCACGCCGATGAATACGGCCAGGGTCAGCAGCAGGTTGTCCGTCAACAGCGTGGCCGGCCAGGCCAGCAGGAACAGCGGCACGGTCAGCCAGTTTGAGACGTGGCGGGTGCGTCTGTCCTGGATCGCGCACGGCAGCAACCAGAAGACCAGCGTCACCGATCGTAGGAGCGGATCACGCAGGAGGTCGAGCCAGTTCACGGCCGGTTCCTCGTGGCCTTGCCGGCTGCTTGCGCGGCGTAGCGTTCCCGGTAGACTGCCAGCAGAGCTCGCACCCGCGCCTGCCGGGCCGCAGCAGGTGAATGCCGCAGCCACAGGCGCTCGGCGGCCGCGCCCAACAGTTCCAGCGCAGTGAAGCCCAGCAGCAGCGCACCCAGTCCGGCCAGCAGGCCGGCCAACGCAGCCAGCCCGACCCAGGGATTCATCAGCATCCGACGCTCCGGCCCTACAAGCAAACAGCCACGGCCTGCACCGACTGGATGCCAGGCACGAGGAACTCCAGGGTGAAGTGCCCGGTCGCGCCCGCGGCCAGCTCGCTCAGATCGGTCCCGAACTCCCGCAGCCCGACCTTCGGGTACAGCAGCGCCTCGGCGACGTCGAGCAGGTTGCCCTCGGCGTCGAAGCCCGCCGCCACCACCAGCGGCTCGGCGCAGCCCGTCGCCGATGTGACCGTGCCGCGCGCCAGGTAGGCCGGCGCGCCGTCGAAAGCGGGCTTGAGCGCGGTCTGGCTGCTCAGGGACACCTGGGCGCGAACGACGGGATCGGTCGCATAGGCCTGGCTCAGAGTCAGCCGGTGGCTGGCATAGTCGCCGTTGAGGCGCTGGACATCGCGCAGGTACAGGTAGTACATCGTCCCGCCGGGCGGGATGGCGTACGGGCTGCGCAGCTGCTCGCCGGCGTTGGTCGCCGCGCGGTTCACCAGCGCTTGGCCGTCGGCGTCCAGCAGATCCACGGCCACCACGACATCGGCCCACTCGGCCGATCGGTTCCGTACCAGCGCCGGGATCCGGACGAAGCCGTTGATTATGCGGCCCTGGCCGCCCACCGACTCAAACTGGCCGCGCGTTTGCGTGGTCTGGGTCATCCCGTCACCTCCTGGAACTTGAGTCATTTGCGCCTGCGGGGCACTGGTCGCCATCGGCGGCACACTGGCCGCAGGGGTAGCGGCCGGCTCAGCCAGGCTGATGCTCACCCGCGGCAGACCCGCGCACCCGACGCAGGCCAACGCCAGAAACACCGCACACATTCGTCGCAGCATGGTTGCTTTCCTCCAGTCCCCGTTCTCTGTGCTACCGCACCGGCAAGCTCGCCAGGTCCCCGGCCAGGTCCACCAGTTCCGCCAGCACCCACCCTGGTTGGCCCTCCGCCAGACAGCAGACTTGCACCCAGCGGCCCTCGGCGTCCCGGCCGACCGGCGTCAGCCGGCTGCCCGCCGGCAGCGTGGCCAACACCGGGGTGTCTGTCCCCGGCCCGGCGCGCACGTTGAGCCCCTGGGCCGGCCCCGGCCGCACAACCACAACACCGGGGGTGGCAGTCGGTGTCGCCGTGACTGTCGGGCTGGGCGTCGCCGTCGCTGATGGGGCTGGCCGAACCGTCCCTGTGGGAGACGGCACACTCGGCGTCCCCCCGGGAGGCTGCGCGCTGGGCAACCGCTCAAGCGGCGCCAGACCCAGGGCGGTGTCGGCCCGGCCCGAGGCCGCCAGAAGCGCCGGGACCAACGTCTGGCTGCTCTCCAGGGCCACCACCAGCCTGCCGTCGGGCCGCTGGCTGATGTCCACCACCCGCAGGCCGGGCCCCACCAGCCTGCCCGCCTGCCAGACGTCCACGCGTTGGCCCGCCATGAGCAGGTCGGCAGGGACATGCTCCGCAGCGACCGTGACACCGAGCACTACCGCCTGCGCGTCGGCGGTGTAGCGCAGCTCCGCGGCCGGGACGGCGTAGGCGCGCAGGAGTGGGACGCCGGGCAGCAGTTCCAGGCGGGCCAGCCGGCCTACGACCTCATCAGGATTGGTGTAGGCCGGCAGCGTCACGGCCCAGGCCGGCAGGTAGGCGACCTCAACCATGTCGGCCGTGATCGCCGTGTAAGGCGGGATCGCGGCCCGCGCCACGACCACCGGCACCGGGTCGGTCAAGGTGCGCAGCCGCCCCAGGGTGGCGCGCGCCACATACAGGGCGACCAGCAGCGCCAGCACGCCGGCAGCCCCGCGGTACAGGTTGCGTGTGAGCATTCTCCCCGCCCAAGCGACCGGATCACGCAGATGGTTCCAGAATCCACCTGGCCGAAACCTCTGCGCCCTTCAGCGACCGGTAGTCTAGCCGCGCGCCGGCAGCGGCGGCAGCTTGACCGGCGGCGGGCAGGTGTAAGGATATGGCTCGTCGGGCCACATGCGGTCGGGTAGCGGACAGTCCAGCGCCGCAGGGCGGACGTATTGACCGCCTGCGATGAGGTTGGCTGACAGGGTGCCCACTGCAAGCACCGGCAGGGCCGCGCCAAGGGCGGCGGCCAGGACCAGCACTACGATGACGACAAGACGGTGACGTCGCACGGAACTCCTCCTTGATGGGTTGGCCGGGCAGGCGGCGATCCGCCTGCCCGGGCGATGGATGGTGCTGCAGGTATGCAATGGTTGGGTAGGCCACCTCCTTCCTTGCACGCTGCACCCGGGGCCGGGTTACCGGCCCGGCGCGCTCGGATGCTGAGCATACGCGCCCGCATCGTGGCATAGGCCAGGCGCATCAGCCGCGCCCGGTCGTAGGGATCCTTCGGGATATAAGCGCCGCTCGTAGCGCCCTCACAGCGCGTTGATCACCGGCAGCAACAGCGGCACCAGGATCAGGAACATGAACGGCAGGAAGAAGAAGAGCACGGTCGGCACGGCGAGCCGGCTTTCCAGCGCCTCGGCTTCGCGCAGCGAGCGGTCCTTGTAGGCGATGATCAGCGTCCGCGCCAGCCCCTCCATCAGCTCCGGCCCGGCCACGCCGGTGCGCGACGCCTGGTCGATCTGCGCCGCGAACGCCTTGACCGGCGGCAGGTCGTAGCGGTTGACCACCTCGACCAGGAGGCCCGGGACGCCCTCGCGACTGAAGATCGGCCGGCCGGTGCTGCGCGCCTCCTCGACGGCCCGCCGCAGCAGGTTGCCGAGCGGACCGCCGAACTCCGCGGCGCGCGCCAGCGCCCGGTCGGGCGGGTTGCCGGCCGCCATCTCCGCGGCCATCAGCGCGGCCAGGTCGGGCAAACTGCGCTGCACCCGGCGGCGGATGGCGTTGCCCTGGCTGCGCAGCCGCGCGAACGGCGCAACTGACCCTATCAGCGCCGCGGCGACCAAGGCGGGCACGCCCGTGACTACCGGGAGCAGCAGGCCCAAGCCACCGCAGATGATGGCCAGGCCCCAGACCGCCGCAGCCGAAGGCGCATCGCCGACCAACAGCAGCCAGCGCCGGTGCGACTCAACGTCCACCAGCCCGCCCAGCGCGGGGAAACGGTTGAGGGCCGCGCCGCCGACCTGCTCGAAGGCGTTGCCCTCGGCGCGGCCCATGTAGCCGGCCACGACCGAGCCGGGCGTGCGCGAGAAGGCGAAATCGGTGCGGGAGGCCAGCACCGTCACCAACAGGCCGGCGCACAGGGCCGTCCCGGCCACCAGGAGTTGCTGAATGAGATAGGTAGATGGCATCTCACGCCTCCAACGCGTCGTTGATCATGCCGTTCAGGAACACGTACCCGAACGCCATCGCCGCGAGCGCCGCGCCGGCCACCAGCTGCGCGGTCGGCGCCGCGAAGCCCGCCCGGATGCTGGGCGAGGAGAGCATCATGCCCAGCACCACGCCCATGATGACCAGCATGGTCAGTACCGCCTGCCGCGCGGCCTCGGCCTTCGAGCTGGACACCGCCCGCGCCTCCAGGATCGCTGAGAGTTCGTCGGCGGTCGTGGTAAAGGCGACCGCGAAGCCCGCGCCGCCGGTCTCGGCCAGCCGGCCGATCTCGTAAAGCACCAGGCCCAGCAGCGGCGTGATTTGCATCGCCTCCGCCCGTCCCTTGTCCAGATAGGCGCTGCCTTCCAGGCGCAGGCCCTTCAGCAGCCGCGCCATCCAGAGGCGCAGCACGCTGCCCTCGGCCAGGTTGCCCACCACCTCCTCGACCGCCTTGAGCGGCGCCTGGGTGACCAGCAGCTGCCCGCCAAGCTGGCTGACGAAGAGCGGCAGGTCGGCCTCCACCGCCAGCCGCGCCTTGCGCCAGCGGCCTTTCAGAAACGTATCGGCCAGGATGTAGCCCAGCGCGGCCAGGCCGAACGCGGGGATGAGCGGCAGGCCCATCAGCAGCGCCAGCAGCCAGGGACCGGCTGCGCCGCCGATCTGGGCGGCCAGGGTGACCTGGCGCGGCAGCAGCCCCAAGGCGGCGTTGATGCCCGCGGCCTCTTCCGTCTCGGCGACGGGCTGCGCCGGCGCGGGCGCCATGTAGCCGGCCACGACTTTGCCGGGACCACGGCCGAGCGAGACCCGGCCGGCGACCGCGGCCACGGTGCTCCCGGCCGCGATGGCCAGCGCCAGGACCAGGATCGGTTGGAGCAGCGCGTTCCCGCCCAGCTCCCGGATCATCTCTTGCATGGACACAACTCCCTTCTTCACGCCCAGGCCCGGCGGGCGGGCCAGGTGAGGACGGCGGCCGCCAGCGTCACAAGCATCACCCCGGCAGCAGACACGCCCAGCAACGTCCCGGTCAGGCAGGCTGCGGCGGGCCAGACCCAACGCAGGGTCCGGGGATGCAAGGCAGCGCAGGCCAGCGCCAGGCCGACCGCGGCAGCCAGCAGCACCAGGATGCGCAGTTCGCCGTTCACCTTATTCCCGCCTGCGGCTCGGCGGCTTGAGCTCGGCGTCGCCCGGCAGCCAGAGCGGCTCCAGCCGCACGTTGCCGCCGGCCGTCAATCCGCCCACCTCCCAGGCGCCCAGCGCCACCCGCCGCCCCTCACGCCAGCCGACCTGCACCACCAGGTCAATGGCTTCCGCAAACATCCCCTTGGCCGCCTCCGCACGCACGTTGGCGTCGGAATTCATGATGATGCCGATGCGGTGCACCGCGTGCTCCGGCCCGTCGGCGTGGAACGTGGTCAGGCCGGCGTGGTCGCTCATCATGGCCCGGAACAGCGACAGCGCGGCGTCCCCTTTGCGCACCTCGCCGACGATCAGGTGGCTGGGCGCGAGGCGCAGCGCGTCGTCCACACCGTGCTTGACCTCGTAGGCCGGCACCGTCGAGCCGGGCGGCGCAGGCCGCGCTTCCAGCGTGGTCACGTTGGAATGCGGCAGCCAGATCTCCTCCGGGTCCTCGACCTTGACCACGCGGGCGTCCAGGGGCACGCCGTGGCACAACGCCGAGAGCAGCGTGGTCTTGCCCGTGCCCGTGCCGCCGATGACCATCACCCGCAGCCGGCGGCCGACCGCGTCGAGCAGCGCGGCCATGATCGGCGGGGTGAAGACGCCCCAGCTCACGACCTGCGCCGGCGTCACCGGCAGCGGCTCGAAGAGCCGGATCGCCAGCGTCGGGTAGCCGCCGCCGGGCGCGATGCAGGGGTGCAGCACCTTGACGCGCGCGCCGCCGAAGCCCAGCTCCCGGTCGCGCGGCAGCTTGGTGTCCACCGATGGGGTGGCTTCCGAGCAGGCCCGGCCTTCCGGGGCCAACAGCGCCTCCACCGCCCGCCAGACCTCTTCCCTGGTCGGGGCCAGGTACTCCAGCCGCGCGAAGGCCATCGCGGTCTTGCGCCGCGTCCACACCGCGCCGTCGGCGTTGACCAGCACGTCGGTGTACTCGGTGCAATGCGGCGGGAACAGGGCGTCCAGGAAGCCCAGGCCGCCGACCCGGGCCACCACCCGGTTGATCATGCCCTGGATCTGGCTGTTGTCCGGCGTCGGCCCGCCCAGGGCGCGCAGGCCGTTGCGCACCGCTGAGTCGGCCCGGCGGCCCACCTCGGCCCGGTTGCGCAGCTCGCCCAACGACAGGCTCGACAGCTCCTTGCTGGCCGCCTCGACGACCGCCGTGACCTGCTCCGGCGTCAGACTGTTCTGCACCGCTCCCCAGCTCATCGTCCCTCCTCAGGGATCAGGGGTCAGGCATCAGGGGTCAGTGATCAGACTGATTCCTGACTCCTGTCCACTGTCTCCTGTCCCCGCTCACATCCGGATCCGTATCGGTCCCAGGTGGATCACCCGGCCGGGCCGCGCGGCGTCGGGCAGGATCGGCGGCGGGCCGGCGAAGAGCAGGTCGCCCAGCGTCTTGGCGGCCCGGCGCACTTCGTCCGACCGGAAGTAGGCCGGCTTGCCCTCGTTGGCGGCCGCTTCGACCTGCGGGTCATCGGCGATCGCCGCGGCCAGCGACGGGAAATCCCGCCTGGCGCGCCGCGCCTCGGAGCCCGCGGTCGCGACCTCGCTGGGCGACAGCGTGCTCTGCCGCACGCCGTTGACCACCAGGTGGATCGCCTCCGGCGGGATGCGGTGCTGCCCGGCCATCACGTCGTGGATCACGCGCGTACCCTCGGCCGCAGCCAGCACCCCCGGTACGTCCGGCCGCGCCACCAGCACCAACGTATTGGCCGCGCTCAACGCGGCCGCGGCCAGCTCCTGCGCCGAGACGTCGAAGATCACCGGCACGAAGCCGGCCTGCGCGGCGGTGTAGGCCAGGCTGCCCAATGCCTTCGGCCCGGAGAGCGCCTCCAGGTTGTAGTTCATCAGGCTCATCAGGTCCGGGAACCCCGCCAGCAGGCTGACCCCGTGCACGTTGCGCACGCAGGCGCGCAGGCCGTCCACCGTGGGGTTCGTGGTCCAGGCGACCAGGTTGGGCTCGGGCGCGTTCAGCCCCGCCATGAGCGGCAGCGGATCGGGCGCGCCCAGGCCCACCAGGAGCGCCGGCAGCCGGCGGGCGGCCGCTTCCAGCGCCAACGCCAGGGCGATGGTGGACTTGCCCACCCCGCCCTGCGGCGACCAGACCGCCACGGCGCGCCAGCCGATCATCGCCCCGCCAGGCGCCTGGAAGGGCAGGAACGCATCCCGGCCGCCGGGGTTCAGGCCGGCCTGGCGGCGCAGGAGCACGGCAGCGTAGACCTGGCCCGCCAGCGCGGTCAGGTTGACCTCGCCGACGAGCGCTTCCTTGACGCACTTGAGCCCGCGCACCGCCGCGACCTGGTTCTCCGGCACGTTGGCGGGCAGCAGCACGTAGCAGACGCCGGCGTACTCGCCGAAGATGTCCGTCAGCTCGGCCGGGCCGCTGAAGACCTGCCCCTCGATGACTGCCGCCTCGGGCCGCATGGCCAGCTTGGCGCGCGTGTCGTCCGCGCTGGTCGCCATGGCCAGCACCTGAAAGCGGGCGTCCTTGGCCAGCAGGCCGTAGAGCGCCTGGGCGCGCGCCGGCTCGCCCGTCACCAGGATCGTGACGGGCCGCTCGCCGGGAATCGGACCGGCAGCCGCGGCCGGCCGCGTGAAGCCCCAAGTCATGGCACCCTCCCTGCGCTATTTGCCCGCGCGGCCAGGCGTGGGTGTGGGCGCCGGGGTGGGCCGGGCGCGCTCCACGTCCGCCGCCAGGTCCGCCAGCGACAGCCCGATCGTGGTGTAAGGTGTGGCGTGCTCCGGCGCCAGCACCAGCGTGAAAGACGCGTCGGTGGCGTTGAGCGCTGCCAGCAGCTCCACCGGCACCAGCAGGCGCTGGATGGGCGGCGCCGGTTTCGCGTCGCCCGCAGCGGCCCCACCCGCCGCCTTGCCCCCGGCGAGCAGCCCCAGCGTGTCCGAGAGCGGCAGGGTCGTCGTGATCATCTGATAGGTGATCGAGATCGGCTTGGTGCCGGCCGCCAGGACGATCACGCCCTCGCGCAGGTTCGTGGCGGTCGTCGGGGAGCTCGACGCAGCGGGCTGCGCGGCGAGCAGGCCGGTGTTCGTCTTGCTCTGGCCGCCGCCCACCGTGACCTGGGCCGTAACGGGCGTGTAAGGCCGCGCCTGGAACTCCGGCGGCACGTAGAGCACCCGCACCCCTTCCAGCAGCGCCTTGGCGTACACGGTGCGCACGGGGGACGCCACGACGCCCGGCTGGATGTCCGCCGGGTCCTGCGTCTGCCCCGCCAGCGTGGCCACCACGCCCACGGTCATGCCGGGCCGCAGCAGCCCCGCCAGGCCGGTGTCGGCCTTGACCTGCACCGCGATGCCCCGCTCGTCCGGCCGCAGGCTCACGGCCGGCCCCAGGTGGCGCGGCGTCACCGGCTCGCCGGCGAAGCGCACCACGGCCAGCGATTGGCCCACCAGCGCAGTCGGGTCGGCCACCGCGTCGGCCGGCGCCTGGGTTGCCGGCAGCACGGCCGTGGTCAGGTCGGACGCGGCCAGCGCCAGGCCCGCACCCAGGTCGTGCGCGGCCACGACCACGGTCTTCTGCGGCTCCTGCTTCGGCCACAGCACCAGCGCCAGCAGCGCGCAGGTGATCACCCCCAGGGCCAACGGCAGGCCCGCTCCTTTTCGTCGCATCTCCCCCTCCTCTCAGTTCTCGGCGTCAGCAGCCAGCTGGCTGCCGGCCAACATGGCCGTGACCTCGGCGCGCGTCGTCCAACGCGCGTCCACCAACTTGCGGCCATCATACAGGAGCGCCAACACCGGCTGTTCGCCGGGCAGGGCCGCCAGTGCGGCCAGCAGGCCGGGCGGCAGGTCTTGGGCCGGAGCGGGCGGCTGCGCCGCCCCCTGGGCTGTCTGTGCAGGCATCGTGCCTCCTCCTATTGGGTGGTGACGCGTCAGCGGGTGCTGACGTGTCAGCTAACGCTGACCCGGATCACACACGGCTCCGGGTAGTTGCCGGTGCGGTCCACGGCGGTCAGGCGAAGCTGATACGCGCCGCGCGGCACCGTGCGCGTGTTGAACTCGATCAAGAGGCCGTCCTGGACCGCCGCATTCGACCGGTACAGCATGGTCCAGCCCTGGCCATCCGGCGAGAGCTCGCCCTTCCAGTACTCCTGGTTGGAGATCGCGGCCGTGCCGGCGATGTTCCACCAGCCAGCCTTGCCCGCCGTGGTCACCGCCGTGATCTTCACGTCTCCCCGCGGGCAGCTCAGCACCTCGAACTTCACCGGCTGTCCGGCCTCCAACCCGCCGCCGTTGCCGCCCAGGCTCACCTTGGGCAGGTCCGGCAGGCCCGCCAGCGGCGTGGCCGTGACGGGCACGGTCGCCCACCAGCCGGGGGTCGGCGCGGCCGTCGCGGTCGCGGTCGGCAGCGGCTCGTACGCCAGGCCCTCCACCGCGTCCGGCGGTCGGATGAACCCGCGGCCCGCAATGGCAGCCAGCCCGACCAGGATCGCCACCGCGGCCAGCGCCAGCAGGATCACGTCAATGCGCGACCGCCACGGCGCTTGTTCGGTGGCCTTACCGTCAGCGCTCATCTCCTCTGCCCCTCCGCACCTCTGCTCCCCCGCTCACACCGCGATCTCCCCCAGCCGGGCCACGATCTCGTCCCGGCTCGGTGCGGGCACGTCGAGCATGAGCGGCTGGATGTAGACCGGCTCCACCTGCGCCCGGTCGGTCGTGTAGCCCAGCTTGACCACCGCGCGCGCCACCGGGATCGAGGCCAGGAAGCGCCGCCACGGCTCGTCCACGAACCCCTTCTCGCTGCGGGCCAGCGCCGCGATCATGGCGTCGCGGTCCTTGGGGTTCTTCAGGTTCGCCACCACCATGTTGTTGCACGACGACAGGATGCCGGTCGGGATCAGGGAGGGCGACTGCGTGATCAGGTGCAGCCACATGCCGTACTTGCGCGCGTCGCGCCACCAGTTGGTGAGCTGCTCCGAGACCGACACCCCACCGCCCGTCTCCTCCTCGGCGCCGGTGTCCAGGCCGGAGAGGATCTTGTTGGCCTCCTCGAACACGATCTGGATGCGCGCGTCCCCGGTGACCCCCAGCTCGTCGCGCTGGATGACGGCGTCGTTGTAGAAATGCCAGGCGGCCCAGCCCAGCAGGAACGCCTTGGAGAAGTCGTCCAAGAACTTGCCGCCCTCCAGGATAGCGATGCCCCAATCACCGGGCACCACCGCGTTGATGTCAATGGCATCCAGCCCGGCCGCGTACTGCCGCGCGGCCTGGCCCTGCACCAGCGGGTGCAGCCGGAACAGGATCCCTTCCAGCACCCCGCGCAAGGTCGTGTCGCGCTCCGGGATCAGGAGCAGCTTGGCTTCGATGTCACTGTACAGGTCGGCCAGGCCGATCACCTGCGAGCGCGCGACGGCCAGCTGCTGGCGCACCGGCCCGGGCAGCGCATTGAGCCGCGTGCCGGCGGGTTGCCCAGCCACGGCCGCCTCGCCCGGCCGCACCACGCCCCAGACCCTGTCGCGCTGGCACTCCGGGTCGTCCACCAGGACCCCAGAGCCCAGGTAGACCCGGCGCAGCGCCTCGCGCAGCTCCGGGATCTGCCGCCGCACGCCCGCGCGGGCGACGGTGCCGAAGAAGTCGCAGAAGATGCGCCACTGCACCTCCGGCGGGACATAGCGGCCGATCTGCAGCGGGTTCCAGCGCAAGGGCCGCACGCCGCCCGGCGACAGGTGGCGGATCTCGACGTGGCCCGCCAGGCCGGGAGCGTTCAGAAGCTTGCGCCAGCCCGCGCCGAAGTCGAGCACCACGGTGCGCAGCTGCCAGTGCCGCGTGGTCTCATAGACCATCCGCTCCGCGGCCACGCTCTTGCCGAAGCCGGTGTCGCCGGCGAACAGGGTGTGGAAGTGCCGGTCGCGCGCCAGGCGCAGGGGGGCCGTGGTCAGGTCCGCGGTCTCCGGGCTGACCTGGTGGCCCAGCACCACCTCACCGGGCAGCTCCGGGTAAAAGCCCAGCGGCGGAAGCTTCTCCTGGATGGTGACCGCCGTGCCCTCTTCGAACAGGTTCGGACAGGTGTAGGCGGCCAGCATGGCCGGGGTCAGCAGGGTGCCCCACTTGGACCACAGCAACCCGATGCCGAAGGGGTCGCCGTCCGGCTCCAGCGAGGGCCGGAACGCCAGCGCGTGCTGGCGCAGCGACTCGTCCGCGGGCACGGTCAGCACCGGGGTCGGCACGCCCGGCCCGTGGAACGACTGCGGCACCAGCGCCTCGGCCGCCCGGCTGCCCTGCTCGCCGACGAACATGAGGGCCGTGGTCAGGAACCCGCCCTCGTGGGAGGCGGTGTTGAGCAGCGATTCCAGGCCGCGGGCGATCTCGGTGAGCCGGATCGCGACGTCGTCCTCGGTCTGCCAGCCCCGGTTGATCGACAGGCCCGGCACGATGCCGGCGGACAGGCCGCCGGAGAAGGCGTGACCGCCCGACATGGCGAGCGCCTGGCCCGCGGTCACCCCTTCGCCGTGCGAGCGGCCGGCCTGCTCGGAGCGCGCGACCGAGCGCCCTTCCGACCACCCCTCGGAGACCGCCTCGCCCCACGATTCGGAGTCGCTCACGCCGCTCGCCACGCTGTGCATGCGGCTGACGGTGTCCGTGCTGCCACGGCTGCCGCTCACGGAGTCGGCGCTGCCTTGGGTCTTCGCCCAGCCGGAGGTGTCGGCGCCCCCGCGCGTGTCCGCCGTGCCGGTGGTGTCCGCCCAGCCGCGGGTGTCCGCCCCGCCGGTCGTATCGGCGCTGCCGGACGTCGTGGTGGTCGTCGTCGAGCTGGAGCCGCCGGCCGATGCCGTGTGGCTGGAGCCAGTGCTGGCGCTGGAGCCCGTGCTGTCCGCCGAGCTCTGCGAGGTGCCGCTGGCCGACGACACGCCGGCCGACATGCTGCTGGAAGACCCGCTGCTGTCAGCGGACCCGGTCGAGGCGGACGTGCCGCTGGTCGCGGTCTGGCTGGCGCTCGAACCCGTCGTGTCGGACGAGCCGCTGGTCCAGCCGTGGTCGTAGCTGGCGCTCCCGCTGACGACGCCGGGCAGGCCCGCGCTCACCGAGCCGCCCACGCTGTCGCTCTGCCCCGCGCTGTCCGAGTGCGAGCTGGAGGCGCCCGTGGTGTCGCTGGTGCCGGCGCTGGTCCCCGTGCTCCTGCTGTCGGTGTGGCCGGTGCTCGCCCCGGCGCTGACGCCGAAACTGCTGCCCGTGGTCTGCGCCGACCCGGCGGCGTCGGTGTGGCCCTGGCTGGTGCTGCTCCCGCTGGAGACGCCATCCGATGTGCCCCAGCTCGCGCCCTCGGTGTGCGCGGTGCTCGCGCTGGCGCTGTCGGTGTGCACCCAGCTGTCGGTGTGGCTGCCGGAATCGGTATGAGCCTGGCTGTCGGTATGCGCCCAACTGTCGGTGTGGGCGCCGGACGCAGTATTCGCCACGCTGTCGGTGTGGCCCCAGCCCGCGCTGACCGAGTCGCTGTGTGCGCTGCCCACGCCGTCGGTGACCACCGTGCTCTCGGTGTGCGCCGTGCCGTGGCTCTGCGTCTGACCGACGCTGTGGCCCCACGACTCCGACTCACCCTGGCTCCACCCCTGGCTGACGCTGTCCGCGCTGGAATGGGCGGTCGAGTCCGAGCGGCCTACGTTGGACGCATAGGCGTTGGACAGGGCTGCGGCGAGCGGGATCGCGATGGAGAAGCCCATGCCGATGTTGCCGCGCTGGCGGGAAGCCACCTGGCCCGCGTAGCGCGCCATCTGCACCAGCGCGCCGGTGATCTCATGCCGGGCGACGTGGGCCGAGGTGACCTGGAAGACGAAGTCCTCGCGCAGCTTGGCCAGGCCGCGCAGCAGGTTCTCCCCCTGCTGGCTCAGCAGCTCGTCGTCCGCGATCCCCATGGCCCCGTCGCGGCCCAGCCCCTTCTTCGCCAGCCGCGGGTCGGGGTGGCCCAGGATCGCCAGCATCCTGAGCCGCTCCATGCGCTCGATGAGCAGGCGCACGCGGCGGATGTCGGCCGGGATGAGCTTGGACTGGGGGTAGTTGGCCAGGGTCGCCTCGACCGCGGCCATGCGCCGGCGGGCCTCGGCCGCGGCGATCGCCTCGGTCTCCGCCTCGGCCGCCGCGCCGTAGAACTGCGCCACGCCCAGGTGCTCCGGCGCGAACGCGCCCAGCGCGGTGTAGCAGAAGTCCACGTCCGCGTTGTAGAGGCCGCGCAGCGCGCCCCACTGCTTGCCGAGCATGTCGGGGTCGTCGCGGGTCTCGATGGGCAGGTAGGCCAGCTCGCGGAAGGTCACTGCGCGCACGCGCTCCCGCCCCCGCGCATCCGCGAGGCGGAACCAGCAGTGCCGCAGGTGGCCGTCGCTAAAGCGCCAGCCGCTGTCGATGATCCGGAACTCCATCCCTGCCCTCAATCCATTTCCGGCAACCAGCTACGGCTGCCGATTCCCGGCTACCACGAAATCAACCCCCGGTACGGCCCCGCTGAGAGGCCTGGACCAGCCCCAACTGCGCTTCCGCGCCGCGATCAGTCCCCTGCCTCCTCCGGCCGGTACGGCTCCAACGGCTCCTGCCCGAACCACTCGTGCGTCCACAGCCAGGGATGGCCCGCGCGCAGGCTCACCAGGTCGGTGATCAGGCCGTGCGCGAGCTTGGCCCCGCGCGCCTCGGCTGCGTAGCGCTGCGCCTGGGCCGGGGTGGCCGCGCAGATCGCCACGGCGCCCTGCAGCCAGAAGAGGTTGCGCCACTTGGCGGTCCGCTTCTGGGCCGTGCCCGAGTCGCCCCGCTGCACCTCGACGTGGAGCAGCCCGCCGAGCCAGTTCGTCAAAGCGCAGTCGGGATGGGGCGTGATGCCCGGCCCCAGCCCCGCGGCCCCTACGGTGACGCCTTTCAGCTCCGGGCAGACCAGCGTCTCGTACCCTCGCCGCCGCGCGTGATAGGCGAAGGCGCAGATCGCCGCGGTGTGGGCCGGCTGCCCACCGCCCTGCGCGCCGCCGTGCAGCCGCTCGATGCGCGACCACTCGTCCTCCACGGCCCGGATGCCGGCCCCCTCCAGCGCCGCGCGGCCGGCCGGGGTCAGGCGGACGATGATGGCCCGGCTGCCGGGGGTGCGCGGGGCCGCGCCGCTGGTCCGGTTGGCCTGCCCCAGCGCCCGGCCGGATGCCTCCCACAGGCCCGCCTCGGCCAGGTGGCGCGCGGCCTGCTCGTAGACCCCGTCCAGCCGCGTGACGCGCGGCCCACCCGTGGCTGCGTCCCAGGCCACGGCTTCCAGGAGCGCCTGCCGCATCGACCAGCCGGAAGCGCCCAGCGCCGCCAGGAAGCGGTATTCCGCCTGGGCGACCGTGTTGCGCCTGTCCGACCCGGCCCAGCGGGTGTGGCGCAGCAGGCCGTCCAGCGGCCGCGGCACGCACTGGTAGCCGGCCGGGTCGAGCGGCAGCCGCTCCAGCATCTCGGCCAGTTCAGCGGGCAGCATGGCCGTCCTCTTGCTCAGGCGGGTCATGCAGGTCGAGCGCAATGGACGGCGTCTGGTCGTTGTCAGAGCCGGCCAGGTCCAGTGGCAATTGTCCGGGTAACGACCGACGCCTCTGCCGACCAGCGGTCACCCGGCGTCGCGGATTTGTCCGTCTCACGGGTTGGTTTGTCCCTGGCCCGGCGTCAATCATCCGCCCCACCCCCTGCAATGCTCCGGCGAACGCCGGGCACTCATCCCCGCCGGCCCGCCGAACGCTCCCTGATTGGCCGCGCACCCTTGACCCTTTTGCGCCCTGTCAGGCGCTGTTAGGGACTGCCGTTCTGCTGCACCACCTGCGCCGGATCGCGGCGTCCGGATGAGCCACACATTTCTGCGCCGCTGCCGGCGGCGCAGGTCGAGTCCGAGTCGGGCAGGATGCCCGGAGCATCCATCAGGCAAGCCGGCCTGTCCTACCTGACCGGCGGCCTCCGCCTATCCTAGTGGCCCGTGTTGAGCTCATGATGGCCTCCGAAGCCGGCCAAACGGCCCTCACGGCCCGCGGCGCGTGTCCCCCGACACCCCGCGCGTCCGCACCGCGGTGATGGTCTCCTGCGGCCGGGCGGGGAGCGGCGGGTGCACCAGGACCCCCTGCGCCAACAGCGAGAAGTAGCCGAGCGGCAGGATGAGCCACAGCCCCCACGTCGCCAGCGTGCTGACGAACGCCCGACCCTGTGCCAGCGCGGCCTGCGCCTCCCCCTGGCCGCCCAGCGCCTCGGCCCAGGCGGCCGCGTCCAGGCCTGACAGGTAGCCGCCGTACCCCAGGTACGCCAGGCTGGCCGCCGCGTAGAGCGCCAACCCGCCAACGATCCGCCAGCGCAGCGCGTCCGGGTTGAAGCGGTCGGCCCGCACCGCCAGGCTGCCCGCGACCGTCATGGCCGCCAGCAGGAGCGGCACCGGCGCGGGCGCCAGCGCCGCGGCCAGGCACGCCAGGATGCCCGTCCCGAGCAGCCAGGGCCGCTGACCCGCGCCCGTCTCCCGCCGCCCCTCCGGCAGGCCCCACAGGAGCCACCCGCACGCGGCCGCCGTGACCAGCAGCGCCACGTGCGCCCAGGCCACGTAGATGAGCGCCAGGAGGCCGTTGAGCTCCCAGGTGAGCGCCGCGCGCAGGGCGTCGCTGATGACGGTGATGGTGTCGTTCATGGCACTCCGCTGCCGTCATAGGTTCCAGGTTGAAGGTTGAAGGTGGCGCTGGTAAGTGCTGCCGCCAACCTGTAACCTTGAACCTGCAACCTTCAACCTACTGCCCGATCGTCGTATCCAGCAGGTACACCGGCACCGAGAAGGCCCGCTCGACGATCTGCGGCGGGTTGAGCGGCGTGCCGCGGGTCGTGCCCACGATCTTGCCGCCGTGGATGCCGGGATCCACCGGACCCTGGCTCAGCACATCCGGCTGGCCGGGCGCATAGCGCCAGCGCTGGGACACCGTCATCTGGCCGGCCACCCCGCGCAGCGCCCACACGCGCGGCAGCCCCTCCTTGCGGGCCGCGCCGTAGTAGCGGCCCGGCAGGTCCTTCTCGATCCAGTCCACCGACGAGTCGGCCAGGCGCATGCGCAGCTCGATGGCCTGGTAGGGGTCGTCGTAGCGCTCGATGATCCGGTCCGGGCAGTCCCAGTGCCAGGGGCCTTCCGGGCAGTCCTCCGGGTAGGTGCCGCTGCCGTCGTCGCAGAACTGCTCGGTGGCGCGCCGCCACTTCCGGGCCTGGCCGCCCGTGGCGCTGATCAGGAGGTCGAAGCCGCGGCGATCGGGATCCTGGCCGATGACGACCGGATGGTCCGGCTCGTAATCAACCTCGGCGATGCGCGGCTTGATGATCTCGATCCAGGTGATCGGCGCGCCTGGATCCGGGCAGCCGGGCGGCGGCGTGGGGGTCGGGACCGGGGTCGCGGGCGGCGTGGTGGGCTCAGGCTCGGCCGCGCAGTCCGAGTCGCGGCAGCCGCAGCTGATCGGGCCGCAGCCGCCCGATGAGCCACTCCACCCGCAGTTGTCGGCCGACGTGCAGGCGCCCGCGCAGCCGATGCAGCCGCCGTCGCCGCTCGTCGGGCAGACGCCATTGACCGTCGGCTCGTCGCAGTAGCGGCACAGGCAGGGGGTCTGGCAGAGCGCCGTACGGGGCGCGGTCGCGCCGGCGATCCACCAGACGGCCAGGACAGCGACGGCCAGCAGCAGCGCCGAGGCGGCGAGCCTGGCCGGTCGCGCCTTCAGGGCTTGGAAACGCTGAGACAGGAACTGCGCCATAGGGTACCTTCCTTACGGAGTAGCGGCTGGAACTGCTCCCACGTCCAATTCTTGCGAATGGCGTCGATCTGCGCGGCGCCGCCGGGGGCGTGGATCAGCCAGGAGTTGCGGATCGCGTGGGGGATCGCGGCGGTGACCGCGATGTCCAGGTCATCGCCCGCCGCGCCCTGCTTGATGGCCACCTGACAGGCCAGGTCGGGCCGGCCGTCACAGGCGGCATAGGCGATGGCAGCCTGGTCGCTGCCAGCCGGATAGCCGATGCCGACGGTGGCCGGGCCGAGGTTCCGTTCATCCGTGAGCGTCACCCGGATCGTGCGGACGGGGTCGGGCGACTGCTGCACCCAGGTTGCCAGGGCATCCTGACAGGTCGCCTGCCAGTCCCAGGTCGCGCTTTCGTCGGCGAAGGTGATGCGCTGGCCGGCCAGGGTCTGGGTGCCGACTGCCGGGGCCGTCGGCGTCGCCGGCGTCCGGAACGCCAGCGGATCGACTCCCAGACGCGGCAAGCCGATGGCGGCCACGGCGATCGTGGCGGCCGCAAGGATCGAGATCAGGAGCAGGGTTCGCAAACGCAGTTCCATCCGAAGTACCTCCACGCGAGAGTCCGGGCGCAACAGAAAAGGGGTTCCCGTTGCGGGAACCCCTTTCGAGGGCTAACTGTATCACGTCGGCTGACGATTGTCAAGTATTACGGCATGTAGAGAGTCGTATCGTCCATTTCTGTAGAATTGCGAGAGTGTGTGTACTCTCATGAATGGGGACATTTGGCGTACGGGAGAGGCGTCCCGACACCCGCAGAAGGCTTGCACAGTCAGGCAATCGCGTCAATCTGGTATCCAGCAACTTTGTCGGCGCGCATGCCGAGATGCTGTGCACTGGACGGAGACGAGACAGCAGACTCGGCACGCAAAGGGGCTCAGGGAAACTGTGGAGACACCTGGCCGGCCAACGCGAGGTCGATCTTTGTCCAGCCGCGGCTAGTCTAGTCCAGGCTTGACCCATTTGGCATCGTGGAGCGTTAGCAGTCGCGGAGCGCGTCGAGCAGGCCGCACCCGAGGCTGCCGCAGCAGGACTGACGAAACCCTCAGACCTGGTCACCGCGGCCGAGCGCCGTCGACGCCGCGTGTAGCAGAGATGCCAGCGCACTGAAGCGGGCCGGACAACACATTAATGAACACCTCCCATGGTCATTGTGCCGGTCCCCTGACAGGTGGCCCGAGACAACGATCGGTCTCACACCCGTATGTAAGGCACGCTCGCGTCTGACAACCCAGATGGGTATGGCTCCGCGGCAAGCGTATTGCCTCACGTA
>ENA-UOUL01002933-UOUL01002933.1-bioreactor-metagenome-genome-assembly--contig:-NODE-2933-length-18653-cov-3.483043_pt1 | contig 18653 bp, 12 predicted proteins | sample MGYA00249838_ERZ747220 | MGnify/ENA primary metagenome ERZ747220 (study PRJEB28778, sample SAMN05720191) | bioreactor metagenome | isolation source: Anaerobic biogas reactor | place: USA:Washington...
GCCCACATCCGGTCGCCGGCCAGCGGATGGGGAGGCGTGCCGTAGGGGCCGGTCGTCTTGGAGTGCTCAAAGGCGTAGAAATCGATGAAGCTCACGTCGACCGCGGTTGCGTTGCCTTCCGAATCGACAGCGTCGGTCAAACGCTGGTCGCGGTCGCCCAGGGCGACACCCACCTCCCCCGTTGTCTCGTTCCAGACGGTCTCGGACGCGGAAATCACGCCCTTGCCGATGTAGGCCGGCAGTGGATCATAACCGGTCTTGGTCCACGTGACATCGACATTAATTATCTGGGAATACTCGGGCTGGGCGGGCCGCTCGCCGCGGGCACGTACGCGGGCGCGCTGACGTCCACGCCGGCCCTCGCCGCGGCCTGGAACGCCACGGTGGGCCAGAAGCCCGTCGTCTCCATCACGGGGCTCGCGACGCCGATGGCGCTGGTCGACTACATACTCGACGAGGAAAACCCGATGAAGTACGGCGTCCTGTGGGACGTGAACGACCTGGGGTACCTGTCCGTGGAATCCACCGTCGCGTACCTCGACGGGACGATCGAACCGGTCGCCGGCTACACCTTTGAAAGCAGCCTCGGCACAAAGCAATTCGCGATCGGCGTGTTCGGCGGCCTCGACCTGCTGCTGGGCGACGCGCTGATCTTCGGGGCGGACACCGTGGAGGACTACGACTACTGATCCTCGATCGGCCGATCTGGGGACCCGCGGACGCGGCCCGCGGGTCCCCAAATGCAGCCAACCTTCATGGACGGCGATTCGCCCACAGCGCCTTCCTCCCTCTGCGGAGGGCCCTCCGTGGGATAACATATGAGGAGGATTCACCCATGTTGCAGCCAAGGGTAAGGCCCAGGATCGCGCTTCTCCCCACCGGCCACAAGATCTATTGGGGGCAGTTTCCAAACCTCCGGGCGATGGGCACGAAGATGTACGAAAAGCTGCTCGCCGGGCTCGAGCAATTCGGCGACGTCATAAGCCCCGGGCTCGTGGACACGTATGAGTCCGCGGTCGAGGCGGCGAAGCTGCTCTCCGCCTGCGACGCGGACATCTTGCTGATCTTCCCGTTCGGCTACACGACCGGAACGATGATCGTGCCCGTGGTGCGCGCGATGAACGTGCCGATCCGCATACTGAACGCGCACGAGGATTCCTCGTACGACTACAAGAGCGCCGACACCGAGCTCTACCTCCACCACGAGGGCGCGTGCTGCGTGCCGGAGTATTCCGGGACGCTGGTCTCGCTCGGCAGGAAGTTCCGCGTCATCACCGGGCACTTTGCGCAAGCGCGCTTCTGGGAGGAGATCCGCCGCGACTGCCTCGGCACGGCGGCGGCGAAGGCGTTCTCCCGCTGCCGCTTCGGTGTGATCGGAAACACCTATACGAACATGACGGACATGCCGACCGACGAGCACCGCGTGCTCAAGGCGACGGGGCAGCTGCTCGCGAGGCCCGAGGTCGAGGAGATCGAGGAGGCGTGGAAGCGCGTGACGGACGGGCAGGTCGGGGACATGTACCGCCAGTTCCGCGAGTTCTACGATGTGGACGAGACGGTGACGGACGAGCACATGTACGAGTCCGCCAGGGTCGCGGTCGCCTTCGACGAGGTCGTCCGCAGGCACGGCATCGACGCCTTCGGCTTCTACTGGTGGGGGGAGAAGCCCTACATGACGGAACTGCGCGCGCAGTCGGCGCTCGCGGTCTCGCGGCTGGCGGCGCTGGGCATCCCCGGCGTCACCGAGGGGGACGTCAAGACCGCGATGGCAATGAAGATACTCGACCTCCTGGGCGGGGGCGGCATGTTCCTGGAGTTCTTCTCCTCCGACTTCGACGAGAACTTCATTTTGGTCGGCCACGACGGGCCGAGCAACGTCAACGTCGCGAAGGGGAAGCCGGTTCTGCAGAACCTGACGGTGCACCACGGAAAGACCGGCGAGGGGCTGGGCATCGACTTCAACATGGCCGAGGGGCCCTGCACGCTGCTCAACCTGACGCAGTTTGGGACCGAGAAGACCTTCAAGCTGATCTACACCGTCGGCGAGGTCGTCTCCGGCGACATCCTGAACATCGGCAATCCGAACTGCCGCGTGCGCGTTAAAAAGCCCATCCACGAGTTCTTCGACGACTGGTGCCGGCAGGGGCCCGGCCACCATACGGCGCTGGGCGTCGGGGACTTCTCCAGGGAGATCGAGGCGTTCGCGGAGAGGATGGACTTCGCGTGCGTACGCGTCTGACGCGCTTCCAATCCTTCGCCCCGCAGAACGGGCGGCTCCGCGTGCGGGGCCGCCCTTCTATTCTCGGTTGGTCAATACGGCCCCGTGGGCGTCGGCGTCGCGAGCGGAATCACGTGGTACGTCCTGAATTGGAATCTCGGAGTGGCCGTCGGAAGCGGAATCACGTGGTACGTCCTGAAGCGGAAGGTCGCGGTGGGCGTCGGCGGCGGCGGAGTCACCTCGTGCGAGGGGGTCGGGCTGGGCGTGCGGTTCGGCGTATGCGTGCGCGTCGGCCCGGGCGTGGGGCTCGGGGGCTTGGGCGTGCGCGTCGGCCTGACCGTGTACTGATCGGGGAGCATGGGCGTCGGCGTGGGCGTCGGCTCGTCCTCGCCCGGCTCTCCTTCGCCCGGCTCGCCCTCGCCGAGCAGCACGTATTCCTCGTAGAGCGTCGCGGCCTCCTCCTCCGCGTCGTTGACGATCGCCTCGTGCCACAGGCAGTAATCGCCGCCGCTTTCGAACACCGCCGAGACGCAGGCGAACCGGCCCGTGTAGGAATAGGCGGTGAACACCCCGCCGGCGGTGGACAGGCTCTGGTTCGTCGCGAGAGGCTCGCCCATGAAGCCGAGGATGTCGTCCATCGCCATGCCGGGCAGCATCTGCGGCGCGTAGCGCGCGCGCACCTCCGCGTCGCCGAGGGGGAACGCCTCGACGTTCTTTGCGATGAGCATCCGGGAATCGTCGTCGGCGACGGTGAACGAGAACGCGACGCCGCCCGTCGCGTAGCCGCCGTGCGGGTATTCATAGGAGAGCGTGCGCAGGCCGCCGCCGGACGCCTCGTATGTGGGCACGCCCATGACCCTCGTCACGTCGGCCTCGCCCTGCCCGGGCCGCAGCGTGGCGAACTTCATAAACGGGGTGAAATCGGAGAGCGCGGAGTTCCCGTTCTCGGGCAGCGCCTTGAGGTACCGGGGCGCGCGCGGCGTGAGCCCGTCGACCTCGGCGGCCGGCAGCACCATGCCGTTGGGCTGGTACTCGCAGCGGAGCACGACGCCTCCTTGCACGACCGCCACCAGCTGGCCGCTGGCATCGGGCCACAGGCAGACTTCGTAGCGGTCGGCGCCCGTCTCCGCGTTCGGCGGGAGGAAGGACATCCAAAGGTACGGGTCGACGCCCGCCGTCAGGAGCAGATCGGGGTACGGCGTGCCGCCCTCGACCGCGAGCGCGCTCGCGTTGGCCAGCAATCTGGAAAACGCCCCCGGCGAGGACACCTGCTTTTTGAGGATGCGGCCGTCCAGCGCGCTCGCGATGCACTCGAAGTTCAGCGAGTTCGCGCGGAACCGGTATACGACGGCGGGCTCGGCATTGCCCGCGCCGGCGATCGCGCGGTAGACATAGCCGTCCTGCCCGTAGACCGCCGTGGGCTCGCCGAACGCGGCCATCGCGGCCTCGACGGGCTGCCCGAGCTCGATCTCCATGTATTCCCGGAGGGCGCTGTTCCCCGTGGTCGTGAACGAGATGGGCGGGAAGGTGGGCGTGGGCAGGGGCTCGCCGCTCCCCGTGGGGGCGAGCAGGGCCAACGCGAGGCAGACGGGCAGAACAAGCCGGATGAACCGCGATCGACCGCTTCTCATAATGGGGCCTCCTTTCGGCACTGGCAGGGACATTCATCCAGTGTCATTCTGGGAGGCGCGCATTAAATCCGCATTAAACGCGCCGGCGGCTTCCGGAATTCACGCGCCCGCGCCCGGGCGCTCGATCCCCTCCCGCGCATAGCGGGCCCTGAACGCCTTCGAAACGGCGCCGGCCATGTGCTGCCGCCCGGTGCTGCGGTACAGCTTGATCAGCGCCGCGTGCGCGCTCTTGCTGACGGGGTCCAGCTTTATGATCCGAAGCAGCACCGCCTCGGCGGCGTCCGCGTCGCGCTCGGAGATCCAAAGCGCCGCGGCGCGGTGCGCGGCCTCGAGGAACATCGCCTGGAAGTGCTCGCGATCGACGGCCGTGTAGTCGTCGTAGACGTCCGCGGGCAGCAGGCCGTCGCCGTACAGGTCCATCAGCTTGCGAAGCGCCGCGCGCTCCGCGCCCGGGTCCGCCCCCTTCAGCGATTCGAACAGCGCGGCGAACGCGTCGGTGTCGGTCGCGCAGGTCTTTTTCAGGATGCAGAACCCGCGCCTGCTCTCGGTGATGAGCGGCGTCGCGTCCTCGAACGAGATGCCCGCGAGGGACAGCACCCTGCGGATCTCGCAGATCGCCACGCGCAGCGAGTTCAGCGCGGCCTTCTTCTCGGTGTCCGGCCAAAAGACGCCGGCGAGCCTCTCCCGGGAACAGTGCGCGTTCCGGTTCAGCAGCAGGTATTTGACGATGCCGGCGGCCTTGCGGGTCTTGAAGGAATCCTCGTCGACGGACGCCGCGCCGGCGGTGATGCTGAGGCCGTCCAACAGCCGGGCGCGGATGTCCCTCTGCGGCGCGCGCGGCCCCTGCGCGAACCTGCGCAGAAACGCCTCTGCGGACTTCGGGGAACCGGGCGCGGTCAGCCCCCTCCCGGCCGCGCCGAAGTATTTCTCGAGGATCGCCCCGGCGTGCGCCGGCTGGATTCCGGCCGCCGCGGCGCGGGCGCAGAGATCGACGAGCGTCGGGAAGTGCAGGTCGTAAAAGACCGCGTATCCGCTCTCCGCGCACGAGAGCAGCGCGCGCCTGAGCCGCGCGAGGCCCTCCTCGGGGTTTCCCGAATCGAAATACAGCTTCGCAAGGTGCAGCGCGGTTCCGGCCGCCGACTGCGCAGCGCCCTTTGCCGCGCTCCGGCCGAGCGAATGCAGCAGCAGCTTCTCCGCCTGCGCGTATTCGCCGCACTCCCGGAGCGCCGCGCCGGCGAGCGAGGCGGCGAGGTCGTCGTCGCCCTGCACCGGGTTCAGCGCGGCGAGCGCGTCGTAGGCGTCCAGTATCTGGGCGGGGGACGCGGCGTCGCCCGTCCCCGAGAGCCACAGGTAGAGGTGGAGCCTGCACAACCCGGCGCGGGCGCCGTTTTCAAACGACAGGTAGTCCCGCCGCGCGCCGCACAGAAAGCGCATCGCGCCCTGCGGATCGTGCGACAGATACTTGATCTGGGCGAGGTAGTATTTGCCGTTCGCGCTCGAATACGGGTGCGCGTACCGCTCCCCCAGCTCGAGCAGCTCCCGCGCGCGCTCCTCGGCCTCCCGGAGCTCGCCCTTGAGCAGAAGCACGCGGCTCATAAGAGACAGCGCGAACGAGCGCCAGTACATGTCCAGCCGGACCAGCGGCGAGGCGAACGGCTGTTCGATCAGCGAAAGCGCGCCGTCGAGGTCTCCCTGCCGGTGCCGGAGCGCGCATCCGTACAGGTATGTCCCGCACCGCTCCTCCTGATTCAGGTCGTCGCCGCGAAGCTGGGAAAACAGCGCCTCCCCCTCGCGGAAGTCCTCCGAGAGCGTCGCCCTCGAGAGCGAGAGCAGCCGGAGCGACCGCCTGCACAGCGCGTCCTCAAAGGCGCCGGGGATGGTCTTCAACTCCTGCGCGACCCTGTTTACGATGTCCAGCCGGTTCTGGTAGACGGACGTCATCATCAGGTGCAGGCAGGCCTGTATGCGCATGGCGTGGTTCCCGGCCGCCTCAAAGAGCGCCCGGGCCCGCTCGAGGCAGCGTATCGCGCGGTCGAAATCCTGCCGCTTGTTCGCGACGCCGTCGCACATCAGAAGGTGCGGGTGGTTCTCGCGGTACGCCTCGGGGAAGTAGCCGACGAGCGTCTTGACGGCCTCGACGGCCCCCTCGTCGATCATGCGGTCCGCGCATTCGCTGACCACCCCGGCCGCCTCGTCGATCTCGCCGGCGGCAAGGTGGTGCCGGACCGCCCTGTCGCATCGGCCGGCGGCGCGATAGCACCGGGCGATGTGCCCGTTCAGCGCGCAGACGCCGCCGGCCCCGAACGCATCGCGCGCGAGGGCGGCCAGCGCGCCTCTGTACAGCGAGTGAAACCGGTAGACGGCCCCGCCGCCGGTCATGGTGCGGGTCAGGAAGAGGTTCCGGGCCGCGAGCGCGGCGATCCTCTGCTCCGCGCCGGCGACGCCGAAGATGTCCGCCGCCTCCTCCGGGCGGAAGTCCTCCAGGAGCGAGAGCTTCAGAAGCGTCTGGATCGACTCCCCGTCCTCCTGCCGAAGCGTCCGGGAGGTCAGGTAGTTAAACAGCTCGCCGCCGGTCATGTCGCCGTCGAGAAAGCGGTCCAGCCGCGCGCCGCCCGAGGCCCGGAACGCCTGCAGTATCATGGCGATCCCGGCGGCCCAGCCCTCGGAGAGCTGGTGGACCCTGCGGAAGTCGCGGTCCCGCGCCCCGGCGCCCAACCTCCCCCGGCAGTACGCGCGCGTCTCCTCCGGCGTGAAGCGGAGCGCGTCCGCCCCCACCGCCGCAAAGCCGCCCGCCAGCGCGAGGTCCGCCTCGAGCCCGGTCGGTTCCCGGGAGATGACGATCACGCGCACGGCGGGCGGCAGGTTCGAGAGCATGTAGCGGACGCACCGGGCGATCCGGGGCTGGCTCGCGGCGTGGTGGAAGTTGTCCAGCACGAGGCAGACGGGGGCGCGCCCGGCGTCCCTCCCGAAGCGTTCCCAGGCGTCGTGGCAGAGCGCGGGGTCGAAGAGGTCCATGTCCTCCGCCGCCCTGGAAAGAAGCGCCGCGCTCCGCGGCGCGCCCGCGCCGGCCGCCTGAAACAGCGTTTCGACGAGGTGCGCCGCGAACACCGCAAAGCGCGCGTCCTCCCGCTCGAGCCGGTACCAGCACACCTGCGCGCGAAGCTCCGCCAGCGCGAGCAGCGCGGCCGTGGTCTTGCCGTACCCCGCCGGGGCCGCGATCAGCGTCAGGCGGCGCTCCGCGATCCCAAGCCGCCTGAGCCTCTCCGTGAACATCGCCGCGGCGGGCGGCTCGGGCGCGATCAGCTTCGATTTAAGCACCGGAACGCCCTCGGAACCGACCCATTCCATGACGATCCCACCCTTTCGCAGGCGCAGAGAGGAGGACGAGCAGCGTCGAGGGGCGCGGCGGGCGAAAGTCGGTTTCTTTGAGGGGAAAGTATGCCTGTTTTGAAAATATTATACAATCCGCCCGGCGCGCGCGCAATGGTCTGCCGGGTTTCTGCAAAATTAAAGCGGCCGCCGCGAAAACGGCGACCGCGGTGAGCAAAATATCCGTCAGCGCATGCCCTTCGCCGCCTCCGGCGCGCATCCGAGCACGACCGGGGTCGAGCGGTATCCGACGCCCATGCGGTCGATGCCCATGTCGATGAGCTGGAGGAAGTGCTCGCGCGTGCGGATGCCGCCGGAGCCCTTGACCTTGATCTTCCCCTCGCCCGCCTCCATCATCAGCGCGACGACCTCCGGGGTCGCGCCGACGCTTTCGCCGCCGCTGTAGAACCCGGTCGAGGACTTGATGAAATCCGCGCCCGCGCGCACGGCGCAGCGCGTGCCCTCGATGATCTGCTCCCGGTTCAGGGAATCCGTCTCGATGATGACCTTGACGGCCGTGTTGTACTTGTGGCAGGCGAAGACGACGGCCCGGATGTCCTCCTCGGCCGCGCCGTATTTCCCGCTTCGCAGCCAGCCGTAGTTCGCGACGATGTCGAGCTCGCAGACTCCGTAGTTCTTGCAGTATTCCTCCGCCTGCAACACCTTCGCGGCGGTCGTCGAGAGCCCGAACGGGAAGTCGCAGACGACGCAGACCCCCGTCTCGGTGCCCCTGCACATCTCCGCCGCGATCGGAAGCGACGCGGGGTTTATGCAGACGGTCGCGCAGCCGTAGTCGATGCCCTCCCGGATGTATTTTCGGATTTCGGCCTCCGTGAATTCGGGCTTCAGCACGGACTGATCGATGTACCGCGCCAATTCCCGAACCGTCATCTCCGCCGCCTTTTTGTCCGGTTTCACCGCTCCCGCCCCCTTCAAACACAGTGTCGTGAGGATTACCGAAGCGCCTCCTCGAGCGCCCTGTGCATGACCGCCTTGTCCGGCTTTCGGCCGGTCCACATCTCGATGTTCAGCGCCGCCTGGTTGACGAGCATGCCCGCGCCCGTCGCGCAGGGGACGCCGCGCCTTTGCATCTCGCGGATGAACGCCGTCATCGTGGGGTTGGGGATCACGTCCTGCACGAACATGTCGGGCGTGATGGAGTCGAGGTCGATGTTCGGCATGTCCTCGACGTTCGGGTACAGCCCCACCGAGGTCGCGTTGACGACGATGTCCGTCCCCGCGGGGATGCGGAACGGGCCGTTCCAGTCGGCGTACGACACCTCGGCCTTCGTGTTTTTGCGGAGGATTTCGACGAGCGCGTCGCCCAGATGCCTGTCCTCGGGGCGGTTGACGATCGCGATGCCGCCGACGCCCGCGAGGCCCATCTCGACCGAGATCGCGCGCGCCGCGCCGCCGGCCCCGAAGATCACGCACTGTTTACCCTTGACCTCGACGCCGCTTTCCCGAAGCGACAGCATGAAGCCCTTACCGTCGGTGTTATCGCCGAAGAGGGTGCCGTCCCGGTTGACGATCATGTTGACCGCGCCGATCAATTTCGCGCTCTCGGAGACCTCGTCGAGATACCGCATGACCGCGATCTTGTGCGGAATCGTGCAATTGATGCCGTGCATCTTGAACGCCTTGAGGCCGCGGATCGCGTCCTCGAGCTTATCCCTGTCGACGTCGATCGTCAGAAAGTGCCACCGCTCGAGCCCCAGAGCCCGGAACGCCGCGTCCTGAATGACGGCGCCGGGGTTCTCCGCGACGGGCTGCCCGAACACGCCGACCAGATGATCCAGATAGTTCTGCTCCCGCATGGACCGAACCCTCCTTTTTGACGAAGCCTGGGGAAGCACTGATGCAATGAGGTGGTGGATTGCCGAGGTGATTTTTCGTCCCCACAAGGAGCCAGCAGGGAGCCGTAGTGGGAACCTACGGCGACCGGATGAGCGACACCGGCGTGCGATTCAAATGCATTTGAATCGCACGGTCGCGCAGCGACTTGTTTTCCCGACGGGAAAACAACCTTGGGGGGCGGAAAAGCGACCGGCAATCCGCCGCCGAATACATCAGGGATTCCCTACGTGCGCTGGCGCTTGCGCATTCTGAAGAAGCAGTCGAAGCCGATGATCAGCACGATCAATATGCCGGTGAGCAGCTTCTGGTAGAAGCCGTCGATCGCGAGCATGTTCATGCAGTTGTTCAGAAGCTGCATGACGAACAGGCCGATGAAGCTCTCCAGGATGCCGCCGACGCCGCCCGCGAACGACGTGCCGCCGACGACGACGCCGCAGTTGACCGTCATGCCGGTGGTGTCCCCGTAGACGGACGAGCCGCCGTTCATCTGGGACGCCAGCAGCACGCCCGCGAGCGCCGCCGTCGCGCCGCTGATGATGAAGGCCGTCCACTTGATCGCGACGACGCGTATGCCGGAGTTCTTCGCGACCTCGTAGTTGCCGCCGATCGCGTAGCAATTGCGGCCGAAGCTCGTGAAGCGCATGAGGCAGAAGAACACGATAAACAGCGCCGCCATGTAGACGATGAGGATCGGAATGTCGCCGCGGCCTATGGAGAACTTCATGTTGGAAATCTTCATGAACGCCACGACCTTGCTCGTGAGCGGATGCGCGTCCGTCAGCTGCTGCGCGACGCCCTTGAGCAGCATGCCCATGCCCAGCGTGATGATGAACGGCTCGGTTCTCTGGTGGACGACGAGGAAGCCGTTGACAAAGCCCACGAGCGCGCCGGAGGCGATCGCGGCGATGAAGGCGATCCAGATCGGCTGGCCCCCGTTGATCAGGAGCACCGCGACGATGCCGCCCAGGCTCAGCGTGCCGCCGACGGACAGGTCGCAGCCGCCGCAGATGACCGCGACCGACACGCCGAACGCCACGATCTCGAGGATCGCCGCGGATTTCAAGAGGTTCATCCAGTTGCTGCGCGTATAGAAGTTCGTCCGGAAAAACAGCATCAGCGCCATCATGCCGAGGATGGCGAGAACCGCCTTCTGCTTGGAAACGGCCTTCCAGATCCTTGAAACAACGGTATTCGTCATAACGCCGCCCCCTTACAGTTCCCTGCGGTTGTCGAGCCATATCGCGACCACGAGCACCGCGCCGCGCATGACCGTCTGCATATAGGTGGACAGGTTCAGCATGTTCATGCAGTTGCCCAAGAGCGTAATCAGCACGACGCCGAACATCGTGCGCAGCACGCTCCCCTTGCCGCCCTTGAGCGTCGTGCCGCCCACGACCACGCAGAGTATCGCGGTCGTCTCATAGCCCACGCCGATGGTGGCGCTCGCGATGGTCGTCCTCGCGACGAGCGAGATCGCGCCCATCGCGGACATGATGCCGCTGATCGTGTACACGAGGCGCATGCCGTTTTTGACGTTGAAGCCGGACAGGAACGCGGCCTCGCGGTTGCCGCCCATCAGCGATATGCTGCGGCCGACGAGCGTCCTCGTATGGAACAGGTGCATGAGGACGAGCAGCGCGAGGAACACGACGAGCACCGTGGGGATGATGCCGAAGATCGTGCCCGAGCCGAGCTCCGTGAAGATGCCGTAGGGCTTCAGGCTGCGCTCGATGCGCATCGTCTCGGCGTTCGTGAACAAAAGCCCCACCGCCATGTAGATCGAGCTCATGCCGTAGGTGATGAACAGCACCTCCGCCTGTATCTGCGCGCCGAACGTCGTCAGGATGAACCCGTTCAGGTAGCCGAGCACGGCGCCCGCGAGTATGCCCAAGAGCATCGCGCCCACCTGGCCGAGCGGGTTGATCATGTACATCGTGATGACGCTGCAAAGCGATATGATGCCCACGACCGAGAGGTCGATGAACCCGCCGATGATGACGAAGGTCATGCCCAGGGCGACAAACGGCAGCGGCCAGAGCTGGCGCATGACGTTCGTCAGGTTCGTCGCGCCGAGGAACTTCGGCTGGACGATCGACGTCACGACGACGAGCGCGACGATGCCCACGAGCACGAGGTTTTGCCGGATGAACGAAACGGGGCTGTTTTTCTTCTCAGTCATTCTGCTCCCTCCCCTCTCAGCCGATGGCCCTGTCCATGATCGCCTCGGCCGAGTCCGTCTCCGGCGTGAACTCGCCCGTGATGCGGCCTTCGCAGATCGTCAGCACGCGGTTTGAGATGTTGAGCACCTCCGGAAGCTCCGACGAGATCATGATGATCGCGCCGCCCTCGCTGACGATCTTGTTCATCAGCACGTAGATCTCGTACTTCGCGCCGACGTCGATGCCGCGCGTCGGCTCGTCCAGAATCAGTATCTTCGGCTCGAGCTCGAGCCAGCGGCCGACGATGCACTTCTGCTGGTTGCCGCCGGAGAGGTTGCCGACCTTGATCGACGCGTTCGGCGTCTTGATCGCGAGCGCCTTGATCTGCCGCTGCGCGATCTTCCTCTCGTTCGCGCCGTTGACGACGCCGTAGCGCGTGAGCTTTTCGAGCGCGGCCATCGTGATGTTCTTTTCGACCGAAAACGGCAGGATCAGTCCCTGGCGCCGGCGGTCCTCCGGCACGAGGCCGAAGCCCGCGCGCTTCGCGTGGCGGGGGCTGCGGATTTTCACCGGCCTGCCGTTTAAGAGCACCTCGTGGCCGCGCGCCTTGTCCGCGCCGTAGATCGCGCGCACGATCTCCGTGCGCCCCGCGCCCACGAGCCCCACGAGGCCGAGGATTTCGCCCCGGTGCAGCGTAAAGTTGATGTCCTTGAGCTTGTGTGTATTGAGATTCCGGACCTCCAGCAGCGGTTCGCCCACCGCGTGCGCCCGGGGCGGATATTCGTTTTCAATGCTGCGGCCGACCATCTTCGCGATCATCTCGGCGCGCGTGATGTCCTTGACGGGCTTTGTGTCGATCACGTGGCCGTCGCGCATGACGGTGACGATGTCGCAGTATTCAAAGATTTCGTCCAGCTTGTGGCTGATATAGATGATCGAAATGCCCTTGTCGCGAAGCTGGTTGATGATGACCCCGAGGCGCTTGAGCTCCTCGCTGGTCAAAGAGCTCGAGGGCTCGTCCATGATGATGAGCTTTGAATCGAAGGACAGCGCCTTCGTGATCTCCACCATCTGCATCTCCGAGGCGCTCAGGCTTCCGACGGTCGCATAGGTGTCGATGGTCGAAACGATGCTGTCGAGCAGCGCGCGCGCCCGCCTGTGCGTGCCGCGCATGCCGCCGACCTCGCGGAAGCGGCCGAGAAAGATGTTCTCGCCGACGGTCATGGTGTTTACGAGGTTGAACTCCTGGTAGATGATGCTCAGGCCGTTTTTCAGCGCGTCGAAGGGCGTCGTCCTCTCGACGACCTTGTCGTTGAAGATGACGGTGCCTTCGTCCTTTATGTAGACGCCGGACAGTATCTTCATCAGCGTCGATTTTCCCGCGCCGTTTTCGCCGACGATGCCGTAGACGCCGCCGCGCGGCACCTCGAGCGATACGTGATCCAGCGCGACGACGCCGCCGAACCGCTTGCATACGTCCCTGACGACGAGTATGTTGCCGTTATTCTGCTTATCCAACTCCGCGCATCCCCCTTGTGAAGCTGTTGCGTTCGCGCCCATACCCGAACCGACTTGCCCCGAACGGATTCGGGGCAAGTCGGCCGCTCTCCCGGGACGTGTGCTGCACGTCAGGAGGACTTTTTTACCATTCCGGATAGGGGAAGTTGTCGATCGTCTCGGCGGTGACGACGTCCAGCGCCGTCCAGATGACGTCCTCGGCTTCCTCGCCGTTCAGGATCTTCGTGATGTTGCCGAACGCGTCCTGCGTCATCTGCGAGAAGGACTGGCCGATGGAGAGCGCCTGGGTGCCCTCGCGGACCTGGTCGTAGCCGACCTTGCAGCCGTCGACGCCGATGACGTACACGCCCTGGATGCCCGCGGTCTTCAGCGCCTGGATGATGCCCGTCGCGCCGATGTCCCAATGGCAGTAGATGGCGTCGATCTCATCGCCGTACTTGACGATGAAGTCCTCGGCGATCGCCTGCGCGTCGTCGCTGGCCCAGGCGGCGCAATCCTGGCTGTCGAGCAGGTTGATGTTCGTGCCCTCGATCGTGTCGACGAAGCCGTCATGGCGCTTGATCTGCGCGTCGTGGCCGGACTGTCCGCCGATTTCCACGACGTTGCAGCCGTCCGGGAACGCCGTCATCAGCGTCTGCGCGGCCACCTGGCCCGCCATGTAGTCGTCGGTGCCGCACATGAAGTCGCGGTACTCCTTGAAGTCCGCCGGCAGCTCCGAGGAGTACATGCCGACGATGACGCCCGCCGCCTGCGCGTCCATCAGCGCGGGGATGATGGCGCTCGGGTCGGTCGGGTTGATGCAGATGGCCTTGTAGCCGTCCGCGATGCAGGTTCCGATCGCGGCGACGCCCTTCTGCGGGTCGTAGTCCTCCTGGAACACCTGCACGGTGAAGCCGTACTCGGGGGCGTACTTCTGGAACTGCGTCCAGGCGTAGGCCTGCGAGGCGTTCTCGAGGGACTGGGTGATGAAGGCGACCTTGATCTCATCCGCGTGGGCGAAGGTCAGCATGGATGCGGCCAGCATCAGGGTGAGCAGCAGGACTAAGATTTTCTTCATTGTAATGGGCCTCCTTGCATTATTTGACCGGCGGGGCCCCCCCGCCGATACTAACAACTGCCGCGCGGCAAAAGCTCCCGGACCAATTCCGCCGCGCCGATGATCCCGAAATCCTGCTTCAATTCCGCGAAGCGGAAATGGACGGGCTTCGGGATGTGGTTGTACCGGTCGAACTCCTCGCGGACCGGGTCAAAGAGCATGCCCCCGAAGTTCGTAAGCCCGCCGCCGAACACGAACAGGTTCACGTTCAAGAGCTGGTAGATGTTGAACACGCATACCGAGAGGTAGTGCGCCATTTGCCTGAGCACCCGCAGCGCCAGCTCGTCGCCCGCCTCGCAGGCCCTGCGCAGTTCGACGCAGTCGAGGCTCTCGTCCAGGCACATCGCCGTGCGGCAGCCCTCGGCCATCCGGCAGATCTGCTGCGGCACGAAGCGCCCGGACGCCCAGGACATGAAGCAGCCCGCGTTCTCGCAGCCGCACACGACGCCCTCGCCCGGCGTGATCAGCATGTGGCCGCTCTCGCCCGCCCAGCCGTAGCTGCCGCGGAAGAGCTCGCCGTTCAGGATCAGCCCGCTGCCGATGCCCGTGCTCACGGCCATGTAGACCATGTGGCGGCTGCCGCGCCCGGCGCCGAAGCGGTGCTCCGCGAGCGCCGCGACGTTTGAATCGTTGTCGAGGATGACCGGCATTAGAAGCCGGCTCTGCAGGTAATCGCGCATCGCGAAATCGCGTATGTTGACCATCGCGGACGTCATGCAGACGTAGCCCTCGTCGAAGAGTATAAACGACGGCATGCACACGCCGATGCCGAGCATGTCTCGGGGCCGCAGGCCGTTCTTCTCCATCAGGCGGGCGATCGCCTCGATCATCTGATCCGAGAACGCGGGGCCGTCCGCCTCGATGACGGTCGGATGCTGCGAGCGATCCACGAGGCGGTCGCCCTCGTCGAACAGGCCGTAGGCGACCTTTGTGCCGCCGGCGTCGACTCCGATGCGGTATCTCACAGGCGGTCCTCCCATGCCTCGTTTGTTTTTCACATTGTACCAGCAATTTTAACAGTTGTCAATGGGATTTTCGAATGAAACTAAAATTTTTTGTTTAATAACATAAGGCCCTTTTATACGTTCCCCGAATCCTTTCTTTGCGGGAATTTTTGCGCGCTACGCCTTCAATACGGTCACGCCGGAGCGGTTGAGCGACGCCTCGGCCTCCTTGGGCAGGTCGCCGTCCGTGACGACCGTGTGCACGCCGCCGGGTATGGCCATCGGCACGACGCTGCTCCGCAGGAACTTGTCGCTTTCCGTCACGACGACGACGTGCTTCGCCTGCTCCGCCATGTCGCGCACCGCCTGCACGCGCAGGTGGTCGTCCGCGGTGAAGCCGAGCTTTTCGGTGTAGCCGTCCGTGCCGACGAACAGCTTGTCCACGTAGAACTGCTTCGCGCACGCGCGGAGGATCGGCCCGACGGTGACCTGCGCGCCGTTCTGGAAGTCGCCGCCCAAGAGCACCACGCGCGCGTTCTCGGCGTGCCGGATGTAGTTCGCGATGAACGCGCTGTTCGTGATGATCGTCGCGCCCGTCTTGGAGCCGGCGATCTGCTCGGCGAGCAGCGTGCAGCAGCTGCCGCTCTCGATCATCAGCGTCTCGCCGTCCTCGACGAGCGCCGCCGCCCGAAGCGCGATCTTTCTCTTCTCTTCATAATGGATCGCCAGCCGGTTGTTGATGTCGTCGCTCCCGCCGAAGATCGCGTAGCCGTGCGCGCGCCGGACGATGCGCCGGGCCTCGAGCGCGTCGAGATCCTTGCGCACCGTCACCTGCGACACGCCGAGCTTCTCCGCCAGCACCGCGGTGTTCAACCTGCCGTGCTTGGAAAGGAGGTCCAGGATCGTCGATTCCCGCTTGTTCATCGAAGCACGCTTCCTCCAAATGCTATTCCGCAATATAAGCATAACACAATCCGCTTGCCATTGCAAGAAATATCGCTGCATGCGCAAGCGGATTTTCTTCCCATCGAAGCGCCCCGCGCGTTCATTGAAAGCTGCAGTCGAGCCCCTCGTCGAGAAACGCCCGCCGGTATTCTTCGAGCGTCTCCGGGTGCAGCTGCGCGACCCCCTTGAGCTCGTAGGGGATTCCCAGCCGCTCGTATTTCTTCTCCCCGAACTGGTGGAACGGGAGAAGGTGGACGGTGCGCACCCCGATCTCCCGGAGCTCGCGCGCCATCGCCCGCGCGGTTCCGACATCGCCGTTGAAGCCCGGGATGACCGGTATGCGCGCGATCACGTCCGCGCCGGATTCGACGGCAGCGCGCAGGTTTTTGAGGATCGCGTCGTTCGGCACGCCGGTCCCCTCGCGGTGCCTCTCGCGATCGCAATGCTTGAAGTCGAACAGCAGCAGGTCCACATGCGGCAAAAACGCCCGGAAGCGCGCGGGGTCGGCGAAGCCCGTCGTCTCGACCGCGACGTGCATGCCCTCCGCGCGCGCGGCGTCCGCCAGGGCCGCGGCGAACTCCGGCTGCTCAAGCGGCTCGCCGCCCGAGAGCGTCAGGCCGCCGCCGGATTGTTTATAGAACGCCGCGTCCTTGTTGACCTCCGCCATGACCTCTTCGACGGTGTACTCGCGCCCGCAAAAGGTTTCGTCCTCCATCGCGTCGGCGATCGCCGCGTTGCGGTTCTGCGATTCCGGGTTCGAGCACCACTTGCAGCGAAGCGGACAGCCCTTGAAGAACACGGTCGTCCGGATTCCGGGGCCGTCGTTGATGCTGAATTTCTGGATGTTGAACAGCCTTCCGGTCGCCTCCATCGCTCGTCCCCCCTCGGTTTTTCTCAAGTATAGCAGAATCTTCGCGGTTTTCAAGCCTTCGGCAAAAACTTAATTACGTTCGCAATTATATATTGACGCGAACGAAACTTTCGGCTATAATGGATGCAGGACCGGAAGGAGGGTGTTCCATGACCAAATCATACCGCTTCGGCGAACTGACCCCCCGGATGAGGGGCTTCCGCGAGGCGCTGCTGGATATCAAGCCGCAAATCTGCGCGGAGCGCGCGATATTGACGACGGAGAGCTACCGCAGACATGCCGACAAGCCGCTCGCGGTCAAGCGCGCGCTGATGCTTGAGAACATCCTCGAGCACATGACGATCTACATAGAGCCCGAGAGCCTGCTCGCGGGCAACCAGGCGTCCGCCAACCGCTCCGCGCCCGTGTTTCCCGAGTACGCGATGGACTGGGTCATCCGGGAGCTCGACGAATTCGACAAGCGCAACGGCGACGTGTTCTACATCACCGAGGAGACGAAGCAGAAGCTGCGGGACATCTACCCGTTCTGGGAGCACAACACGCTGCTGGACCGGGGCCTCGCCGCGATGCCGCCCGAGAGCCGGCTGTTCTACGATCTCGGCGTCATCAAGGCCGAGGGCAACCTCACCTCGGGCGACGCGCACATCGCCGTCGACTACGAGAGGGTGCTGCGCGAGGGGCTCGAGAGCTACGAGAGGCGCACGCGCGCGCGCATGGACGCGCTCGACCTCGCGAAGCCCGAAAATTTGAAGAAGCTCTATTTCTACGAGAGCATATTGATCACGCTCCGCGCGATGCGGACGTTCGCCGGGCGCTATGCGGCACTCGCCGAGGAAGAGGCGAAGGCCGCCGGGCCCGCGCGCGCGCAGGAGCTCCGCGAGATGGCGGAGGTGCTCAAGAAGGTCCCGTACCATCCGGCCGAGACGTTCCGCGAGGCCGTGCAGTCCGTGTGGCTCGTGCACCTCGTGCTGCAGATCGAGTCGAACGGCCACTCGCTCTCCTACGGCCGCATGGACCAGTACCTCTACCCCTATTACGTCCGCGACCTCGCCTCGGGTCTGATCACCGGGGACGCCGCGTGCGAGCTCCTGACGAACCTCTGGCTCAAGACGTTTACGGTCAACAAGGTGCGCTCCTGGACGCACACGCAGTTCAGCGCGGGCTCGCCGCTCTACCAGAACGTCACCGTCGGCGGCCAGACGCAGGACAAACGGGACGCGGTCAACCCGCTCTCGTACCTGATCCTCCGCTCCGTCGCGCAGGCGCACCTGCCGCAGCCGAACCTGACGGTGCGCTACCACGCGGGGCTCTCGGACGAGTTCATGAACGAGGCCATCGAGGTCGTGAAGCTCGGCTTCGGCATGCCGGCGTTCAACAACGACGAGATCATCATCCCCTCGTTCATCGCGCGCGGCGTCAAGGAGGCGGACGCGTACAACTACAGCGCCATCGGCTGCGTCGAGACCGCCGTCCCCGGCAAGTGGGGCTACCGCTGCACGGGCATGAGCTTTCTGAACTTCCCGAAGTCGCTGTTGATCGCGATGAACGACGGCGTCGACCCGAAGAGCGGCAAGCGGCTCATTCAGGGCGTCGGCCACTTTAGGGACATGACCTCCTACGACGAGCTCAGGCGCGCGTGGGACGTCATCATACGCGACTTCGCGCGCCACAGCGCGATCATCGAGAACGTGTGCGACATCGCGCTCGAGGAAAACGTGCCGGACATCCTCTGCTCGACGCTCTGCGAGGACTGCATCGGCCGCGGCCTGACGCTCAAGGAGGGCGGCGCGATCTACGATTTCATCAGCGGGCTGCAGGTCGGCATCGCGAACCTCGCGGATTCGCTGGCCGCGATCAAGAAGCTCGTGTTCGAGGAAGGGCGCATCGCGACCGCCGAATTGTGGGACGCGCTTTCGAGCGACTTCGCGGGCGGGGAGGGCGAGCGCATCCGCCAGCTGCTGATCGAGGGCGCGCCCAAGTACGGAAACGACGACGACTCCGTCGATCAGCTCGTGGTCGACGCCTACGACACCTACATCGACGAG
>ENA-UOUL01002936-UOUL01002936.1-bioreactor-metagenome-genome-assembly--contig:-NODE-2936-length-18638-cov-5.823986_pt1 | contig 18638 bp, 16 predicted proteins | sample MGYA00249838_ERZ747220 | MGnify/ENA primary metagenome ERZ747220 (study PRJEB28778, sample SAMN05720191) | bioreactor metagenome | isolation source: Anaerobic biogas reactor | place: USA:Washington...
GCTTCTTCAGGCGCGGGATTTCAGACTCCTTCCCCATCTTCTCGCCGGCTACTGCGGCGACGGGGATAGCTTCGCCCTGCTGGGTCGCCTGGATGAGAGGGCCGCCGCTGGCGGGTCCGTTGACGAATCCCTGGTTATCGCCACCCTCTACCTGGCGCCCTATCTGGCCGCTTTTCCTCCCCGGCGCGAAAGCCACATCGTCGACGCCCTTCATCAGGCCGCTGAGACCATCCTTCCCCATTGCCGCCATTTCAGCATCGCCCAGGGCATCCGTCAGCAGGCAAGGGAGCTTCTGGTCGCCTGTTTCCGCCTCGTCCGGGGGGTCGGCCTGCGGGGTGAGGCCCGTTTTCTGCGCCATCCCCTTACCCCTCTTGCCCTGGAACTTTTTTTGCTGTATGTGATGGATCATCCTCCGTTGGCGGAGCTTGCCGCCCGCTGGCAGGGACTGATATGCCGGTCCGGTCCGGTTGCGGAATCCTCCGGGAAGGAGAAACGTCCGCGCCGCCGCCGCTACCGCCGTCCCTCACGAGCTGCCGGTGCGGAAAAGAAAGACCCCTGACCGCAGTCACCAGATGCTTGGTCCATGATGGAATTCAGCGCAGCGCCACCCTTTGCAGAGGAAGGAAATTCTCCCATGAAAGCCTACCAGCTCACCATTCCGGCGAAAAACCAGCCCGGCGTTCTGGCCAGGGTCACCTCCATCCTGGCCCGGGAAAAGATCAATATTCGGGCGACCACCATCTCCTCCTTCGGCGATCATGGCTTCTTCAATCTCATCGTCGATGACGTGGAGCGGGCTGAAAAAGCCCTCAGCAAGGAGGGAATCAAGGTTGAGCTCAAGGAGGTGATCGCGGTGTTGATGAAGGATCAGCCTGGCGGTCTCGATAAACTGATGAAGGTGTTGGCCGCTGCGGGCATCAATATCGAAAACGCCTACGGCTTCGTCATCGAAAGCCATGTCGATGCGGTCTTCATCCTCGACGTCAAGGATCCGGCGCTGGCCAAGGAACTTCTCAAAAAGGAAAAATTCTCCACACTTTCAGCCGAAGCCCTGTGTGAGATCGAGCCCTTCCACTACATGAAATATTGACAGAACCCTAATTGACGATGGGAACCTGAGATCCGCAAAAAAACCGGGGATCCGGTAATGAGTCATTCTGCTGGTGGCTGAAAGCATCTACCGGCGGCAAAGGGGCTGAGCAGTCAGCCCTTTTTGTTCATTGCGCCACCAGCCGGGGGAGCCACAGGGCGATCTGCGGGAAGGGGATCAGCAGCAGGGTCTCGACGATCAGGGCGAGCAGGAACGCCTGCTGAGCGGCGCCGCCGGTGAGGGCGGCGCCCGCGATCAGCGCCATGATCACGCCGAGGACGAGCAGGAGGATGAGGTTGTGCCGCTTGTAGAAGGTGGGCTGCTGCTTGAGGACATTGGAGAGCCTGCCCGCGGCCACCAGGCTGCCGGAGAGCGTGACCGCCCCGACCACGACCCCCGCGTACCCCGACACGATGCTGACCGTGCTGAGCTCCGACGAGGCGCGGGTGAGCTCCACGAACGACACGAGCATCGACGCCAGGCCGCCCATCCCGTTCTGCAGCGCGACCATCGCCGGGATCTGGATCATGTTGACGCGCTCCGACACGACCCAGCCGACCGCTGCGCCGATCGCGAACGCCGGACCGACGACCCACCACGCGCGCACGTCGTTGGAGACGAGCACGAAGACGATCGCGAACGCCATGGCGACGGCGCCCAGATAGTTGCCGCGGCGCGCCCCGACAGGCGCGCGGAACTGGGCGATGCCGATGATCAGGACGGCGACGATCGCCAGCTCGATGATGATCCTCTGCAGCGTGCTTACCTCAATCATGCTCTTCGCTCCCGGCGTAACAGATGTCGACGTGAGTAACGCCTCGGCGCCGGCTCGAACCCGGGCGCCGAGGGCCTTCAGCGGGGACTGCTCAGCGCTTGAACATCCTCAGCATGCGGGCCGTGATCGCGAACCCGCCCACGAGGTTGAACCCCGCGGCGATGAGCGCGACCGCCCCGAACGCGAGCGCGAGGGGGGAGAGGGACGGCTCCGTGAACAGCAGGAGGGCGCCGAGGATGGTGACCGCCGAGAGGGCGTTGGTCATCGACATGAGCGGCGTGTGCAGCCGCTGCGGGACCTTGAGGATGAGGGCCGTGCCGATGCCGGCGGACGCCGCCAGCACCAGGGCCATGATGATGACGCTCTGGACGTCCTTGCTCACGACGCCGCCCCCTCAGAGCTCACGCCCATGGCCTGCAGGGTGCCCTTGTGGACGATCTCGCCGCCCCTGGTGACCAGCGTGCTCTGCACGATGTCGTCGTCCCAGTCCGGCGCGTCGAGACCGTTCTTGAAGAGGTTCTTGACGTACTCGAGCATGTTCTTGCCGTACAGCCAGCTGGCCACGACCGGCATCGACCCGGGGATGTTGGCGATCGCCGAGACGAGCACGCCGTCGACGTAGACCTCCTTGCCGGCCTGCGTACAGGCGCAGTTGCCGCCCTGGTCGACGGACACGTCGATGATGACGGAGCCCGGCCTCATGCCGGCGACCATCTCCTCGGTGATCAGCACCGGGGCCACCTCGCCGGGGACCAGGGCGCTGAGGATGATGAGGTCGGAGTCGACGGCCACGGGCTTGAGGGCCTCGCGCTCCTTCTCGAGCCATTCCTGCGGCAGGGAGCGCGCGTACCCGCCCTCGGCCATGGCGATCTCCGGCGGCACCTCGAAGCCCGCGATCTTGGCGCCGAGGCTGTCGGCCTCGGTGCGCGCGGCCTCGCGGATGTCGAGCGCCCTGACGACGCCGCCGAGACGCTTGGCGGTCGCCACGGCCTGCAGACCGACCACCCCGGTGCCGATGATGAGGCAGTTGCGCGGCCTGGTGACTCCGATGGCGGTACCGATCATGGGGATGAACTCGGGCAGGCGGTGCGCGCCCATGATGACCGACTTGTAGCCGGTGATGGTCGACATCGACGTCAGGGCGTCCATGGTCTGCGCCCGGGAGATGCGCGGGATGCCGTCCATGGTGAGTGCGGTGACCTTACGCTCCGCCAGCGTACGCACGAAGCCGTGGTTCGACGGGTTGGCCGGGTGGAGGAAGGTGATCAGGATCTTGCCCTCCGACATGAGCTCGGCCTCGTGCTTGCCGAGCGCCGTGTTGGGCTCCGGCTGCTTCACCTTGAGGATGATGTCGGCCCGGTCCCAGAGGTCCGCGACGTCCGCGACGATCGACGCGCCGGCGGCCTTGTAGTCGTCGTCCGACTGGAACGCGGCGGCGCCGGCGTTGGTCTCGACGAGGACCTCGAAGCCCATCTTGACGTACTCGGCTACCTCGCTCGGCAGGGCGGCGACGCGACCTTCGTTCTCGAGGATCTCCTTGGGGATACCGACGACCATTGTTCCTCCTCGCTGCTTGTCCACTCGGGTTGCCGGGCAACGGCGAATACCTCACGGACGCAGTCTACAACAGAAGAACGCCCAGAAAAGCCCAAAACACAAAAAAAGCGCCCATTACTGAACGGCGCGGAGAGCGACGCCTGGACCATACCAGTCGCCTGCGGTATCGTTGGCGCCGACCCGCGAACGGGAACGGGACATGACGGACTCGAGGGGCGTCGAGGAGCGCGTCGCACACATCGCCGCTCCGCTGGGCGGAACGATCGGGGTGGCGGCGCGCAATCTGGCCAGCGGCGTGGAGGTCCACATCGCCGCCGATGAGCCCTACCCTCTGGCGAGCTGCTTCAAGGTCGCCGTGATGGTGGAAGTCATGCGCCGCGTCGACGCCGGGACCGTGCGCCTGGACCAGCGGCTCACCCTCACCGAAGCGGACAAGAGCCCGGGGGGCACGCTGATCCACTGTCACGAGGGGCTGCGCCCCACGGTGCGCGACCTCCTGTTCCTCATGATCACCCTGAGCGACAACACCGCCGCCGACATGCTCTGGCGTCTCGTCGGCCTGGACTCGGTGAACGAGACGATGGGGGCTCTCGGGCTCTCGTCGATCGACTGTTTCATGCCGAGCCGCGAGTACTTCCTCATCGGCTGCGGCGCCGGCGACGAGTGGGCGGGCCTCGCCGCACCCGATATCGTTGCACGCTGGCGCGAACTCGAGGCGGGCGGCGACGGTGCGGCGGCGCTCCGACGCCTGCTCGACGAGAACGCGCGTCTCGGCGGCGCGTCGTTCCGGCGTCTCTACGAACGCCGCTGGGGGCGCGACGAATCGGTCGACTACGAGGAGGCCTTCATCGTCGACCAGGCGCTGGACAACCGTGGCTCCCCACGCGACATGGCGGACCTGCTGGCGACGATCGCCCAGGGCCGCTGCGCCTCAGGTCCGTCGTGCCGGCTGATGCTCGAAGTGCTGGCCCAGCAGGAGTGGCGTGAGAGGATCCCGGCCGGACTGCCCGCCGGGCTGCTGGTGGCGAACAAGACCGGCAGCGTCGCCGGCACGAGCAACGACGCCGCGATCGTGGTCACGCCGAAAGGGGTACCGATGGTCATGGTCATCTTCTGGAAAGAGCTGGACCGTGAGGCGACGAGACGCGCGGACGCCGCCATCGCGGCTGTCGCCGGCGTGCTCTACGACCATCTGGGCGGGCCGGCATGAAGGTCGCCGGCGCGCGGGTCCTCGTGGTCGGCGGCGTGCACCGTCTCGGCGGCGAGATCGCGACCGACCTCGCGGCGCACGACGCGGCGCTCGCCGTCTCCAGCCGCACGCACGACCGCGCGATGGAGGACCGGGTGGCGGCGCTGCTGGCCGCGGGGGCGCCGGCGGCCCACGGCGTGGCGGGCGACGCGAGCTGCGCCGAGGGCGCCGCCGCGATCGTCGCTCGTGCCACCCAGGCCCTCGGCGGCCTCGACGCCCTGGTCTACGCGGCCAGCGGTCCGTTCATCCCGCGGCCGCCGCAGGAGATCGACGAGGCGGCGTGGGACGCCTCGCTCGACACGATCGCGAAGGGGTTCTTCTTCAGCGCCTGCGCCGCACGTCGTCACCTGGCGCCGGGCGGAGTGATCGTCGCCATCACCGACTACCTGGGCCTGCAGCCGTGGGCGACCTTCGCCGCCCACGGCGCTGCCAAGGCGGCCCAGATCCATCTGGTGAAGATACTCGCCCGCGCGTGGGCGCCGGAGTCGGTGCGCGTGTGCGGCGTGGCCCCCGGTCCGGTGGACCTGGCGGACGACCCCCACCGGGAGGCCACTCTGCGCGCGGCCGCCAGAGTGGCCAGCGAGCGACTGGTCGCGCCCGCCCACATCGGAGCGGCGGTGCGTTTCTGCCTCGAGAACGACGCTCTCACCGGGGCCAGCATCGCCGTCGACAACGGCGCCCTCGTCACGTCGTGAGGCGGGAGTCGCCCGCCCCCGGGCCGACCGGGCGACGCTCGGGGGTCGCTCAGGCCGTCGTCTGCTTGCCCTTCCTGGACTGGTCGATCAGCTCCCTCGCCTTGAGCGCCAGCCAGAACTCCATCCGGTCCTGCGAGCTGCCCAGGTCGCGGCCGGTGATCTCCTCCACACGCTTCATGCGGTATCGCAGCGTGTGGCGGTGGACGAACAGCTTCTCGGCCGCGTCGCCCCAGTGGCCGTTGGCCTCCAGGAAGCTGGCGAGGCTCTTGACGAGGTCGCTCGAGTTCTGCGCGTCGTAGTCGCGGAGCCTGCCCAGCACGCTGTCGTAGAAGACCTCCAGCGAGAGCGTGTCCTGCAGCCCGAGCAGCAGGCCGTAAGAGCCGAGGTCGTCGAAGCTGGCGATGACGGCGCGCTCGTCCTTGAGCCTGCGGATCCTGATCGCGTAACTGGCCTCGTAGTAGCTCTGGCGCAGGTCGGTGAGCTGGCGGTGCGGGCGGCCGATGCCGATGGAGACGCTGATCTCGGGCAGCATCTCGGCGACCACGCCCTGCAGCTCACCGGCCAGGCGGATGACCTCGGCCGCGTCCGCCTCGCCCGGCTGCACCAGCACGACGACGGAGTCGCTGCGTGAGGCGCTGATGCTGAGTACGTCGCGTCTGGCCATGAACTCGTCGACGGTCCAGTGCAGACGCTCCTTGACGTCGAGCGCGGCGGCCTCGCCACGCTCGCCGACCTCGCCCTCTCCCTCGTCGATGTCGACGAGGACGATGAGATGAGCGAGTTGCGCGTCGAGGCCGAAGAAGGCGAGCCGCCGGGCGATCTCCTCCTCGTACAAGTCGCTGGCGATGAGCTCGTCGAAGAAGTCGCCCGCGAGCCGCTTCTCCGTCTCGGCGACGGCCTTCTTCTTGACCAGTTCGAGCGCCGTCACCGTGACGACGTTGTGCAGGATGATCCGGTCGTACTCGCTGAAGTCGCCGCTGTCCTTGACCACGGCGAGGAAGGCGCCGATGCGGTGCGAGGCCACGACCGGGTACACCTGTACGCTCGACCCCGCGCCATCCATGCTGAGTGCGAAGTTCTGGCGGTCGGCGCGACGGTCGCCGATCATGCGCCAGAGGTCGGCGACCGTGTCCGCGCCCAGGCGGCGGCGGTACGCCGCCTCGCAGAGCACGACGCCGTGGAAGTCGAACAGGACGGCGGAACAGCCGACGAGCGCCGCGAGCGTCGAGAGGATGGCCTCCAGGCCCTTCTCCTCGAGCACGATCTTGGTGAGCTTCTCGTGCACGGCGAGGCTGCGCTGCAACAGGGAGTACTGCTCGTTGACGATCTTGGACGCGACCGCCTCGCTGATGGCGAGGAACGGGACGTGGTACGGGACCTCGAACAGCGGGAAGCCGTACTCTTCGGCGACGCGCACCAGCGCCGCCGGCACCTTGTCGAAGCTGAAGCCGGTGCCGAACCCGAGGCCGGAGATGTTGTGGTCGATGAGCCGCTTGATCTGCTCGACCTGGTCCGCCTCGTCGCCGGCGAAACTGTAGCCGGTGGTGAGGAGCAGTTCGCCGCCCTTGAGCCACTTGGTGGGGTCGGGCACCTCGCTGATGTGCACCCAGCGGACGGGGTTGCTGACGGAGGCCTTGCCGGCCAGCAGCCGAAGATCGAGCTCAGGGATCTCGAGGATGTCCTGGACGGTGATCATCGATCGCCGTATTCTACACGGCGTCCTCGTACAATGCGAGGGGACGAGCCTGCAGCGGCGCTCTCTGTTTAGACGTTTTGGCGCGCCCGCCGGGGGCGCGTCAGGATCCTGCCCGGCAATTCGCCGGTGTGCTCGCCATCCTCCAGCACCGGTACGCCGTTCACCACCACCCAGTCGATGCCCTCGGGCGACGCGTGCGGCACATTCTCGAAGGGGAAGGTGTGCGGCCACAGACTGGTCGCACGGTCCCGCACCCGCTCCAGGTCGAAGACGACCAGGTCGGCCTTGAGGCCCGGCCGGACCACGCCACGGTCGAAGAGGCGGAAGCGCTGCGCCGGGAAGGAGGTCATCTTGCGCACGGCCTCCTCCAGGCGCAGCACCGGCTCGTCGCGCACGTAGCGCTCCAGCACGCCCGGGTACTCCCCGTAGGCGCACGGCCAGTAGACGGAGGGGTCGGGACTCTGCTCCGGGGGCGCCATCACGAGCCCGTCCGACGAGATCATGGCCAGAGGACTCTGCAGCAGCGCCCGGATGTTCTTCTCTTCGATGTAGTCGAACAACCCGACGAGGTCGTCGTCCTCCTCCACGATGAGGTCGAGGAAGGTGTCGAACGGGTCCGTCCCACGCTCGGCGGCGATGTCGGCGACGGACCGCCCGCGCAGTTCGGGGTGGCGGCCGGCGTGGAAGACGATCACGCGGTCGAAGCGCCCGTGACGCACGACGCCGGCGTATCCCGGGCCCGGGAGGGTCTCGTCCAGCACCTCGCGCTTGAGGGCCGCGCGCGCCTCCGGGTCGCTCAGCAGGGCGATGAGCGCCTCGTGATCGAGGTCCAGCACCGGTTGCGGCAGCGCCCGCGAGAAGCGCGGCGCCAGGTCCCTGTGCACGTCGTTGTCGGTGGTGGCGTCAAGCCCGCCGCGACGCGCCTCCTCGATCATGCCGAGGTTGGCGGCGGCGTCCTCGGGGGCGCCCCATTTGGGCGCGTTGTGCGACACCTGCACGGGGCATCCGGCGGCGCGCCCGAGATCGAGCGCCTCAGCGACGGCGGTCAGGATGGTCTCGCGCTCCCCGCGCACGTGCGAGGCATAGATGCCGTGGTGGCGCGCGACCACGCGGCACAGCGCCAGCACCTCCTGCGTGTCGGCGAAGCACCCGGGCGGGTAGACGAGGCCGGTCGACATGCCGTGCGCGCCGGCGCGCAGGCTCGCCTCGAGGAGCCGCTCCATGCGGCGCAGCTCGACCTCCGTGACGGCACGCTCGGCGAATCCGGCCACGGCGAGCCGCAGCGCGCCGTGGCCCACGAGAGGAGCGATGTTGATGGCGTGTCCGCTGCGCCGCAACGCGGCGAGGTACTGGCGGAAGCTGCGCCAATCCCACGGGACCGCATCGAGACCCCAGGCGTAGTGGGCCCAGTTGTGGACGGCGTCGTCGCGATGCTTCTCGGTCAGCGGCGCCGCCGACATGCCGCAGTTGCCGGTGACGTGCGTCGTCACCCCTTGCCGCACGGCCGTCTCCGCCCGTGGGTGCAGCAGGATGGTGAGGTCGGAGTGCGTGTGCGGGTCGATGAAGCCCGGGGCGATGTACCGGTCGTCCGCGTCGATCACGCGCCGGCCACGCAGCGTCCCCGGCGCGCCGATCGCGGCGACACGATCGCCGCGCACCCCTACGTCGCCGCGGTACCAGGGGTTGCCGCAGCCGTCGACGATACGGCCGTCGGCGAGCACGAGATCGTAGGGGGCCATCAGTCCTCCATCTCGAAGACGCGGTACTCGTTCTCGCAGGGCGGACCCGCGCACGCGTACAGACGACGCTCGTCCAGGTCGCAGATCATGCTGCCCACCGTCATCACCTGTTCGGCCGGGGGGTCGTCGGCCGCCGGGTGTCCGCAGATGCACTCGTCCGGGGCCGGCTCGTGCGAGCGCAGGACGCGGGCGACCAGCGCCACCGGGTCGTCGCCGGCGGCGATCCCCTCCGCGAGCAGACGCCCGGCCGTGGCGTGGCGCACCTCCGACTCGCCGCCGGCGTACCCCTCGAACGGGCGCATCTCCGGCGCCACATAGTGGTTGGTGTGCGCCATGAAGCCGGTCGCGGTGTGATCCATGAAGGCGTGCGCCGTGGCGGAGGTCTCGACGTCCCAGAGCCTGCCGTCGGTGTCGGCGAAGACCTGGTTCGTGCCGCGCGCGCGCGCGGTCAGCAGACCGCGTTCGCGCGCCTCCTCGAGCGTCCGCGCCGCCAGGGTCGAGCGGCGCACGAACACGTTGGGGACCCCGATGCGGTTGTCCGTGGAGTGCACGGAGTTGCTCACGTTGCCGATGCCGTGGCTGTTCATGCCCAGCATGAGCAGGTAGGGCGCGCCGGCCAGTCCCATGACCCGGGTCCCGTCCGGCCCGGTGAGGTCGAAGAGCACGTTGTTGACGGCGTCGATGGTGTACCAGTCCATGTTGTGACCCACCACGTGCCGCCCGCCCACGGCGACGGCGACGGCGGTGCAGTGGTCGCCGGACCGCATCGAGCCCGGAGCGGACGCCGGGGAGCCCGGCTGCTCCTCGGCCGTGAACTCCTCGCCGCAGTTCAGCACCAGCAGCCGGGAGAACGGCACCCCCGACCCTTCGGCCAGCCCCTCGAGCTCCTCGACGAGGTCCGGCGACCAGAGCCGGGCCTCCCGCTCGTAGGCCCTGGCCTGACGCTCGGCGTCGCCGAACGTGAGCCGCCCTCCCGTCATCGCCGTGAAGTGCTCGCGGAAGAAGTCCACGGACGCGTGCACGGGCTCACGCGCGGCCTCGCCGACCGCGCGACCTAGCTCGCGGTGTGAGCCTCGTGCCTGGACGTGGACGAACGGGACGCTCACCATGCCGCCCGGTCCAGCAGGCGACGCGGGTCCGGATGCCCGGCGATCCCCAGCCCGGCGGCGCAACGGTCGATGATCGCCGCGAGCTCCCGGAGGATGTCGTCCGGCAGACCCACGGGGTCGCGCGAGGAGAGCTCCGCCGCCCGCTCCGTGGCGAAGTCGACCAGCCCGGAACGTCCGCCCGCGACCCAGTCGCCGAGACCGCCGCGATAGCTGAGCAGCGGGCTGACGAACTCGCCGCGGATGAAGCGCCGCGTGTGCTTCGTGCCGAGGAACCCACGCCCCGAGAGGACCCCGTCGACCATCGCCTCGACGTCGAGTGCGTCCGCATCCCACGGCCGCGGAGAGAGCGCATAGCGCACGTTGTTCAGGACCTCGTCGTCGATCACCAGGACCTCCGGACAGCTCGCCACGCCGGCCTGGATCTCGCCGACGCCGGAGAGCAGCCTCGGCCTGGCGACCAGGCCGAGGAGCGCGTTGACGGCACGCTCGTAGCCGAACTGCGTGTCCACCACCTTGCTGTCGCTGCAGAGCCCGTAACAGTCGCAGGCGAGGCCGCAACGCCGCGCGAGGAGGACGGCGGCGATGGAGGTCACCCCGGTCTCCGGCGTGCCCGAGACGACGACTCCGCTGCGCGGATCGACGGCGCTCAGTCGCGGCCCGTAGTACACCGGGGTGCCGGGGGCGGCGAGCTGCGTCAGGACCACGCCGGAGAGCACCTCGGCGTGCTGCTGGGCGAGCGCCGCGGAGAGCGCGGCGGGCGCAGTGGTGGCGGCGGCGGGACAGGGGAGGATCTCCACGGCCGCGCCCCCGCGCCGGACCTGCTCCACCAGCGCATCGGAGACGTCCCCGCCCAGGATCAACGGGCTGACCGGCGAGAAGGCGAGATCGACCGGGTAGGCCCCGCCGCTCCCGTCGGCGCCGGTCACGGCTTCGGCCATCTCCTGGAGGTAGTGGGCCTGGAACGGGTGCGAGATGCCGGGGCCGCCGATGGCCTTGTCGGTCTCGTGGGCGAGGACGAGGTAGGAGTAAAGCGGCTCGAGGGGGTCGGGCACATCCTCCGGCTGCCACAACGAGGTGATCTGCTCCTGGTTCACCAGGTTGTGCATGATGCGCGTGGCGAGCACCTGGTCGTGCAGCGTGGCACGGCGGCCGGCGCCCGTGCGCGGATCGCTCACGTCCCGGGCGCCGCCCAGGTTGTGGACGTAGGTGACGCCCGGGTCCGGGTCGATCACGAGGGCGCGCTCCGGATCGCGCGCCGCGAGCACGAAGCTGCGCGGACACGCGGCCAGAGCCTCCTCGACGACCTGCGCCGGGATCGCGACGCGACCTCCGTCGACACCGGTACAGCCGGCCGTCAGCAGCAACTCGCGGGCCGCCTCGGACTCGACGCGCACACCGGCCCTCTCCAGCAAGGCCAGGGCGGCGCCGTGCATCGCCTCGATCGCGTCGCTCGGCCACGGCGTCGCAAGCTCGGTCATGTCGCCTCTCTTCTTCCGACGCGCGTGGGCCGGCCGGGGCCGAGGGGCCTCAAGGCTCCCCCGCCCCGGCCGGCACGCACGCTACTTGAGCCTGATACAGGCGGCGTAGTGATCGCCGCGGATGTGGACGTCCTCCGGGTCGATCTCCTTGCAGGCGTCGATCGCCTCGGGACAGCGAGGGTGGAACCGACAGCCGGACGGGATGTCGACCGGGTTGGGGGTCTCGCCCTTGAGGATCACGTGCTCGCGCTTGGCGAGCGGGTCGGGCACCGGGATGACGCTGATCAGCGCCTTGGTGTACGGGTGCTTCGGGTTGGCCACGACCTCCTCGGTCTCGCCGATCTCGACGATCCGCCCCAGGTACATGACCGCGATGCGATCGCTGATCACCCAGGCCAGTGAGAGGTCGTGGGTGATGAAGATGTAGGTGACGTCGTGCTTCTCCTTCTCCTCGACCATCAGCTTGAGGATGTCGTTGCGGATGCTGACGTCGAGGCTCGCGACCGGCTCGTCGGCGACGATCACGTCGGGGTCGAGCACGGTCGCGCCGGCGATGCAGACGCGTTGCCGCTGGCCCCCGGAGAGCTCGTGCGGGTAGCGGTAGAGGTACTCGGTCGCGGGGCGCAGCCCGGCCTCACTGATGGCCGTGATGACGCGCTCCTCCTTCTCGTGCTCGGTCGAGCAGACCGAGTTGACCTCGAGCGGCTCGGCGACGATGTCGAAGATGGTCTGTTTGGGGTTGATCGAGTTGTAGGGGTCCTGGAAGATGATCTGCGCCTTCTTGCGGTACTCGCGCAGCTCCTTGCCTGAGTACTTGCGCAGGGGACGACCCTTGTAGACGATCTCGCCGGCGGTGGCGTCCTCGAGCCTGAGCAGCGCACGGCCGGTGGTGGTCTTGCCGCAGCCCGACTCGCCCACCAGGGCGAGGATCTCGCCCTTCTTGACCTGGAAGCTGACGTGGTCGACCGCCCTCACGAACCGCTTCTCGGTCGACACCATGCTCTTGAAGAACCCCTCCTGGATCGGGAAGTAGACCTCCAGGCCCTTGACGTCGAACAGCACCTCGCCCGCCTGCGGCGCCGGCGCGGGATCGGCGTGTCCCGCCTGTTCCGTGGCCATCGTCACACCCCCTTGACGGCGTGGACGCAGCGCACGAAGTGGCCGCGCTCCACCTCGACGAGCTCGGGATGGTCGGTGAAGCAGACCTGTTCGCGCTCATCGCAGCGCGGGCAGAAGGCGCACCCCGGCGGCGGGTCGAGCAGGTTGGGCGGGTCGCCCTTGATGGAAGAGACCATCTCGCGTTTCTCGCGGATGTTGGGGAAGGAGCGGATCAGCTGGCGCGTGTAGGGGTGGGTCGCGGTGCGGAAGATGTCGGCGGTCGTGCCGCTCTCCACCACCTCGCCGGCGTACATGACGACGCCCCTGTCGCAGGTCTCGGCCATCACCGACAGGTCGTGGCTGATGAGGATGAAGGAGAGGCCGAGCTCCTTGCGCAGACGGGCGATCAGCTCGAGGATCTGCGCCTGGACCATGACGTCCAGCGCCGTGGTCGGCTCGTCGCCGATCACGAGTTTGGGGTTGCAGGCGAGCGCCATGGCGATCATCGCCCGCTGGCGCATCCCCCCGCTGAGCTGGTGGGGGAAGTCCATGACCCGTTTGGGGTTGATGCCCACGAGCTCGAAGAGCTCTCTCGTGCGCTCCATGGCCCGCTTCTCGGAGAGGCCCTCGTGCAGCTGGATGGGCTCGGCGATCTGCTTGCCGGTCTCGCGCACCGGGTTCAGGGCGTTCATCGCCCCCTGGAAGATGATGCTGATCTCCTTCCAGCGGATCTTGCTCATGCCGTACTCGGTGCGCTTGGCGAGGTTGCGGCCGTCGAACAGCACCTCGCCGGAGACGAGACGGCCGTTCTCGGGGAGCAGCTTGAGGATGCTGAGCGCAGCGGTGGTCTTGCCGCAGCCCGACTCGCCGGCGAGCCCGAGGCTCTCGCCAGGCTCGACCGTGAAGGAGACGTCGCGCACGGCCTGGACACGGCCGGCGCCGAGCTTGAAGTGGGTGGTCAGGCCGCGCACGTCGAGCAGGCCCCGGTGCTCGATGCGCTCGGGCGGCTTGCTCTCCACGGCCTTCTTGGGCTTGGCGGCGGTGGCGGCCATCACTCGCCCCCCTTCTCGTCGTCCTGGATGCGGCCGCCGACCCAGCCCCCGCCCTCCGGCCGGCCGATGGAGCCGCCCGCCGGCTGGTCGAAGTCCGGCATGGCGTCGTCGGTCTGGACGCCCGGCGTGAACACGCCGGCGCTGCCGCCCACGCCGGCGCCGCCGGCGACGGCCACGGCCGGCTCGCCGCGGGCCGTGAAGCGGCTCTCGCCGGTGCTCTCCTCGCGTTTGCGCAGCTTGGGATCGAGCACCTCGTCGTAGGCCGTGCCGATGAAGGTGAAGGCGAGCACGACGAGGATGATCGCGATGCCCGGCGGCAGCAGGTACCACCAGGCGGGCAGTCCGGCGGCGCCGTTGACCCAGGCGTAGTGGAGCATGGTGCCCCAGCTGAAGTTGAGCGGGTCGCCGAGGCCGAGGAACGACAGCGTGGTCTCGGAGAGGATGGCGATGGCCACCACCAGCACGAGGTTGGCGAAGATGAGCGGCATCACGTTGGGCAGGATGTGCTTCTTCATCACGTGAGCCGTGCTCGAGCCGATCGCCTTGGCGCGCTCGATGAACTGCAGTTCGCGCACGCGCAGCGTGTCGGAGCGCACCATGCGGGCGGTCCCGGGCCAGCTCGTGATCCCGATGATGAGCACGATCATCCAGTAGTTCTGGCCCCAGGCCGCCGCCAGGACCATCGCCAGCGGCAGCCACGGCAGGACGAGGAACACGTCAGTGAGGCGCATCCAGCCCTCGGCCTGCCAGCCGCCCACGTACCCGGCGAGGATGCCGATGCCGGCGCCGAGCACGGTGGACATGAAGGCGGCCAGAAGACCGACCATCAGGGAGATGCGGGCGCTCCAGATGAACTGCGCAAGGACGCTCTGCCCAACCTGGTCGGTGCCGAACCAGTTGTAGTAGTACGGGGTGGGCGCGTGGTACGGCCCGAACAGCTCGCCCGTGGCGGGATCCCGGATCTGCGCGTTGGGGTCGAGCAGCGCGTGATCGGCGAGGAAGGGCGCGAACAGCGCCATGGCGATGAACACGACCAGGATCACGAGGCCGACCATTCCCTGCCAGTTGGCGCGGTAGAGCCTCCAGACCTGATGCGTGTTCCACGTGAGCAGCTCCGCCCGCTCCGGGTTGCCGACCGCCCAGAACCAGACGCACAGGGCGGCGAGGACGACCGCGACCGTCTGGAGGGCCCAGTTGATGGTGCTCTCGTTGGCGCCGGCCGACCAGCCGCCGGGCCCGCCGCCGGCGAGCACGGACCACACGGCGAGCACCGCGCCCTCCACGAGCAGCAGGGCGGCCATGACCCTGGCCTTGCTCCCGCGCGCGAAGGAGATGCCGCCGTACGCGAAGCACGCCAGGGCGGCCACGGCTATGACCCACGCCGGGTACGCCGCGATGGTGGGCGAGAAGAACCCCTTGACCACCGCGGACAGACCGCTGCCGACGGAGACGTCCTTCGGGTAGGTGACCAGCTCCAGCACGACCCAGAGGACGACGCCCCAGACGACGACCCAGTTGCGGAACCTCCGCGGCACGAGGGATGGTCCTGATGTACTCATGCCTGCACCCTCGGGTCGAGGTAGTAATACGTGATGTCGGCGATGAGGTTGGCGATGATCACCGCGATGCTGGCGACGAGGAAGACCGCCTGCATCACGGGGTAGTCGCGCTTCTGCATCGACTCATACGAGAGCAGCCCCAGCCCCGGCCAGTTGAACACGCTCTCCGACAGGATGGCGCCGGACATCACGAAGCCGAGGTTCATCATCACCACGGTCACCGTGGGCAGCAGTGCGTTGGGCACCACGTGCCTCCACAGTACCGCGTTCTCGCTCAGCCCCTTCGCGCGCGCGGTGAGCGCGTAGTCCTCCTTCATCACGCCGGTGATCGAGCTGCGCATGATGAGGTGGTACTCGCCGACGTAGGCGATCGCGAAGGTGAAGGCGGGCAGGAACAGGTGCTTGAGCATCGACTGGAACGCCGCGAAGCCCTGCAGCTCGACGCCCGGCTCCGCCATCCGCCCGGTGGGGAACCAGCGCAGTTTGGTGGCGAACAGCATGATCATGAGGAGCCCGAACCAGAAGGTCGGCATCGCGTACAGGATCATCCCTAAGTTGGTGGACGCCACGTCGAAGGTGCCGTTGCGCCTCCATCCGGCGAAGACCCCCATGATCATGCCCAGGATGGTGGCGAAGACGGTGCCGACTCCCACGAGCAGGACGGTGGGCCAGATGCGCTCGGCCACGACCTCGGTGACGGGGCGCTTCTCCGCGAACGACATGCCGAACTCGCCCCGGATCGTGTCGCGCCAGTAGAAGACGAACTGCTGCCACATGGGCTTGTCGAGGTTGAACGTCTTGCGCTGGCGCTCGATGACCGCAGGGTCGGTCTTCCCCTTGGGGAGGAGAAGCCGGGCCGGGTCGCCGGGGAGGATGCGGAAGAGCGCGAAGTTGAACGAGGCCACGAGGACGATCGTGAGCACTGCGTTCAGGAGTTTGCGGATGAAGTATCGTCGTTTGTTCACTGTCCTCACGGATCACCCGCACCGAACGCACGCACGAGCGGATCCTCGACCCCCTCTCTCACATCCGTGGTCGCCGGACCGCGGAGACACCCCTCCTCGGCCTCCCCGCGTCCGCCGCGAAGCTTGGCCCGGCCGCGCGACGCGGGCGTCGCGCGGCGGCGCCCCGGCGGTGCGTGACCCAGCGTACACGAGCTCCCGCAAGGACGTCGGCCCGACACTGACGGGGACCGAGCCGTGCGGTGTTCATCGTAGACCCACACCGGACGCGCGGCAAGGCCCCCGGCCGCATGCGTCAGACGCCGGGGAGTCGTGCGTCGCGACCGGCGCGTCGCAGCGCCTGCACCAAGCGGTCGAGCGGCACCTCGTACGCGACGTTGCCGTCGCGTCCGACCGTGGTGACGGCGGCGGTGAGCGAGTTGTGGACGCTCTCCGCGGTCGCGTCGACCGCCCCCTCGAAGAGCTCCCCCATCTCGTCGTTGCTGACGGAGACGAGAGTGAGCGGCTCCGGAGACGTGCGCGGGATGCGCTGCGCGGTCGAGAAGGCGAGCATGATCTCGCCGCTGCCGTCGGACGCGTACGAGCCGGTCGCCGCGAGGCCCAGGGAGCAGCGCGCGGCCATACGCGCGCACTGCCGTGCGGTGAGAGGGGCGTCGGTCGCGAGGACGACGATGCACGACCCCTCCCGACCCTCCTTCGGCATGAGGTCGGTGATCTCGCGACCCACCGGCGCGCCGTCGACGCTGAGCCGGTGGCGCACGCCGAAGTTGGTCAACGCCAGGACGCCGACCGTGTAGCGGCGCCCGTGCGCGGTCACGACCCGTGAGGAGGTGCCGATACCGGCCTTGAAGTCGAAGCAGGACATGCCGGTGCCGGCCCCGACACAACCCTCGGCCACGGGCCCGCCCGCGGCGCCGTCCAGCGCCGCGTGTACGTGCTCCGCGCCGACGTGCATGCCGCGCAGGTCGTTGAGGAACCCGTCGTCGCACTCGCCGACCACCGGCATGACCGCGTCCTCGAGCCCCGCGCCGGGCTGGCGCCCCATGATCCAGCGCACCGCGGCGTCGTAGACCGCACCGGCGCTCTGGGAGTTGGTCAGCAGGATGGGCGTCTCGACGAGCCCCCACTCGCGCACGGCGCTGATGCCGATGAGCTCGCCCACCCCGTTGGCGACGTGAGCGCCGGCCACGACACGCCCGTGCCAGAGGTCGTCGGCGTGCGGGAAGATCGCGGTCACCCCCGTGCGGGCGGGCCCGCTGCCGGACGGCAGCTCGGACCCGCCCCACGAGACCGTGCAGTGGCCGACCCGCACACCGGGGACGTCGGTGACGGCGTTGAGCGCTCCGGTCGGCAGCCTGCCGACGGCGACCCCCAGGTCGCGCAGGCGACAACGGGCCGGCGCCGTCATCCGGCTACCTGGCCGGGCGTGGGGCCCAGCGCGCCCCACGCCGCCGGGTCGGCCGCCCCGGCATCAGTCCAGGATGCCGGCGCGATGGGCCTTCAGGTACGCGCCGCAGAAGTTGTCCTCGCCGCGCAACGCCTCGATCGACTTGATGGTCGCCATCATCGGCTTGCTGCGCACGTCGACGATCAGGCCGTCCAGCCCGATGCCCGCGCACATCGCCACGAACGTCCGGTTGAGCAGGCCCCTGTTCGGCAGACCGAAGCTCACGTTGCTGAGGCCGCCGGTGGTGCGAGAGGGGAGTCGCTCCTTGATGAGCTTGAGACTGTCCATGGTGACGCCCGGGGCAGTCGGGTCGGCGGAGACGGCCATGACGAGCGGGTCGATCCAGAGGTCCTCGGCCGGGAGGCCGGCACCGGTGCACAGGTCGAAGATCTGCTTGGCCACCGCGAAACGGTCCTCGGCGGTCGGCGGGATGCCCTCGTTGCTGAGGCAGAGGCCCACGACCGGGCACTTGTGCTTCTCGATGAGCGGGAGCACGGCGTCGATACGCGGCTGCTCACCGCTGATCGAGTTGATGAACGGGACCTTGCCGCCCTTGTCGATGATCGTCTGGACGCCGGCGTCGAGCGCCTTGGGATTGGCGGAGTCGACCATGAGCTGCATGTCGGTGACGCCCATGACGACCTCGATGAGCCAGAGGAGGTCGTCGACCTCGTTGCCGCCGGCGACGCCGCCGTTCACGTCGAGCAGGCCGGCGCCCGCCTCGACCTGCTCCAGCGCCAGGTTCTTGATGAACTCCGCGTCACGCGCCTGGATCGCCTCGGCGACCTGCTTGCGCGTCCCGTTGATCGACTCACCCATCAACAGCATTGGACAACCTCCACGACGAATACCCGGGACGGACGTGCAGAGTATATAGGTCGGCGGACCCGCGGCACACCGCCGCCCGGCTCGGCTGCGCCGGTCGGTCCGGACGCAGCGCGACCGGGAGGACGGCGCCCCGCCGCGGGCGGCCGGGGCGTGCCTGCTTCAACGCTCGGGCAACTCCTCGGCGACGGGACGCTCGTCTCGATGCTGATCGGCTGGATCCTGTACATCCGCGCCAAGGGAAGGGAGAACGCAGGGCAGGACTGATCTGCCGCGCGGCGCGTGCGCCGGCGCACGCCGCGCCTCG
>ENA-UOUL01002943-UOUL01002943.1-bioreactor-metagenome-genome-assembly--contig:-NODE-2943-length-18609-cov-3.608515_pt1 | contig 18609 bp, 26 predicted proteins | sample MGYA00249838_ERZ747220 | MGnify/ENA primary metagenome ERZ747220 (study PRJEB28778, sample SAMN05720191) | bioreactor metagenome | isolation source: Anaerobic biogas reactor | place: USA:Washington...
CAACGCAATAAGCGCCAAAATCAAAGTCCTAACACCTACAAATCTATGCTGGTTTATCTCAACCACATCTTCAGGATACTCATATCCATCATCAACAACTTCATCAACCATATCAATCACTCCTTTTTACAGCATAAAATCTCACAAAATCTACCATATTAGTATTAAGTTGCATATGCTCCTGCACCTGCCCATACACAACATAAACACCTTTCATCTTACCAATGGTAAACTCGACACCCTCATCAATCTCATCAGGGTTCCCTCTAACCAACACTTCCCACATGCCAGGCGTTGAGATTCCAGCTTGTTTGACCTGCAATAAAAGCGCCAATCCCTGCGCTCTAACATACCTAATCCGGGCAGGTAACGTCTTTTCAACGGTCCATTCAACCGGGTTACCCGCCGCGTCACACGTTGTTATCTCTATGGTGGGCACTACACTCTCATCCACAAACCCCGTAGTCGTTATCGTTAATGCCCCAGCATCCCACGTATTACTAGTTATTTTCCACCGGGCCGCCGTGAAGCTAACATTCTCAACAGTAGGTACACCATCAACATTCCCGTTAACAATAACAACCCCGCTATTATCTGTACCACCCCCCACATCTATACGCAAATTTGCGCCATCCTCAGGCACATCATGCAAACTTGTTAACGTTGATGTTGCGATTTGATTAACTATTTTAGAATCTTTGGTATTAACGGTTATTTTTTGCGTTAACCCCCCCACCAACATCAAATCACTTCCATCTCAACATCATCAAACGGCACATCCTTAAACTCACTCGGATAATAAATATCGTCAGCATGTCTAACAATGCCCGTATTCAACACACTAGAAGATCCAGCCCGGATTATCTCAGCAATCAACTCATTATAGGCGGCCAGCCCGCTAGTGACACCGGCCACCCCTTTAACAACCTTATCATTGTTGATGCTGGTTTCTTTAGCATCCCAGTCTTTAAACTTCATCTCCCACAAATGTTGGATGAAGTAGGCGTATGCCCTCAACTTCTGCACATCTGACATTGTGATGGAATTTTTAGCCAAATCAGAAGTAATTTGTGCATCTGCGATCCCATAAAATAGCAAAAAGTTGCCCTGGTTGGAAGATTGTGAATTGTATAAAATGTCGGCATCAGTGTTTGTTGTTGCGCTTGATTCAGCGGCGGTTTGACAACTTAAAAAAGTGAATGCGTTAACATATTGTATAATATCTTCGGTAGTTATTGTCACAACACCACCTCAAAAAATTATTTCTATGGGGTGTGAACACCACCCCCCATCGAGTTCCACCATAGCCTCATCATCATAATAAGGCCGATCGGATCAGTCCCATACTTGCTTTCCCACTCATCCACAGTCAGCATCAGGGCCGGATTTTCGGGGCTGGCAAACAGCAATCCCCGCCCACCATACGTATTCTGTATCCATTCGATAGTCTGTATATCTTTTACAATACCAATAATCTTCTTGGCCTCGCGCGAGTATGGAACCTCCTCTGGCCCATTCTTCCCGATCACAATTAGCGACTTAACTAAATCCATTATACCTATGTACGGCGATGCAATTCGGACCTGAACAGGTTTTGTCACTACCTCAGACGGAAATATACAAATCCCATCAATGTCCAAATAATTTTCTTCATCTGCTTCATATTCTGGCATGTTACACCTCAATTATATTACTTTTCATCGATCATTGTTTTACATATACACTCTAAACGATCAATAGGCTTCTCATATTTTTCAAGTTTGCTAATAGTACCTGGGGAAACTCCAAAACATACTTTATCACATATCTTTTGCCGTCCTATAATATCACTTGCGGGTATCAACCAAATATGGCGAGGAGTTAATACTTCCATAGATTCCATTGCCAACAACAAATAATAATCCGGCTTTTCACCGGATCTATTTCCTATCCTAAATAGCCAACTTCCATTTTTGCCAGTAGTTGACAACTTCACATCAATTTTGAATCCATTTTGACATATTAGATCGTATCCTGGGGTGCCATATGGCGCTCTAACTGGATTTTTGAAGTATCGACAAGCAACTTCTTCTCCTATAATTATGCCTAAGTACACGTTTCTAGCATGTGTCGGGGAGGCTGGTTTATCTTTACCTGTTCTATATCTCCATTCTTTTCGCCTTTTGTTACAACAATCTCTACACACTGTTCTATATCCATCTCTAGTACCACATTGAGTATCAAATTTTGATATAGGAAGTATAAAACCGCACGTTGAGCATGTTTTCTCTATCACATCTGCAACTTGACCTTTTTTGGCCCAATACCTACTTTTTTGAAGCTTCTTTTGGCATTCCCTACATTCATTCCGGCCCTTATTAAAATCTTCATCGGGCTTGCTTTCTTCACAAACTCTACAGGTTCTCATAATACTCTAGTAGTTCACATGTTTATAAATCTTTCGGTTGGCAACCAATCTAAAAATAAAAGTTTGGAAAAATAGTATCAATATCCCAACTTTTTAACTAAATAGTTGTAAACCCATCAAACATGGCAACCAATCTGTGCTAATTTCACCACAGTTGCTCGATCCCCACAATTGAATAAACTTCTCAATGGAGAATACGCCCGTCATATCATCGATAGACCGCCCATACTCCGCATGCTTCCCATTCAGTACATCATCAGCCACAGGATCGCGTGACAGCCACCCAATATGCGCCACTCCAATCACATTACTATTAATATTGGCCTCCAACACGCCCGTACAACAATCCTTCGCACACTCATCCTGATACCCTCTTGTCCTAACCTCAGTATTCTTAACAAGATGCTCAGCATGCGTGTACATCTCGGTCATCACAGCCCCAATCTTATAATTCTGGACGCACAACTTATCCGTCCACTTAGCATCAAAACTCCCGGTCTGATACGACACCGGCATATACTCAACCTCAGCAACCTTACTGTAGTTGATGTAATCCATCGGGCACGAATTGCTAAAGTTACACGATCCCTCAGTCCAATATCCAAGCACCGTATACCCCTCAACTAACACCTCGCCCGTCTCATTATCAACTATCGGTGCCACATACTCATCGGGAACCCAAACACTACCAATAGGCTCCCCACCCTTCATAAGTTGTCTTTCAGATTCCAGTTCCGAGTTCACCTTAAAATTTCCAGACCCGGCCACCTTCTCAACCAATTTTTGACCCTCAAATCCAAACTGGGTCGCGATAATCTTCTCCTGCTCCAAATATCCAACTCCATTTGTAGCAGTCTTCTCATACATATAGTTGGATGCGGCACCCACACTAACCAACCCAACCAACAATACCAACAATACCAAACTTTTCATCATATTACACCTCACATCCAACTATTGTAGATCATAGTATTTAAACTTTTTTTTTAACAACTACTTTCTTTTCCCTTTTCACTTTAGTGAAAACTCAAGACTCGTTTGGGGAGCAGGGGTAGCGGATTCCCAGGTGCTTTAGCCCTGGGAGGAGCGTGCCCCGCTGTGACAAAATGTCTACCTTAACTTCATGCCGCCCATCAAAATACCCCTCTTGAGCAACTTCTTGATCTCAAAAGTCAGCGGCAACACATAACTCTCATTAATATTTAAAATTTTACCATCGTCCAACATAATTTGCCCAAATTTCTCAACTTTCCCACTTTTAAACTGCTCACGCTGCATATCTTTCAGCGCCCGACTAAACTTAGGCAACACCACAACAACCTTCGTTCCCACCCTCAATTTGCCCCTCATTATGGGATCACTATCAAGAACAGCAGGATTCATATCAACCAGATACTCATCCACATCTTCAACACTAACTTTCTTCTTTCTTCGTGCCATATAATCGCCTAAAAACAAAAAATAAAAAACGGGCTACTCAAGCATGAGCTAACCAAGTCCCGTTAGTCAACGCCCTATAAGCCCCATTAGAAGCCACAATCACAGCAGTACTCCACTGTTCAGTAGACACCAAATACTTATTGGCATTAATGGTATCTCCACCAGTGGCATTAATCCTCGCGTAATTTGTCTTAGGATCATCACTCACCGAAATAAAGTACATCCGGCCCGGTACAGTCGCAGCATCCGGCAACGTCAGCGTAACATTTGCAGCAGTCGCATTAATATCATATACCGTCTTAGTGCTGGAAGAAGTTAGCACTGTATCATTAGTAGTACTAGCGTTTACACCCACAGCCATAGTGGACATCTTCATAGCCCCACTTACGTCCAAAGTCCCAGACGCACTAACAAATCCAATGGACACATCTTTATCATCTCCAAAGTACATCGCAGCATCATCAGAAAACCACGGCGCGCCCGTATCCAACATTTGTCTGCCCTGCAATATCTTCTCGGTATCCCACCAATATCCGCTACCAATGGATACCATTATCATAAGCATACACAAACCAACAATAAACTTTCTCATATACACCCCTCATAAAATCAATTTAAAGGTCTATAATAGGCCCATAGAGACACTTTAACCAAAAAACAGTACATATACACACAAAAAATTAAAATGTCTCTAAAGGCCCTACACAAATTCCACGTAACACTAATTTATCAAGTTGTAACATTACCAATCTCGTAAATAAGCGGCGTGGTAAATGTGACATCATCATAGAGAGGTTTAGCCAAGCATCCAAACGAATGGCGCAGGGTCGTCTTATACCCCACATCGTGAATCCTGGTAGTCTCGCTCATCTTAATACCATTACCATAATACTGCCCGCACTCAAGAGTATCTCCACCCTCCACAAACACCACCGCATTAGTGCCCAGGGCATCCGAGCTAGTATCATTCTTTACATCAACAACTTCCGCCCCATCAGACCCAAACTTAGCAGGCGAATACGGATAAAAGTTAATCTTCCAGGTCTTCTTAAGATACTCCTTAACGGTCATCTGCACGTTCCCAATCAGGCCCAGCGCATCCAGACCCATCATAGCTTTGGCCGGATAAATAACTCCAAAACTGGCCGTCTCGGGGTTCAACCCACCGGAATACTGCACGATACCCTGAATGGCCTGTATAATATCCTCTTCAACCTGGGCCGCCGAGTCCGTCCACACAACATCCGCATTATGGGTACAATTGGAATTATTCTTTGCCATCAGCTCAGTAATAATCCTATAATCCCTCAGAGCTGCAAAATAATTAGCAGAGTTCTTAATACCAGTTCTCAGCATATTGTTAACGGCGATTGCGTCAGTCGCACTATCAGTGATAGTGAACGCAAACTTATCCCAGGTCAACTCCTTGCTAGTCTCTTTCATTTCCCATCTGGAATCCTCAACCGGGGCATCCAGCGCAACGTTCATGCGACCAGCTACACCAGCCTGCCACCTCAGCTCAATCTTGGGAATACTAAGAGTCCTGGTTGGGAACACCCCGCCCAAAAATCCCATCTTCTGTACGCCCATCTCATAAACAGTCCGGTTCTTCTCAAAATATCCTCTAAGAAAAGTACCCAGATTTCCAATATTCATCGAACCCATTTTATCAGCGTTAGCACTTGTCATAATTAATTACCTCCAAAAAATAAAAATATCTAAGCAGTTGCACCCGGCGCTCTATCCAGCCTAACCGCAACCAAATCGCCCTCAGCAGTAGTCACCAAATCATCAATGCCTTCATACGTTCCAATGCAAACAGTTCCACTAGAGGACGTCGCACTAACTGCTCCATTCACAGCAGCCAGATACACCGCTGCTCCAACCGCATAAGTTTCACTGTTAGCAGAATAGCAATGGACGAGCATATTACTGCCCAACATTGCAAAAGGATGACCCTCCCCCGCTGCCATAGTCTTAGCATCGCCATTTGCCTTATAAGAAGAGCAAATAGCAACAGCATAAGCCGTAGCACTCACACCAGTTGTAACTGTCATCCTGCCATCATTATCATATGTGTAAACTTTACCCTCATAAATAATCTCATTCGCGCAATCTTTAGACGCTGGAAGCACACCATTATCCAATATAACTGCCATAAAAAATCACTCCTTACTTAAATCTCTACACCAAACATACCGGCAATCTCTTTCTCAGTAGGAAATCCCATCGCGGACCATTCCTGACTCTCCACATCCGGCTCCGGCACAAACTCCTTAGCCGACTCCTTAGCAACCTGCGGTACCTTGCTCACAAGCAACTCCGCATACCTATTACCATGCTCAATTATCAGCTTGGCCGGATCTTCCATATAAACTCCCAGCAGCTCACTCTCCGCAGCTACCCTATTCTCGGCTGGGAACTTACCCAGAAACTCCTGCTTCTTAGCCTCAACAGCAGCGGCCTCAACCTTAGCCTTAAGCCCATCTCTTTCCGCCGTAACCTCAGCCAACTTAGCAACCAGCTCATCTCTCTCAGCAGCAATCTTGGCCTTCTCAGCCTCCACTGCCACTACCTTCTCACCAAGCTCTTTCTTAATTCTCTCACTCTCAGCAGCAGCCACCTTAGCAGTCGCGCTCTCAGTCCTCAGACTGACCAATTCTTCCATATCAATAGCCATTTCTTTATCCATAATTTTCACTTCCTTAACTTCATCATGTTCAACATTAATTCCGCATGTCCCAACAGGACACGCTGGATACTCAACAATAGCCAAATTATTCGGTACCAAATTATAATATTTACGACTATATTCACTACCGTCTAATTCGCCACTCTCATCAACAGTCTCATGAAAATAAGCCCCGCTGACCCCGAGCTTACCACCGCCTCTAACAAACTCCATCAGCTCAGGAGGCGACCCAAGCTCATCACTAAACCAAGCCTCAGCCCGTATCTTCCCGCCCTCCTCATCCCAAACTGGATTCTTCACCTGCCCCACAATCTGCTTGCGACACGTAACAATCTTCTCAGGAGGATGATCATCCACTCCCCTCACTTTCTCCTGTATAATAGGAACATTCCAAAATGGCACACTCTTCTTAACCGCCTCGCGATCTCTTAGCGCCCCATTAGCAACACCCGCCGCAATAACAGTAATGGGCACCTTAACAACCCCACCACCACTCCCCCCACTCCCCAAAAACTCAACAACATCCATCGAATCAACAGCAATTTCCAAAAACATCACCTACAATCCTCTATCTTCACGTTCTTTCATCATCCTCTTCCTCAACTCCAACCTCATCAGTTCACTCTCTTCAAAAAATTTACAAAATTCGCACCCTCCGAGGTTCTAAACCCTAAAATTGGGTTCCAAAACACTTTAACACCCAAATACCCATCTCCACCGTCAATCACCGTAAAATTCACAAAAATCCATCCACATCAACCACCAACCCAAACATATATATACTATACCAACCTAATAATCCATCATGGCAATATTAGATGGAAAACATGTAGACGACTCGATAATAGACCCTACAAAACACCGCTATATCGGCATGTTTCGCGTTCCAAAACCATTTCCATACAACGGATATGTATTATGTCCATGTGGGTGTGTTTTACAGATACATGAACAAGTTTTTGATCACTATATCAAAGGTCATTTTGACATACCTCAATATGTTACTATACAAGAACTGTGTGGGGCAGATTTTGGAGATGTACCAACAAAAGTAAGAGATGCTGACTGGTATGGACGTTGATATTATGTTAGATAAAACAACAATGTTATTATACCTATTATCGGGTCTGTGTTACTCAGTAGGAAGTGCCCTAATAGTGTACACAATTGTGATTCTTATAGGAATGGTGCCATGATCTATAAATACGATTAACGGCATTATATGTTTATGCAAAACGGAATTTGAGCCACTTTAATCATAAACTGTACCACTAATCAATTACCAATACTAACTACCCACAAACAGCCCCACAACTAATCCTAGAGCAATCCCTCACCCAACCGTCACCTTTAAATAACATACTCATCTAATAAGCAAGTATGACAACTAGATCAATAGTCGAAAAAATAAAAAACGATGAACTGCTACATAGGCCAGATGAAGAGTTTATAAAATCGCGCATAGTATCCTGGGCTGTTAACCAGTTACTCGCGTGCCCCACCAACCCTACCAGACAAGCCCACCTAGAATACATCCTATATTTAACTGCAATATCCAAACTAAAGTACGCTATTGAATATATTGAAAAGGATGAACCCAATATGTCACAGTTCAACTATACTAAACATTATTAACATAATCCCCTCTCTTCCCTCTCCTTTTTCATTCGCTCCCTCAACTCTAACCTCTCCCTCTCACACTCTTCTAAAAAATTTACAAAGTTTGCCCCCTCCCAGAGACCTTCGGCCCGAAAGCCAGCCAACGGATTGCCCAAAATCCTAACCCCACTTACCAAGTCTTCCACCCCCGATCTTTCGACTTCACAAGGCACTCGCCAAACCTCTCAAAATATTGTTTTTCCTTATGCCTAAAATCCCGATTGGAGTGCTTACGCACTTTTACACTATCATGCCGATACCAAAACGGGTTAAATTTTCTATACTTATCAAATCCTGGAAATCTCCTATCCACATTATACACCCTATAAGTCCGCGACATCACGAAAACACCACTCATCTTCTACAATCGTCTACAAAACCACACAAGAACGTCAAAAAACGATGGTGATTTTCAAAAATATCGACAATTTTGACCAAAACCCCAAAAGTTTTTCAAAAATTAAAAAATGAAAAGATATATAAAAATTAAAACGCGAATCATTCTAACAACTTGCTTACTACATCTTTCATACTATCCACAAATTGTAAATATAAAAATAAAAAAATCATTTCTTTATATATATCACACTCGCAACCAAAAACTTTTTTCATTATAACGTATGTTTAAATTATATTAATCTTTTATTTTCAAACATTGTCAAAGAAAAAAAGTTTTAATAAAACGTTTAAGTTTTTTAGAAATACTGCATATGAAAAGAATAAAAAACGAAACTTTACAAAATGATTACAAACTTCAAAGATGTGTACTCATTTATTAACAAAAGTTTCATGAGAACAAATATATATAGGACTCTGTATGAATATTAGTTAAGCCTTCCACCTATATAAACCTTTCGCCACCACTATCAGTCGCCACAAAATGTAAATCGCTGTGGCGATTTACTGATTTACCGACACCTTTAAATACCATCCAACCCTATTACTCCATTGGTGAAAAAACATGTCAATCGCAAGTGATGTAGCCGGTATAAACAACGCGCAAAAACATAATGTGCTAGACGTCCTAGACTCAATAGATAAAGATATTATTGTCATATGTGGTAAAGAGGTCTACTACCGCATGTGTATAACCGCCCTAAAAGATGCCACCACCGACCCGTCTGAGCGCCTTTATGGTTATCTCATGATCGGCGAATTAATAGGTGTGACCACATACATGCTAAACCCGGAGTTAATTATGTAAGTTGCTGCGGCAACTTACTTACTCTTCTATCAAGTTCGCCCCATCCTGGATCGCCAACTTTTTGCCCGACCACTTACACCCCCTCACAATAATAATACTCTCCACCGGGTCAACATCCGTCATGGCATAACACCCCCCCGGCGCGCGCACCACACTCCCCTCAATCTCTACGCACGATTTCCCTATCGCATGCACCCCGAAATACCCCTCAAGTTCACACTTCCTAATCAACAACTTCGAATCCCCATACACATACGTCGCCCCACCCGTCGAGTTAGTCTTCCCCACATCATTAGCCAACTTCGAATTGGTAAGCACCCCGCACCCATCCCTCACAACGAATCCGTAAGACTGCCGTGCTGCGCGGCAATCCATATTAAGATTATTTATTACGAAGTCATTTACTTGCCACACTGTAACCTGACTGTCGGTTACAAACCCGTCCACACTCACGACATCATTGGCCCTGGTCATAAAATCATCGTTCCCGTTCAAAACCAGGCCCTCCCCGCACCTAACCGCCTTACACCCCACTACCTTACTATCCTTATTAGTGTCGAGCATAATACCCTGCCCCACACAATCAGCCGCGCTCACGCCCTGAACCCGCTCATTCGCGCCCGGCCCGCTCCCATTATTGCCCAAATAAAGCCCCGCGCCCCACGAATTCTTCAGCTCCAAATTATAGAAATAACCGCCCGTCCTTTGCGACCCCACCAAAATCAGTCCCTCACCATCATGACAAGCTGTTGATGTAACCTGGTTATTTCGGTTACCGTCCATCGTTAAATTGGCGACCGTAAACCCGGAGTACCCCCGGCCCATTGGCCCACTCCCCCGGATAATCATCATCGCAACATGATGCCCAGGTTTCCGCTGGTTTGGCAACAACTTTAGCACAGTCTTGCCAACACCCGCCCCATAAATATGAAAAGATTTATCAATTATTGGCAACGCCGACCAAAACACATTGCCCCCGTCTGCATTCAACGCAAACTCATATGGCGCACTCATCTCAAACGTGCCCGGCCCAATCCCTAGCGTTCCATTCGCCGGGACCGCATCAATCGCAGTCTTAAACGCCCAACTCATATCTGACCCGGCTGGCACCATCGCGAGCACCCTACTGCTCGCCATCACCCTCACATTACCCCCCACAATCTTCACATCAACATCATAGGTATTGGGGGATGGCTCCGGCGCTGGAATAGGCGTTACATCGTCCCCACTTTGCATCAGATATTTTTTTATAATCACCTTCAACGCATTATCCCGTGTCAACTTATTATCAACTTGATACTTCACTAACGCCTTGTAGGTCTCTTCATCGACCGTAACAACAAACCTAATTAATTTATTACTCGCCATATTATACCCATCCGTAATCCTTAAATACTATACTCACCTAATATATCTTTATGGAAACTACTGAATTTCATACGGGCCAAAAGGTAACTATATTTAGACGTTACCCTGATCAATATTTTTGTATTAATGATAAGGTTGGTCAAATAGGAACCATCTCAAACATGTGGTACTATCCAGATACTGATACTCATTATGCAGAGGTTCAATTGGAGGATGGTTCTTCTGAGTGGTTTCCACCGCAAATGTTGGAGCTGACCCCCACTCTTGACCAAATCAAAGTTGGAACCAGAATTCAGGTTGCAGAACATAATCGTTATATTGATGCAGACTATGTTGGTGCATATGGTACGATTACTAAACCCTACTACGGTGTAGATATCAACGTTGATATGTTGCCTGATGACCCGGCTTTGCGAGATAAATGGGGAATCATAACTCTATCGGGCCTCAATCGATTTAGAATTTTGGACCAAGCGCCTGTTGATGAACCTGCCCATACTTGGCCTGGTACTCCCCTCAAAATATATGCACGTATTAATGTTACTTATCCTAATAATACTATTGTAACAATATATTGTGATGATTCAGATCCGCGTACAATATCCGAAATCCGAGCCGAGATAAATACCTTCTTAGATAGTGCTGAAAAATTGTTAGGTGATTAAAATGGAAGGAATTGATGTAGAAGTTGGCCAAAAAGTAACGGTGTTTCGACAAAGCAGATATGATAGATGTATAAGTGTTAATGAGATGATAGGTGAAGTTGGAACTATTGTTGAAATATTTGATAATAGGGCGGTTGATGTACAATTCGATGATGGCGTTACATATTGGACTCCAATTGATATGTTGGAGATCACGCCCACCCTCGACCAGATTAAAATCGGCACTAGGATTCAAGTTAATGGGGATGAATGTTTTCCATATAAATTTTCAACTGGTGTTATAACAAGTTTTTCAGATTCTAGTGATGGCGCAGTAAATATGTGGCCAGATGATCCAGTTTTACAAAAAGATTATCCTGATGGTATTTGTTTGTTTGGCAATCATCGATTTAGAATTTTAGATCAACCACCCAAAGATGTAACCAAAAACTTTAGCCGGGTTTCTGTTTATGTTGAAGTTTGGCCTAGAGACTCCGATGGGATTTCTCATAAATTAGAGTTTAAGTGGTGTGATGGTATGAAATCATCAACACTTCGTGACCAAATAAACAGATTTATTGATAAAATGGAGAAAATGTGACTAAAATGAAACTTGAAAATGTGAAATTGCTTCAAAAAGTTAGATTAGTTCGTGTACCTCCGATGTACATCAAATCTATGAATGGGTCTATTTGCTATCGAGGGCCGGGTGATTTTCCATATGAAGAATATGGGTCAGTTGGTGTAGTAACTGGATTTTTTTGTGAAATGGCAAGTGATTGTAACATGCCAGAAGATTATTATCCAATAATCCAAGTTACAAATTGTAATTTAGGACATATTGAAGTCCCACCGGAAGCACTTGATATACTAGAGAAAACATGGGACAAATATTATTTCAATATCATAGATGATAAGCTTCCTTATAAACCATGTGATGTGAAGAATGTCATCGGAAAATATGAAACTATAAAAGAATATTTAATTTATAACTTTCCGATGGATATGTATGAAATGGAGCAATTTTATTCTAGTATAGGATATAAAGATGCTTCTACATATGATGAAAATATTGAGATCATTAGACTTCATGGAATAGGGTGGAAAATATGTATTCAACGATCTAAAAAAGATTAATCGTTTTTAGCCCCCACTTCCCGGCTATCCTTTTTATCGCGTTATTGCGGAGTACCGTCTATCTTTTTGTCGGGGTCGTTGAAACTGGCCGGGGGTGGATTCGGCCCCACATCCGCCCGATCATCCGTGCCATTGTTGGAGCCAAAATCAACCTTATCACCGGGGTTCGATCCTTTGGCCGGTATCCTTGCTATCTCCGCTCGTTGGTCTTCAGTTAAAGGTGGATACCCCGCGATTTCACGGATCTCATCGGGGGTGAACACTCCAACATCCCGCGCGATTCGCACCCGGTTCCAGATCTCCGGGCCGGAATCGGGTGTCATTTCGCGCCAAACTATCTCAACTCGCCAACCTTCTTTCCCATTCAATGCGAGTATTCGGTCCCATTCTGCCAGAAATGGCCGCTCTATTTCGGTTTGTTCGCCCCGCGCCCATAAATTGAGCATGTCGAGGCTTGAGGTTCCCGTTTGACTTATTGCTATTCCTTTGTTTTCGGTGAAGTCGCGGGGCACCAGCGCATAAAGTATTCGCTCGTTGAAGAAATTTACTACTTTTATGGGGTCCATGCCCATCTTGCCCCACTCCATAGGCTTCAATTCTATGCAATCAGGGTGGGTCAATACCGTACTATTCGACCAATTTTGGCCGATTTTACGGCCTTCCATGTAGGCTTTTCTTAAATCCCAGGCATCCGCGTTGATCGGGGCCGCCTCTCCTCTAAATTCTTTTATTATGACATCGAGGTTGGGAACTCCCGTCCTCATTGCACTCCTCATCAAGCATTTATCTACGAATGTTAGCTTTTTGATGAGTGGGACGAGAGTTACGAAGACAGAATCTCCATCAACATATTCGCTATTTTCGTCTTTGATAACAAGTAGGTTTTCATTTTTTAGTTGGATTGGGTCGCCATAATCGGTCTGGCGCTGCCAATAACTAGTTTCGAAGGTGTTCAGATCGAATACTATACCTTTTAATATCTTTCCCGTTACGTATTTTGAGGTGTCGGTTAGTGGGGTGGGTGTAGTATCGAAGGAGTGCATTGGGAGCGATTTGAAGACGACTGGCCCCTTATAAGAGGTTGATATGCCGGGGATTTGACCGTCCAATCGCTCAAACAGTTTGGTTCCGTATCGCTTTTTGTCGAGCCAGGCCCGTTCCATCCGTACTAGCGTTTTTATTGCGTAGTTATCGATGGTTTCTACCATAGTTTGCGTTTCTTCTAGCTCTTCCTTTTTCACTTTGTTGGCTATTTCGTCGGGCGGTACTACTAGGAGTTCGGCCCCCTCGAAAATGAACTTTTGGAGTTTGGTGACGGTGGCCCGGAGGATGGGTTCGTCCCATATTGCTCGGACGTCTTGGGCGGTGATGTTTTTTGGATCTTCAAACTCGTCTTCCTGGGTGAACTCTAGGCCGGTCTCGGCTGGTTTTTTTGATTCAGCCGCGAATTGAGTAGCAACCGCACAAGAATTTATAGTGGGTAAATCGTCACGGCGATCTACAGTTGGTGCGGTTGCTTCTATAGTAATGGGTAAATCGCTGTTGCGATTTACTGCTGCCTTTATAAATTCTTGATAATTCACTACTAATCACTTCCTAAAAAAATTCTTCTATTCCGTCATCTTCTATTTTGAGGTCGCCAGTGTCAAAGTCCATATCTTGGGCCATAGGATTAAACGTAGATATTTCTCCGATGTTACCAGTTTTCCATCTTTTTGCGCGCGGTAATCGACCAATACCGCTCGAAACTGAATCTACCATATCATCATGTACACCTTTCGTAGGAAAGAGACAACATTCCGTAACAAACGGTTTATTCCAAGGAGCACGCACAAGACGCACCATGCCGTTGTAGAGTGCCGCGCTAAAAACGTTAGCACGCGCTTCCTTTGGACCCGTGGGACGGTCACTAAAGGCTGCATATCCACTTAATACCCTCCGTATATAATCGTCTGTCATTATTTTGCCGGACGATCCCGGCTCCTGTTCCAGGTATATTATGGTGTCGGGGCCGTCGAATTCGGCGGTTTCTTGGATGTATTCTTCGAGTTTACCGGGCGAGAGCCGGTCCCGCCTTATATCCATTATGTAGTAGATGTTTTGGTAGAGGCGGATTTTTGCGCCTACCGTGTAGTCGGGATCATTGTTGGTCCGGGTACCCGGCTTGAGTTCGGTGGCAGCCAGATCCCAATATCGGACCGTGATGCCTTCTTCGGGCACGTCTTCTTCGTTGATGTAGCAGCGGTCGAACCACTCCTGTTTGAACTTGTTGCCCGATTTTTTGACCCGCCATACACCTTCTTGGAGTTGCATTCTGGTGACGGGATCGGTTTCTTCCAGGTTAGCGATGTAACTTTCCTGGTCGATGTGGGGGTTGTCATAGAGTTTGGAGCTTAAGAACCGGCGACCATTTTCTAAGGGCTGGGGGTCATCGGGCTTGAATCGCTCGTATACCCACTCAGCGCCGGGGCCATCTGGATTAGTGGTCGCGCGCATTCTGAGGGGGATTTTGGAGTCGGTTGATTTACGCATTCTGCTAAATAGGTAGGTGTAAAAGCGTTCGATTGGGAACTCTGTTAGTTCTTCGAATCCTATAAAAGAGAAAGAGCTACTTTTGTACCTGTATATGTGGGATTCTGATTCTAGGTATCCAAATGTTAAGGTACTTCCAGAGGGGAATTTCCATTGGTGGAGGTCTTGTTTATATTGGGCGGGGGTGTGGGTTAGCCACTCGTGGGAGCGGGGTATGAGGCCTTCAGGCAGGCTTAGATCGGAGTAGGTGCGGCGGAATATGATAGCGTTGTAGTTGGGCTGTTCTACGAATTGGAGGGCCGCCATGAGGAGGTAATCAGATTTTCCACCCCCAGCCGAACCCCCGAATAGCAGTTCTTTTCGGAAGTCGAGGAGGGCGTCTATCTGTTTTGGGAAGGGCATATGATCTTTGGGGATGTATGGGTTGTCCCAGATCGTTTTTTGAAGTATTTCTTTTTCGAGGTCAGTTAACATATGTTATCTCCGAGGGAAAACTATTTATTTGTATAGGGCGTATATGTGTAATATGGAAATGGAAACTATTTGGCATATCGATAAAGATATCACAATGGAAACAAGAAAGTTGTTGGGTGAATCAGTTGAATATGCATATACTTTATTTGAAATGAATAGTAGTTCTGATAAACCAAAATCGAATTCACGTTTTGATGAAAGAGATGGTTCTATAAGTTTAGACATTGATAATGTTATTATAAAAATGAAGAATGTAAAACCAGTTATGTTGTCTGTGTCAGAATGGGGCGATTTGCGCCCATTGTGGAACGATGAAACTGTTGAAGGATTGGATTTAGAGAGGTAAAAGTATGCCATACTATGAGGTACATTATAATAAGGTGATTGTATGAGTAAATTTAAGGTTGGGGATAGGGTAAGAATTTTGAGCACCTTGACACGTAAAGATTTTAATGAGATTGGTATAGATGGAAATATTGATAAATATGTTGGTAAGATTGATATAATTGAATATGATGGTGGAACGCATTATCTTCTTGAAAATTGTGGGATGTGGTTTCCAGGAAGTATGTTGGAGCTGGTAGAGGGGGAGGTTAGGTTGTACAAGGATTTGGATAGATATGTTATTACTCTTGAGAGATTTGATATGGATGGCAAAAAGTATATGAGCGGATCTGCGGATATCTGCGGGCCGGAATTTTATAGTATGTGGGATTGTTATATTGATAATTAATTGGTTGGGTAATTGTTTAAAAAGTATGCGGGTGTGATTGTATGGTATATTTACGGCTGCCAGATATAAAGAGTATTAAGTGGTATGTGGATTATGAAGACCATGCGAGTGATGCGATAGATAGAATTGTTCGGGTTAGGAGAGAGATTGCAGAGGTAGATTATAAATTGCAGAAGCAATTAAAGGATAATGGTTGGTGAATATGATTAATATATTAATATTTTTAGAAAACCTTTTATTTTTGTTCATTTTTTTGTGGAGGTGTGCATCAACCCGCACCGTTCACTAAAAATCATGGTACCCAAATTTTCCTAGCTCTAAATTTCTAACAAAATAATTTTATAAAAACTTTTTTTCTTTTTTCTTTTTATTTAAACTTTGCCATGACTTTCTAACTATATAATTGCAATATATTCAAACCAATAAAATAATAATCACATAATAATTAAAACTCTAATGGAAAACAAATTATAAAACTAAAACTATAATCAGTAAATCGCCGCAGCGATTTACATTTACATCGCGCAGTATTGGCCCGCCTCTTGCCCTGGCGCGCGCGATTAACAATTGTTATTATGCATGGTTGGCCCATGTGAGTTGCTGAGGCACCTCACCAACTTATCAAATAAGTTTGTATTCAGTATCTTTTATTTCTTGTTTGTTATTGTTATCGGCTTTGTATTTTGCGTACGAGTCGAGCAGGCTGTCAAGAGATATATTAACGTTCATGTTAGGGCGATTACTATTACTGTTTATATTTTCATTGCCCTTCATGGATAGCAAGGATTTTACCTGATCCGACAACAATTTGGACAATTTTATAAATTCGTCGTTTGGTAGGCCTGGCTCAGCCAACCTCTCTTCTATATTTCTAATGTTATCTTCAAGACTTATTAAGTATTCTTTTGTCTTGTCGTTGACAAACTCGGCGATATTGTTCTCTATTTCGGAGATTACGAGTTCGGTTGTGTCGGCTGTCTTCGATTCGGAACCTTTTATAATAGTTTTAATATATGCTTGGCTGACGACTATGCCATGCTTTTGTAGGATTAGCTCGGCTATCTCTCGCGCAGATTTGAAGGAGTTCGCGCGTATTGTGTCTTTCGCGGCTGGGGTTAGTTTTATCATGATTAATACCTGCAAATATGATAAATCGTTATAAATCTGTTATAACTAGGTTCATTATTATATTTAGAAAGTTATTAAAGTCCGAGCACAAAAACCGATAGCAAGCGACATACCTAACTTTCAAGATGTTAGAAAAATACCACCATTAACAATATGTAGTCTCAGTGTCATACATGATTATAAATATTCCAATATATACATTGCACTATATACATCCCTCACCCAAAAACTTTAAATACCAGACCCACCGTAGTATACTATAGGGGAGCACCCCCTAAGGAGCTGAAAAGAAAATGGAAACCATACCGGAAGGTAATACAAGCACAAATCTAGGAATAGACTGTGAAACCCTCGCTTACATCGAGGAACGTGCGCAGAATATCATCCGATATTCAGACAAACTCTCTCAAGCAATACGTATCTTGGATAACTATTGTGCCAAAATTGGCGAGCAAACCGGTCTGAAACTCACCGACTCCGAAGTATTTTATACCGAATACCGCGAGCCGTGGGGAAAGATCAGCTACCGCCTCAGAATAGGCAAGGAATGGGGTCTATATGCTGCGAATGATATCGAGGAGATGGATAACGATTGCCTTACCGACGTATCCCGCGCAATAAAAAAGGAAGCAATCAAACGCTTCCCAGCCTTCCTCAAAAAATACGCCGAAGCCCTCCAAAACCTCAGCGTCGAATATGAAGATATAGCCAAAAAATCAGACGAACTAATAAAAATATTCTCTGATTAAAAACCCCTCTTATGTTTGGCAGGATAAACCTATATTCCCAAACATATAAAAAGGAGAATGATGCACAATGCCTCGCGGGTTTCGGGCCAAACGTCTGCGCCGCCAGCTCGCAGCCAAACGCTTCATCGCCCAAAAAAACGCGCGATATCGCGCGCGCCTACGATCATTAGAACAGTTCGAAACAGAAAATATATACTGGAGTGAATAACAATGGTAAAATACTCAAAGGCTAAAATCGCAGAAATTGAAAAGACAAAAGGTAAACTCCGCGCGCTCCTGCCGCCCGGAAGCATCATATACACTACCCTCAACCATATCTCAAGGTCCGGCATGCAACGCGCTATATCCACCTACATCATAATCGATAATGACATTAGAGATATCTCGTATGATGTGGCCGAATTAATCGGAAACACCATACATAACAAAGGAGGAATAAAAA
>ENA-UOUL01002947-UOUL01002947.1-bioreactor-metagenome-genome-assembly--contig:-NODE-2947-length-18584-cov-16.876533_pt1 | contig 18584 bp, 39 predicted proteins | sample MGYA00249838_ERZ747220 | MGnify/ENA primary metagenome ERZ747220 (study PRJEB28778, sample SAMN05720191) | bioreactor metagenome | isolation source: Anaerobic biogas reactor | place: USA:Washington...
GAAAATGCCAGGCTCGGGATATCCTGGCCGAATGTCCCGATGCTCCGCCGATGAGAATTCTAATATTGGTATCATCTTTTCTCCTCCTTTACCGCCGCCTTCCGCCGCGCATACCAATTCTTTTTTCTCCATATATTCCAACCGCGAATAGGCGAATTCAACATGGTACCGACAGGGACCGATCCATGCAAGGCTACCCCGGATCGAAATAGCATCCACGCATGGCCATTTTGCCAAATATTTCGACATCAAACTCGAACCCCGCTCGGGCCATGAGATAATCCCGTTCGTCGATGCGTATTTGGATTACACCACAAGGGTTAAGTCGTTGTGATTGACCTTTCACAGACAAAACACAAACTGTGCTTTGATCTTCGTGGAATCGTACCAAAACGTCCCCCGGTTTATGAGAATGTACGACCCACCCGTTTTGTGTTCTGGTCCGTGACAAGCGAAGTTCCTCCAGAAGCTCCGAGAGGGTCATCGAAAGACCTCCGGGTGCTCGGCTTGGAGCAGTTCGCGGGCTTCTTTTCGATACGATTCCCGATCTATATTCCATTCTCGAAAATAGAGATGATAATCTTGCCCCTCTTGTTCTCCTCCAAACTCCGCAACTGCCCACCCCTCCACCGCGATCTCCTTGAGGGCTGCGACCTGTGCCCCCAGATCTCGAATATATCCCTGTAGCCGGGCCCCCCGGTTTTGCATTGTGACCACCTGCTCATGCCCAAGCCGCGCCTCCAGATCGGCGTTCCTTTTCTCCAGCTCTGCGATCTGGGCGGCTTGCCGGTCGATATATGCAATCAGGTCGGGCAACTGGTTGCGCATCTCCACGATCAGTAGGAAATCCGCGTTTTCTGCTCGCATCCATTCCGAGCACCCGACCACCTCTTCGTCGTCTGTCAAACTGCGATATTTCCAATCACAGCTTGTGGTGTTTTTTCCGATTTCTTTGTTGAACTCCTCAGCATCGTTATACTCTTGGAGGTATTGCTCTTCGGGAACAGTGGTTATGCACTTGCCCTCGACGTTATCGATACCTATTTTTGCCGGATTCAGCCACGCATACCATGGCCCCGTTTTGCCGCCTTTTCCAAATCAGATAGCTTTTTTATATCAATCATTCTTTCCCCCCCGGCCACTTAATCTCCGGCCTGATTTCCTTAAGTTTTCCACCGGAAAGGACCCATCGCCACAGATCGCCATCTTCGCCCCGGGCCTGGATGCAGCCAGATTCTACGTATGGTGCTATGGCCCCCAGCCAGACTTCTTCGTCCCCCATTTTACTGGAGTCAAATTCCATACGAACAATGTTTCCATCAGAGTCAAACTCCACCGGCCATCCGAGGTGTTCAAACATCTCGGTGATGTCACCACTTTTCGCGATGCGTTGGATGTCCTTAAGTTCCGTCCATGCCATCCGGTCCGGTATCGATGCTATTGCATTCAGCACCGCACCGAAATTCTCTTTCCTGATATGGATTTCTGCATGGTCAACCGATATTTCGTATCCCATTATTTCCTCTCCATGATCTTCGCCGCTTCCAAAAGACGCTCGATTAATCCCATATCCTCGTCGTTGTCCGGGTGATACGTATCGAGGAGGTAGTGCAACATTCTCAGCAGAGTGGCATCCCCTCTCTGGAAGCATCCCGCTACCTCCAGGAGCCAGGGGGCGGCGTTTCGCAGCTCTGCGATGAGATTCGCATCAGATTCTTGTTCGGGGCTGCATACCGTGAGCAGATTATCCACTTCTTCATATTCCGATTCGCTCACGCGCAATTTTTCTTTTGTTGGATGAAAGACGCCCAATTCGCGGTTATATACCATTATACCAGTTTCCCATCCCTGGATACTGCCGTTTATTTCGTCACAGTCGCCTTCGTCTTCTTCTGCCTTATACCATTTCACAGGGGTAGCCTTCTTCTCCAGCTCCTTCAACCGGGCGACTTCATCAAAGCGGGGGGACATCAGGGGGTCGCCTCCTTTTCGTCCAACCTATCCACCACATCCTGGAAAACCTTTTTCTTAGGGTCATTTGGATCGAGAACTTCGGCGGTCTTTCGAACAAGTTTTACGAACAGCTCTGCATCAGAGGCCATGCTCAGGCCACCTCCTCCTCGTCTTCGTATGCCACGAATGGCTTTAGCCGGAATCCCGGTGGGACCGTTTTCAAGCACTTTTCCAATCTCCCGAGAGAGCCATACCCCTTCAGGTATGCGTCTATCTCGTGGTGCAGATCATTTGCATGGAGCTGATTTCGGGTGTTTAGGTGAAGGTTGGCCATCTAGGCCACCTCCTCGACCTCTGGAAACATCTCTTTTTCCCACGCGACTGATGCCGCTTCTATATCACCGGTGGTCACGTTTTTGCGATAGAGCGCGTCTATCGCTGGATGCAGCCCGAACATCTCAAGCCACCTCCTTGCTGAGGACGGCCTCCCAGCCGCTCTCGGTGAGCGGGCGATCCTCTTCCTGCCAGCCCGCTTTTGCCAGGTCATCAGCCTGGAAGGAGCAAGCGAAATGCCCCTCCTGGCCTCTCTGGGTATCTGAACACTGCCCGCAGCAGGCGGGCGCGATTATATATTCCCTGCCCGGTTTGGCAATTATCCCCCAGGGGCTGCTTTCCAGCTCACCTGGATAAGGAGCGCGGGCCATCTCAGGCCACCTCCTCGACCATTGCCGCCCTCTTTCCGCAGAGAGGGCATACGGCTACTTCCTTTTCGTCTACTATATGCCAAGTAGTCTCAATTTCTTCTATTGTCAATTCATACCCACAGATTCCGTTTTCGCATTTGTACATCACATTTCACTTCCAATACCTAATACGCATCGCGAGTATATATAGCTTACGATACGTAATCTATCTTTTCTAATATCGTCTACTGCGGGCAGCGTAAGCTATATATACTTACGCGACGTAATTGAGTATCATGGCAGAAAAGTCAGAGTTCGATGCAATTGTGAACGCGAATTTCGCGATCTCGATCCCAGCCGCGACGCGCGACAAGCTGGGGGTCGAGAAAGGCGACATTCTCCGCGTGATGATCGAGAAAGTTCCCAAGATAGGAGGATCCAGAAGATGAGAATAGACTATATACCACCGGGGCCATATGATGCCCTGATGGAAAGCGATCTGAGAAAGATCGAAAGAAGCTTGCCAAGCACGCCGCGCGATGCTCTGGAGGCTAACCTGCTATGGATGGCAGAGCACGAACTGGACGATACTGATTACTATGGCCCGCGCATCCGCGAGCTGAGCGACCTGCTGGGGGTCTGAGAGATATGGATTCACGAGAAGATCAGATCAAGCGGGCCTACGAGGATCTCCGAACGGCCCGCATAGAGATGCATGAAGCATCAGAGAAAGACTTGGCTGCAAGGACCACACTCAAACAGAAGGAAGCGGCCTTGCTCCTGAGCGGTGCTATCGTCGGCAAGAACGCCGAGACTCGCGATGCCCAGCTCAAAGAGGGCTGCAAAGAAGAGCTGGAGGCGGTCGAGGCCGCGCGGCTAGAGAAAGCAGAGGCACAGCTCCGGATGGACCTGGCAAGCATGCGAGTCCAGGAACTCCAGTGGCTCATCCGGAATGATCAGGCCACCGCCGATCTGGATGCACGGGGATATGTGGCATGACCGCTGAAAACATCGCGTTGGCGCTCTGGCTAACCTTCATCGCCGTTTGCATCCTGGCATTCTACCTGCTGGCAGACGCCGCTACCCTCTCGATGACCGGCTCATGCGCCGGCCAGGGGTTCAGCAACATCACCATCGAGGCTGATATCCTCATGGCCTCGATCAACCAGACGGTGAACGGCACCACCTGGCAGATATGGGGGGCACCGGCATGAGCACGGAGGCTGGCATCTATCTGTTCTGGATCTGCCTGTTCCTAGGCATATTCTTCCTTCTGGAGGCGGCCCAATGAGCGCCGGTACTGGGGTCAGAAGGCGCACCAGACGGGCCAACGCCGAAGCTCAGTGGAGAGCCTACCACAAGCGCCAGAAGGCGATCTACCGGACCCTTCTGGAAGAGCCTGGAGCCTGCGATTATGCGATCAATCTGAGGGTGATGGCGTGAAATCGGCTTTCGCCGCCATGCTCAGGGCGGGCATCACCAGGGCGATCTTCTCAGCTCGCTGCGACTTCCTGGATCGCAGGGGCTTCCTGGCGCTCAACCAGATCCAGACGCCCACGGAGATGGCCGAAGAGCATGCTTGGATCCGGCCTGGGCACTGGAGAGGACCTATCCCACGACCGGGCGAGGAGATCCGCTTCAGCGCTCACCTGGAGCCGTACTGGAGAGACGACGGCTCGTACGATATCGGCCTTTTCAGGTGTAGGAGGATCGAATGAAACCGCTCCACCAAGTCATTGACGATGCTATCACCATTCGTGGCATCATCGACTACCTGGAGAAGTCGGTGGAGCCGGTTGGCTTGCACGAGCTGGCGATGACTCAGCACATCTCCAACGGCACTGCTCTGAGGCTGTGCAGGATCTTGGAGAAGGCATCCATCGCCGAGCATCCAGTAGTCACCCGAATTGTAATGGGCGCCTCCCAGGAAGTCCCTCAGCTGGCCTGGCGGCTTACCAAATCCTTTCGGCTGGGCGGATGCGTGTATGATGCCGAACGGCTAGCCGGAGGGATCTGAGCATGGCCGCCAGCCACAGACCGCTAGACCGGAAGATCCGGCCATACGAAGAGCTGCCACAAGGCCGACCACCAGGCCAGCCAAACGTGCCCAAATCGGCCTACCCAGAGATCGTCAGGCGGGCGAAGGTCGAACTGAACTCTGTCATTGGGCGGGACTACGGGGTCTCAGGGACGACCATCGGCAAGATCGTTCGGAGGGCGGAGCAATGACCGACGACCGCACCATACCCCTCCTGTTGGAGGACCGGGATAGGCTGCTGGAAGAGATTGAGAAGAGAGATATCAGGATTTCAGAGCTGGAGAGGGCGATATCGCTCAGGGACCAGTTCATAGCGATAGAGGAGGGTGAGAGATGAGCGCCCCAATATCTGATTTTGTGGAACAGTCCCATAACGAGCAGGGACAGCGCGCCGAATTGAGGATGAGAAAAGAGATGGGCGGTGCAGGCTTCTGCATCCGGGCAAAAGGCGGAAAGGAAGCAATCAAGCAGCTGGCCGAAGCACTGAACGCCATCGATCTTGGGGAGGCCCGGCCATGAGCCCTGAAGAGCGCGAGATAGCTGATCACTGCCACCAATTTTTGGCTCTCAAGGGAGTTGGAAGGCAACGAGGTTGCGACGGCTGCGAGGCCGGAGAAGCGGAATGTTGGGGCCATTATTGCGCTACCACATTGGCCGAAAAAGCAGGCATGCATTCACACTGGAACTTGAGACAGTGGGAACGGGGGCAACGGGTTCACAATGACCGATTCCAGCAGCTATTGACGGAGGTCGTGCCATGTCCCTGACCGAAGAGCAGCAGGGTGCGGTGGCCTTCGATCTGGAGAAGAATCGAGCGGCCATAGACAGTGCAATAAATTCTCTATTGTGTGAGGGCTGGGACAACGAAGCCTCGACTGTGCGTAGGCTAGTGGCTGAAATCGAGCGGCTGCGGGCGGAGAACGAAGAGGCCCAAGAATCTCTTACAGCCGCCTATATGCTCGGAAGCCACGAAAAGGCACATGAGCAGGCCGCCCATATATCAGAGCTTGAGGTCGAGATCGCAGAACTCAAAGCCGATCTGGAGCAGTCTGAGATTTGCATCCAAGCCCGGCTAGACGTCATCGACCAGCAGGCGGCCCGGATCAAGTCTCTGAAAAAAGAGATCAGGCGACTGAAACATGAGTCTAAAGTCGAACAAGAATTCACTAACAGCTACATCAAGAGGCTACATGACGCGGAAGCCAGGATCAAGGAGCTGGAGGAGGCCCATAAGAGATCCGGGGCGAAATACGCGAAAATAATCAACGAACTCCGATCATCTGTATATGCCAATATACCGGGGCTAGATGTTGGCAAGATCGGGCCGGATGCCAAGCCGCGATCCTGGCAGATCACGGAGGAGCGGGTCGGGCTCTTGAGATATTGCCTTGATACGTTGCTGGATGCCCCAGATATTGAGGAATCCCCCGGACCCCGCCATAGTATAGAGATGCTACGCGCCATGCTTACGGAGGCTGAGTAGATGGGCGCTTCCCACAAGTACCGGCCAAATCGGATAAAGAAGCACGAAGATCTCCACAAAGGCCGAGAGCCGGGCATGGCATCGAAAGCGGTCGTCCAACCAGAGGACTATCCAAAGCTCCTGGCGATGCACCAAGAGGGCTATCTGAACAGCGCCATAGGCCGGGCGTTCGGTATCAGCGGTACCCATGCTGGCAAGCTGATCAGGAAATATCGGGCGGAGGCGGGACTGTGATCACGCCTCATGTCCAATGCTGCTGCAGAGATTGTGTGACTGCCAGGAGGGCATTCGTCGCCCGCACCCATCCTCTCCTCCGGGCCAAGGCTGAAGAGCCCGGCCCCAGCCTGATCCCGGCGGACCAGGCCTTAGCAATGCGGCTGGAGGACGAAGAAGAGCTGGTGGGGATGCTGGCCAACACGAGAGCGGAAATCAAGATCCTCCGGGATTGCGCGGGGGTGCAGGTGTGACCTGGGGGCACTGCAGTTCATGTCGCTGGCGGTGGGTGCCGTGGGCGGGCCCCTGCATCCATGTTCCGCCAAAAGAGGGGGAGGAATGCATTGGATTCAGCCCGGCCAAGCAACACCGGAGGCCGAAAGGCAGCGGAGGAGGAGCTTAGGACATGACCGGAACCACGCCAAATGTAGACACCATCATCTGCGGGGACTGCCTGGAGGAGATGCGACAGTTCCCTGATAAATATTTTGATTTGTGTTTGACTGACCCGCCTTATGGGATCGGAGAAGCTGCCGGAAAGAATCAATCAAGATCTAAAGCATTCGGATCTAAAACACATGCCGCACACAATACCCGCAAAACGGTGATACCATCAAAAGACTATGGAAATGCTGCATGGGATAATAAACCACCATCAGAAGAACTATTTGATGAACTTTTTAGGGTTTCCAAGAACCAGATAATATTCGGTGGAAACTACTTTTGCCTTCCACCATCCCCCTGCTGGATTGTTTGGGACAAAGACAATTCAGGAGATTTCGCGGATTGTGAACTGGCCTGGACTTCATTCCCGACAGCAGTCAGGAAAATCAAATTCCGGTGGAACGGGATGCTGCAGGAAGATATGAAGCACAAGGAAACCAGATACCACCCGACACAAAAGCCAGTTAAGCTCTTCATGGACATCTTAGAAAAATATTCCAAACCAGGCGACACCGTCTTAGATCCGTTTCTGGGAAGCGGCACAACGGCAATCGCCTGCCTGAAAACAGATCGTCGCTACGTGGGAATCGAGAAAGAGCCGGAGTACTGCGAGATAGCCAGAAAGCGCGTCGCGGCGGTCCCGGCCAGGCTCGATAGGTGGGCGGAGGCGGGGATATGATCTATCTGGCTTGCCCTTATTCTCATCCGAACAGCGACGTGAGAGAATACCGATTTAGGCACGCGAACCAGGCGGCGGCAAAGCTTATGAGGGACGGACATATCATCTATTCCCCCCTATCTCATACTCATCCTATTGCCGTGGATGGAGATCTTCCTTTAGATTGGGCTTACTGGCAGTCGGTCGATGAGTTCTATATCAGGCTATGCGAAAAAGTGATAGTTCTGATGCTAACCGGATGGAAAAGCTCTAAGGGAGTTCAAGCAGAAATCGAGATCGCCCGGGCCTTAGACAAGCCGGTGGAGTTCATGGAGGCGGAAGGATGACCCGTACCCGAGAGCAGGTCATTGAGGAGATTCTGGATGCTGTTCAGGATCTGTTCGACCAGGCAGAACCCACCGATGAAAGCCAGATGTACCAAGAATACTATTACATCCCGTCGCGGCCTCTCGATATAATTTGCCTGAAACTGATTCCAGAATTGGAGGATCTGAAATGATCCCCCGCATGGCGAAATTCGTATCTATGGGCGGCTTTGTAAGCTACCCCTCCCCTGAAGGAGAGGGGCTTTCAGCAGCCCTGAGTAGATCTGTTTCAGAATCAGAGATCTGCCCGAGCCTCCAGGCCAGCCTACATGCAGCGACGATCTGCAGAGGTCCCAGTCTTGCTGGAACGTTGGCCTCAGGTCTGCCAGAGACGGCTTCAAATCGTGTTTCGACCGCACCCTTTCGGGCAAGAGTCTGGCAGAGCCGTACAGGATCAGCATCGAGCGGTTTACCCGGTGGGTGCCTAAGATGCCCAAGTACATACAGGAGATGGATCTGATATGATAAATAGGTATGCAGTGCAGAGCGAAAGTAAACTGGGAAGTGTACCCAATTCCTCCCATCCCCTGAAGGAGACGGGCCTCCTTGGTGATTTACTGTGACATTCTTTGCAGAGATGCCTGTCAGCCCGGCTGACCGGGCCCGGGTGCACAAGATGTGGGTGGACGATCATAGCTATATCGAACCCTTCCCACGCGGCCATCGGATATTCGATCGGCATCCATGCAGCATCGAGGAAGCGCGCGCAGCCGGCCTAAGAGGCTGGTGGGCGGAGGCGGACGCATGACATGCTCGTGGGATAAGACGAGGAGCGTGTTCTGTGGCCTATCCAAGGACGGGCGGCTCTATATTTTTTTCGACATGCCATTTGCCCTCCAGATCGGGAACGGCGTCCGGTGGTGGGTATGAAACCGCGGTGCTGCAATATCGAATGTCTTCCCGACCCGCATTTTGCCGATATCGTAGGCCCGGATTTCTTCGGGCCGGGCGAGTGGTCCCATTGGCGATGTCCCAAATGTGGCAGCGGGCGGCACTTCAGCAGAGAAGGGTGGAAGAAATTGCAGGAGCGGAAAGCGTAATCTCTTTTTTGCCAGACCAATGGTCCGGGACTTTTGGGGGACGGAAAGGATTATATAGGTATCATACATACTAGGTATCCATGGCAAATAAACGCGGCGGTCGTCCTTATGTGACGATCAATCTGAAGGTGAGTGAGGAGGAGTATTCCAAGCTCATCGAGAAGAAGGAAAAGGAAACCTGGGAAAGCTTTTTTCTGAGAGTAGCGGGAATATGAAAAATATAAAATAGGGGTCCGAACCATGAACCACGCCACTAAAGAAAAGGAAGCCGATGCTATATATAGCTTTGGGTTGCCTGATGTCGAACCGACCGCTAAATTGACCTGCGCTTTTTGCGGCGCGCCGGCCATAAGCGAGACGGGGGTGATCGCGTGACCTGGGGAACTTGCGGCGGATGCTATTGGTTCCGCAAAAGGCAGGCCGCCCTATGCGCGGACCAGGAAGATGCTGAGCACGAATGCAAGATCGGGATGTTCCGGCCAGCGAAGCAGCACAGAAGGCCGAAGACCAGGGACAAGAGCATGCGGGGTGGACCATGAGGGACTGTAGAAAAACTTATATAACATGCATGCATACATACGTCCATGGCAAGGCGGGTGGATGTGAAAAACGTGCATCTTCGCTTCAGCCAGAAGGAGCACGTCGCGCTGCTGAAGAAGAAGCATGCCGCAGGGCTAACCTGGGAAGAGTGGATTCTCAGGATTGCCGGTATAGACGAAGAGTGAATAGAATATCCAGCTCACCTCTCACGAAGGCAAGCGGGGCAAAGGTTTGATTGCATGGATAATGGTAGCACTGGTGATATAAGTAGTCTTCCAAAGGATGACAAGCACGTTAACGATGCTGAAAGCGAGTATTGTGACGGGCGATGTGAGCGATGCGATAAGCTGTGGGGGGATGAAGAACGGAAATGATCCCTCCACAGCTACAGAATCCTGCCTTTCGGTTCATCAGAGTAGCCGCCAAATCCAAGCGGCCCATTGATCAGGATTGGCAGGAGACCGCGAATTATCAGTTTGATTCATCCGACTTGCTCCAGCATCTCCAGGATGGAGGCAACTATGGGATCATATGCGGGCCCGGAGAGGTCCGGGTCTTGGACTGCGATGAGTTAGCCCGGCTGGAAGAGCTGGGGGTGCTAGCAAAGTTTCCTCAGACATTTGCCGTTCAGAGCAGAGCGGGCCGCGTGCATCGGTATTACCTAATACCAGAGCTGAAGAAGAAGATAGTTCTCTTTGATCCTATCCTTAAGGATGAGAATGGACAGCTCCTCCATCTTGGGGAGATCCAGGGACCAGGAACTCAGATAGTAGCCCCCGGATCAATCCACAGCGTCACCGGCGAACCATATAAGGTAATTGATGATTCGCCTATTGCTGCTCTCTCTCTGGAAGAGGTCAAAGCAGCTATAGAGGGGCTCAAGACCTCACGAGTGACTGAGCAGATACTTCACCGGACGGAAATATCACAGAAAGAAGACGATCAATTCAGGAACATTCGAATTGATGATATAGCATATCCCAAAGGCGAAACTAGGCGGATAGGGGATGAAATTCAAGGGACCCATCCGATACATGGTAGCACCACGGGAAAGAACTTCAGGATCGATCTGAAGAAAAATACTTGGTACTGTGATAGATGCCACTCGGGCGGTGGGCCTGCTCTGTGGCTGGCAGTAGAAAGCGGCATTCTAAGATGTGATCAAGCAGCGTCCGGAGCACTCCGAGGAGACGATTTCAGGAAGGTTCTGAGGATTGCAGAAGAGAGGGGCCTCGTTAAGAAGAATCTGCCCTATTTCAAGAAGCTGAACCGGAAGGCAGAGCCAGAAAAGACCAAAGAGATAACGCTACTGGATGTGGTCGATGAGCATCTTTTTCAGGCCGGGCCCAAGAAGGGGCAAGTAGAATATACATTCAATCCAGACAAGGCCGCCGATGCGATCATAAATACCTACAATGTGGTTGCTACCCCGGACGAGAAGATATGGATTTATGAGAATGGGTATTATAAAGATAATGGTAAGGTGATAATAGACAAGATATTAGATCGGGTGGCCGGGAAGCTCTATACTATCAACGTCTCAAAGGAAACCCAAAAGAAGGTCTTCCTTCGGAGCATGGAAGAGTATGATATTTTCGATCAGAATCCATATCTGCTATGCGTCCGAAACGGTGTTATAGACCTCCTCACCGGAGATTTCCTAGAACATTCTCCTGGATATTACCTAACATCTGCCGCGCCGGTCGAATACGATCCTTCGAAGAGGCCAACAGAATTTATCAAGTTCCTGGAAGGGGCCTGCACCAACGACGACGACCGCTTAACTCTGATTGACTGGATAGTCGCTTGCGCCTGCCTTACGGAATTTGAGTATATACTTTTCCTGACTGGTCATGGATCGAACGGGAAGCATGTTTATGAGGCCCTCTTGCAAGCGTTTTTTGGGTCTGATGCGACCGAAGCTATCAGCTTGGAAGAGCTAATGAACTCGCGGTTTGCGATGGGCTACTTGAGGAGGGCCCGGATATGCATATCATCAGAGACTAATCCAGACAAGACAAAGACCGAATTGATCAAGAAAATAAGCGGCAACGACTGGATTTCTTCTGACGTGAAAAATAAGGACCGTGTGAGGTTCAAGGCATATACTCAGCTCATCTTTGATTCAAACTCGATGCCCATTTTTGAGGATACGAGCTATGGGTTTGCCCGGCGGTTTACACGAGTGGTGATGCCTTACAAGTTCGTTGACCACCCCGACGCGGAGGATCCTCTGCAGAAGAAGGCAGATAGGCATCTCCTGGAAAAGCTGACCACGGATCAAGAGCTGAGCGGTATCCTGAACCTAATAATCATCAGGGCCAAAGAGATCGCCCTCGATAGGAGAATCCACCGCAAAGACGACAGCTTTGAGCGATACGAAGAACAGAGTTATTCCGTCTCCGACTTTATGGAGAAGTTTATTCAGTTCGATCCTATGATGAGAGACCTCCCAAGCTGGCAGGAATCTTCGGACTACTTATTCAAGAAATTCGAAGAATATGCAACCCTGACTATTGGAGCGAAAGCAAGCCGCAAAAAGTTCTCTCGCGTGCTCGGAAAGGAAAACGGGGAATCCTCGCGAACTGTAAGGCCGGATAACCTTGATAATCTGCCTGTCAGAGGATTTAGGGGATTGCGCTTCGACGAAATTGAATTTAACCGCTTTATAGAGGAGAAAAGGGACTACTTTTCTAAGTGTAACACTTGTAACGATTCTGTAACGATATGTAACGATAATAATAACGATAGTAGTGAATGCAATGTAACGGATGTAACGATATTTAGACGCATATTGACAGCTTTAGAGAATGGTGTGTGTCTCCATATGGGAGAGAGTTCAGAGATGATCGTTACGAGAATCGTTACAACTCCGGATGATAGCGAAAATGAAAAGGTTGTAACGATGTTGGATTCGTTACAACCTCAAGATCTGGAAGTTTTACAGCGATCTCTCAATATAATGCTACGAAAGAGAGATCCGGTAACACCTTTTGTCTTAGCGATCCACTGCGAAAATTTGGGCACCAAGATAGCACCGAAAGTGTGCGGCAACTGGCTGAAAGCAGATGGTTGGATCGAGAACAAGCCGGGATGGCTTAAAAATTGAAATTTGTCGAAAGGAGTGAGTAAAAATGTCAACCCTTAAAGAAAACAGCGAAGCCCGGAAGCGGCTGATCGAGGAAAGTCTTGCAGACATGTATCCAGAGGAGGATGAGTAAGATGGCAGCCAGAACCATCACAATGGACGAGCTCAAGTCCGCCGTGCAGGAGTACGCAGCCCGCCACGACCTGACCATGAGCAGCAACGAGAAAGGCTTCTGCCTGATGCCCGGAGATGTGGTCATCACCCTCCAGGACGGCAAACCCTCCTGCTCCAATGCGGAGATCCTGGATTCTCTGGTCGAGATCCTGATGGACATGGCAGAGGAGCCCGCCAGAGCCCCGCAGAAGCCAAATCTCCCTGCCAGACCTGCGAACACCAAGGCGGCTCAGAGAAGAGGCCAGGATGGGCCTCTCACGAAGGAGGATATCATCAACTACATCAATCCAAAGGCAACTCCACAGGAGGCCTATCTCTTCGCAGAGTTCTGCAAGAGAAAGGGAGCCGATCCTCTGACCAAGCAGGTTTATCTCGTGATCTATGAGGGCCAAAACGGGAGGCAAGCCAACTTCATAGCCGGGAAGGAGTATTTCACGGAGAAGGCCGAAGCCCACCCCCAGCTAGACGGCTTTCAGGCAGGCATCATCGTCCGGAAGAAAGAAAGCGGAGAGCTGGAACGGAGGATAGGAACCTTCTGGTTGCATGATGAGGAGCAGCTCTTGGGGGGGTGGGCTGACGTCACACGGAAGGACCGGACTGGTGCATATAGGATAGAGGTGCCGCTATCTGATTATGACACCAAGAAGAACCTTTGGGTAAAGATGCCAGCGACCATGATCAGGAAGGTGGCTCTCGTCCAGGTGCTCAGGGAAGCCTTCCCAGGTACATTCGGCGGCATGTACGACAGAGCCGAAATGGACCAGGCAATGGATGTAGAATATGAGGTGGGGGCATGAACCGCCTTCCCTCTAATCTGGTGGGCCGCGAGGTATTTTTGATCCCGGCGGACGGCTGCGGAGAGCTGGAAGGAGAATGCCCACTGGCCAGAGAGGACTATCTCATGCTCCGGATCGGGCCATGGGAACACACAGTCGAGGCCGAAGCGATAGTAGCTATCGGCGTGAACCGGGGGGGCGAGGAATGAGCGAATCCCAACAGACCATTATCGAAGAGCAGGCCGCCCGGATTAAGGAATTGGAAACTAGGCTTGCCAGATACCAAGAGCACCTTTTCATAGATGCGACTCCAGACGGTGGTTATGCTATGCGAATATTACAGTGCTATCGGGCATCGTGTGACTATGTGATATCTGATGTCATAGGAGTACCACCAACCAACCCACTATGCGTCGAGATGAACAAAATAAATGAACTGAGAAAGAAGGAATTGGATGCTGCGATATCTGTGCTGGCGGCGGGCGAGGCATGAAACTGAAGGCATTGACAAAATGGAATCATCATTCTCCTGGTAAGAGTTTGTTGGTGGTTTTGCCAGGCGACTGCATTACCGTGAAGGATTCAATTGGCCGGTATATGGTTAAAGAAAATTGGGCGGTGGAGGTCGAGGAATGATTCACGTCTCCATAGACTCCAACGAATCCATACGCCCGCGCGCGGATCTCATCCGTGAAGCGATCGAGAAGGACGAGCATTTCTTCAAGCCAATCGGAGAGAAGGCCAGCCTGCCATTCGATCTTCGATTCATCCAGGAAGGCAAGACGCTGCATATCGAAATCAAAGACTTTACAGGGGATGGCAACAGCGACTACCTGGCAAGCATCCTAAACGGCCATCTATGGGAGCAATGCCTGGCCGCGCGAGAGCTGGGCGAGCCCATGATCATAGCCGTCCTGGGGGACGATCGGGACGTCGACGAGGCTATCAAGATCGCGGCAAGCCGGAACCATAGAGTGGATGCCAAGAAGCTGTTCCAATATTTCCAGATGGTGGACGGCTTCGAGGCGAACTGCATAGGCCTGGGCATCCCGGTCTGGCGGCTCAAGACGGATCCCTGGAAGCGGTTGCTCCTTCGGGTCCGTAAGATCCTGGAAGGCGGCGATATCTCAGGATTCGCTCCCAAACCATCTGATGGAGAGAGGCAGGTCGTCGGTCTCAGCATCCTCGCAGGACGCGGTGTAGGCCCCAAAATGGCCGCAAATATCCTTCAGAGGTATAATCTGTGCCTGGTCCTTCGAGATGGCTGTTGTGGCGATCTGGTGGACTGTGAGGGGATAGGCCCGAAGAGGGCTGAGATGATCAGGAAGAATTTGGAGGTGATCGAGTGCGCTATCGTCTGACTCTCCGGTGGGCTGGTAATTTTCCAGGATCTCCAGAACAGGACACAGTTGAGATCACTGAAGCAGAATATGATGAGCTTTGGGCACGGTTCATCAAGCCAAAAGCGATCGCGGAGGGGTGGTGCGGAAAATGAAAGGCGCTATTCCATTCAGGCAACGGGAGGCACTGAGAGCCCTCCCAGTATCCGGGCCATTTCTTTTCCGCGACTATCTACCAGACGCAAGGGGAGTGGTGTGGGGCCTTCGGGTGGCAGGGCTCATCCGGAAGGTAGACGTCCGCCGGGAGAAAGGGTATAGGCTGGTGAGCTGGGAGCTGACCGACAAAGCGAGGAGGATACTGGGATGAGTTATTTACAAGATTGCATCATGGAGTACTTGCGACAGCATCCAGAGGGTGCGACGGCGAAGGCCACCGCAGAGGGCATTGGGTCTAGTGCCGAAGTCTGCAGGTACTCCATCCGGCGTCTGGAAAGGGCGGGGCTGGTTGAATCTAGGCGGGATGGGATTCGCAAGATCTGGAGGGCGATCGCATGACCAGCACGGCCATGATGAAGCGGATACTAACACACATGCCAGAGCATGCCATCTCGACGCAAACCCTGGCGGCTAAGATGAGCCGACCAGAGGGCCGACTGCGACACGATCTGGTAGAAATGTCTGAGTTGGGTCTGGTCGAAAAAATGGAGATAGACGAGAAAGGGAAATATTTCTCCAAACGAAGGGTAGGGTGGAAGAAGGTGGTCAGATTGAGACTTTAGCACCGATTTGGTGCTATTTCATATATATATTATTATCGACAGACGTTATACGTGATGAAATCCTCCCTGACGACAGATGGACCGATTCGTCGTATATCCCGCGGTTTTCGGGGGGTAAATCAGGCTTGGAACGAATATAAATGTTTAGCATGTCTAATCATTCCAGGAAAAGATTATGGCAAGGTTGTGGAATTGGCCACGGGTCATGTCACTTGCCCCGAATGTAATCAGATAGTCAAGCCCGATGAAAGAGGTTTTGCTTTCTGTGATTGTCGTATCTGGAATGATGGAAAGCCGTTTGGCAAAAAGCCAAAGGAAACTCAACGTTACACCAAACATTTCCTGCGGAAGATGTCGCGGGCATGACGGCTGGATTAATCCAGACCGCCCGTTAAAAGCGGGGGTGTGCGATTAGCCATCGATGACCGGGCCTGAGTAAGGGGCATCGACTATGAATTCTGATACTCGTCGGTCTGCGACCTTCTGGAAAGGTGCAGACAACGTTCCAATGGATATTATCAAAAAAATGTATGGCAGAGGCCCATTCCGTGGTGGAATGAGCCGGTCTGAAATAGCCAATCGACTTGGAATTAACATTTCCGATGTTAATAAGGTGATCGGGAAACGGAGAATCGCATAATCCGGCGGACCACATACTCTTCTTAGCTTCTGATATCTCCCGTGTGGCCCGCCACATTCCTAATCATCCATTTGTGCAAGCCGTACAAATTGGCGGTACGGAAAAAGGACTACGCTGACCCTCGGGCCTTCGATGGCCGAAGAGGGCTCCTTGTTATTGCTCTGAAGGGAACTTACCATGCGCCGAAGCGATATTTGGTGGGCAGATATCCTGAAAGACTGGAGCAACTACGACCTGGATGTTCTGGAGCAATTCATCCGCGAAGAGCGCATGCGTCGCCACGCCAAACCCAAGAAAGGCTTCCTAGTTCCCTGACGGTGGTCAGGGTTCCTCTCCCTCCTTTCCCTGGCCACCGACCAGCCACTTTCGCATAGCGGCCATTGCCATCGGCCTGTAACCGATTGTTCAGGAGTTCGAGTCTCCTAAGTGGCTTTTTGTCCAAATTTGTCCAATTGTCCAAAGTGATGTCCAATGGCGTTTGAATCGATAGCAGAGTACATTGACCAAGTAGAGGAAGGGTTCGGACGCAAGGAGAGTCCGGCATCGATCGCCAAGCGACTGGGCATCCCCGAGAAGGCCAAGACAATCAGCCGCTACAAGATAGCCGTCTGGGACCTGAAAGACCTGGTAGCCGAATCCAAGGAGGAACGTGCTGCCAACCACGACAGCCGCCGAGAATCCGCCAAAATCGAGATCATAAAGAGCCTGGACCTAATAGACAAGATCAAGATGAGGGCCTGGCAGCATTTGGACTGGCAGGTGGGCGACGAATACGGTTCCGTGAACGAGAATGGCCAGCCGGTCAAACGCAAAGCCTCTCCTGGTCAGGTCATCAACTGGCATCATCAGGCTACTGACATGGCAGCCAAAGCCCTGAAAGCAGAGCTTGAACTGGCAGGGGATGATCCAACGTCTAGGATGGCGGGATCAATCGAGTCCCTTTCGGAAGCTGAGGCAGATGCAAGACTCAAAGAACTCCTCACAATTCTCAACGAAACTAGAAGCGATCAAAGCGGCTGAGGACGTCCTTCGTTTGGAAGCCGCCAAAGATCCTGTCGTCTTCGCTCGTTATTATCTGAACACCACACCTGATCCGTGGCAAGCAAACTTCCTCCGATCCACTCACCCTCGTCTATGCCTAAACTGCTCAAGACAGTCTGGCAAAAGCTCCACCGCCGCAATCCTGGCGCTGTGGGAAGCCATCCATAAGCCACGGAGCACAATAGTCCTAGACTCGCCGTCTCTCCGACAGTCACAGGAACTCATGCTGAAATTCGCTGAGTTCCTCGACATGGTAGACAAGAATGTCAAGCTGGACAGCGATACTAAGCTCTCAGTAAGGTTCGCCAATGGCTCGAGGGTCCTGGCCCTCCCCGGTTCAGAGAAGACGATTAGGGGTATATCCGCTGTAACCCTCCTCATCTTGGATGAGGCGGCAGCAATACCGGACGAGCTTTATGGCGCGGTCAGGCCCATGCTGGCAGTCTCCAGGGGCAGACTCGTGCTCATGTCCACTCCCCGCGGGGAGCAAGGGTTTTTCTTCGATACGTGGGCCAAAAGCAAAGGCTGGGAGAAGATCGAAGTTCCGTGGCAACAGTGCCCCCGGATCGATCCTGCCTTCATCGAGGAAGAACGCTTAGAGCGCGGTAATGCTTGGGTCGCACAAGAATATGAATGTCAGTTTATTGGCGCGGGGGCCACAAGGATCCAGCGGGCCTGGCTAAAGTACGAGGACCGCACACCACCACAACCACAGCTTAACATATCACTAGGTGTAGATCTTGCGATATCTGAAAAAGAGACAGCCGATTATACGGCTGGCGCGGTTATGGGCAGAGATCGAGAAGGAATACTGCACGTGCTAGACGTCCAACGAATCCGCGGATCATTCTCTGAGCAGATTACTTTTATCAGTCAGATGGCGGCCAAATGGAAGCCGTCTATCGTGGCCATTGAAGAAGTCAATTACCAAAAAGCCCTGATCCAGCAGCTTTCGGCCCAAACGTCTTTAAACGTCCGGGGAGTAAAACCCATATCGGATAAGGTATCAAGATTTGCTCCCCTGGAGGCCCGGTACGAGCTAGGTCAGATCTATCATAACCGTAGCCTACCCCCAGAATTCGAATCCGAGTTATTGAGCTTCCCTGTAGGTGCCCACGACGACCAATGTGATGCCTTAGCATACGCATTTCAGGCCTTGGGTCAGATGCCCCAGAACGTGAAGCTCACCTTCACCGGAGCCACCCGAGTACCCCCATGGAAGTAGACCACTATGATCATGCGCATACCGATTCTGAAGGCCATTCTGGCGAAAGAGAAAGCCAGGGACTACGAGGCCGAATACAGGGA